>Ga0210406_10007184_pt1 | contig 11392 bp, 8 predicted proteins | sample IncBWC30MmetaG_FD_155454 | JGI IMG/M metagenome (GOLD analysis project Ga0210406, IMG submission 155454) | Forest soil microbial communities from Barre Woods Harvard Forest LTER site, Petersham, Massachusetts, United States - Inc-BW-C-30-M | ecosystem: Environmental > Terrestrial > Soil >... | reverse complement strand
TTCTGGATGCTCGGAATGCTGAGCTATGGGAAATGGGTAGGCCAGGTCAAGTCTACTGGCCAAGGATCAGGTCTTTACTACGCTGTTACGATGATTACTTTCGCTCTCGGCTTGATGAGCAAGCCGATGGTGGTCACTTTCCCGCTCGCTCTTTTGCTGCTTGACTATTGGCCCCTCGGTAGGTTTGACACCGAGCATAGAGGTGCCCGGCATTTTTTGAGATTAGCATTCGAGAAGTGGCCGCTTTTTCTCCTGAGCATTGCCTCAGCAGAAGTTACTTATCTGGTCCAACAACACGGCGGTGCGATGGAAGCAAAGAATTACTTCCCCCTGGTGGTTCGCCTTACCAACATTCCCATCTCGTACTGCCGTTACCTCGGCAAGATATTCTGCCCGATAAACCTGTCTCCTTACTACATTCATCCCCGGATATGGCCTGTCGCGGAGGTGTTCTTGGCAACGCTGTTTTTGGCCGTTTTCTCCGTGGTTGTACTGCGGCTCCGCCGCCGCATGCCCGACCTCTTTTTTGGCTGGGCTTGGTTTGTTGTCACCTTACTGCCGGTGATTGGCATCGTCCAAGTCGGGACGCAGTCGATCGCCGATCGCTACACCTATGTTCCTTCGATCGGAATTCTCATCGCCGTTTGTTGGAGTTTGCCAAAGCTGATGCCGGAATCACGGGTGACCCACCTCATTTTAGGCTCGGCTACTATGGTGGTCCTGATTATTCTGGCGCACCTTACTCGCACACAGATCGCTTATTGGAAAGAGAGTGAAACCCTATTTCGCCACGCCCTTGTCGTCGAACCCGACAACAACCTTGCCCACCTTGACCTTGGCGTTGGTCTTGCGGAGAAAGGCCGTACCGCCGAGGCGATGCGCGAGGTTCGCGAGGCATTGCGACTGAATGGAGAGATTGCTGAGGCATATCTTACGCTTGGATTATTGCTGAGTGACGAAGGTAGATTCGGGGAAGCAATCATCAGTTTTCGCGAGGGACTTGCCCGCCATCCGAACGATGCAAAGGGCCATTTGTTTCTTGGCATAGCTCTCCACCGGCTAGGCTCGCTCGATGCCGCGGCCGAAGAGTTCAGGGCCGCTGCGCGCCTGCAACCGGAGCTCATCGAGACTTTCAATAACCTAGGAATAGTTTATCGGGAACAGGGGAAGTTTGACGCGGCGATCGAAGCGTACCGGCAAGCGTTGGCCACGAAGCCGGCTTTTGCGGACGCCCATAACAACCTTGCTATTGCCTTATATTCAAGCGGTCGCTCCGGGGAGGCGCTGTCAGAACTCCGCGAAGCCTTGCGGCTAAATCCTCACTCTCCGGAATTTCACACGAATTTCGGCATTTGTTTGGAAGGATCGAGTAGAATTGATGAAGCCCTGGCGGAGTATCGCGAAGCTCTGCGCTTGAATCCCAACTACTCCACCGCCCAAGCCAGGTTAAATCGGCTCTTGGCCAGGGAAGAAGGCCATCCAAAATAGGAGCTAGGTTTACTTATGATTGACGGCGAGCGCCTGCTGTTCGTTAAACAGCGCCGTTCCAAACCGCGCCTGAAATCGGTCGTCATCAATCCGTTGCGCTTTCTCCCATCGCTCCGGGTCGCTGTTAGGTCTACGAATGAAGAGCGCTTTCTTTTTCACCTCGTAATGGTGTTGCATCCAACTCTTCACCGTCGCGTAATCGGTAGCCAAAGCCGCGCACCGTTTCAATGACTCCCGTGTGCTTACCAAGCTTCTTTCGCAGACGACGTATATGGGTATCGATCGTCCGCGTCTCAGTTGAGCGACTATAACCCCACACTTCGTTTAGCAGGCGATCGCGACGATGCGCGCGGCGCGGCATTTCCAGAAGCTTTGTCAGGAGCTTATACTCGACCGTGGTCAAACGCACCGGCGCATTGTCGACCAGGACCAAATGGCGCGCGACGTCGAGCGTAATTGGTCCGGCCCGCAGACTCTCGGTTGGGAATTCGTATCTATTCCGTTGAAGAATTCCGCGCGCGCGCAGGACGAGCTCACGTGGACTAAAAGGTTTGGTCACATAGTCAGCCGCACCCATCTCCAAACCAACAATCTTATCGACTTCGTCCACTTTGGCGGTAAGCATGAGAATAGGAATGTGATGGGTCGCAGCGTTGACCTTCAGCAACTTGGCAACCTCCAGCCCTGGCATTTTCGGGAGCATCAAATCCAGAACGATCAGGTCTGGCACTTCGCGCAATGCCTTGATATAGCCAGCGCGACCATCCAACGCTGTCGAGATGCTAAAGCCCCCGGCCTTAACGAAGGCGCGGGTCACTAAATCTAAAACATCCTTGTCATCCTCGATGACGAGAAGGCGTGATTCGCTCAGGCCGAATTGTTTAATCGTTGTCACTCGCGCCATTATGCCGGGACGCCACGGATAATTCACGAACGCAAATGTTACAATTAGGTGTCGTTTTGACGACATTTCGCAAGTGCGCGGGCTGGGCTTCTGTGACAGATCTGTCACAGATTATTTGACTCTACTCGGCCTGGTGAACGGCCTGATTCTGCTGATCGCTGAAGGCTTCGACTCCGAAGATCGTCTCGAACTGCTCGTCGATTATCGGCTGCGCCTGCATCCAAAGGTCGCGATAATCCGGATCGGCCGGGTTCCGATTCCAGCCGCCCAGAGCGGCAGCGAACTCCTCCCGCAGGTTGGCCAGCCTTTGATATTGTTCGTCCGTCCAGTTAGCCTCCGCGGGCGGATTGTAAAAGGCTAGAGGTTTGACCACAGGATCGGCCTCTTCCAAGAGAGGCTGACTCTGAGTCTTGCTAACTGGACCGTTTCTCTGAGCAGTCCTGGCGGTTGAAGGAGGTGTTGCGGGTTCGGTATTTTGCTCGAGTTCGGATCTGTCGTAACTGAACAATTCAACGGGCATGGTAGCAGGCGACATTGATACCCCAGGTTTACTTGAGTCCGGTTCCCCGCCACCTCGATTAGAGCGCGATAATATCAGCGGCGCGATGGCGCCTGCTAAAAGGGCAGCGGCGATTAATATCCAGACCGTCCAACTCGGGATTCGACTTCGTACAAATAAAGAACCGGTGCGGGTTTTGACCGCACCGGTTCGATCTATCTTAGTGCGCGATAGCAATGCCTTAGTAATTTTGCGTGACCTTACCGCCATCAGTTGTGCGGCTGACTTGCATGCTGCTAAGACGGACAGGTGCGTCCGTTGTTAGCAACTGGTTTGCCACTGTGTCAGCGGTAGATTGCACGGTACCGCTAGTCCCGGAACGATAGTAGAGATGCTCGTATCCCCAGAAGGTGTATACGCCTTCAGTTAGCACAGTGACAGTGTTGTAGTCAGTGCTACTGTTTCCACCTAAAAACGAGCCGCAGTAAGAAAGCTCACGGGCGCCGTTTGGTATGGCCGTATTGTTCGCGTCGTTCGTTCCCGCGGAGGTGACCAGAGTCGTGTTTGCCGGCGTGAAATTTGCTATCGCAGCGGCGAGTGTTCCTCCACTAGAGTAGCCTCCATTAAAAATACTGACAGGAATTCCATTCACAGTCTCGGCTGGCCATGGGGCGAAGTGATCGATTGTTCCACCAAAAGTCGTGATGACGTTGTTACTTGCGTCCTGTGGCTGATAGTGTTTCACCGTGGCTTGTGCGCCGAGCCCACATTCCGCCAACTCAGTCAGGCGCGATCCGGAATCGGGATCCCGGCCGGTAGCGTAGACGCTAACTGTTTCATCGGCGTGATTGCCGGTAAACATCGCCAAACCCATTACACCCGTGCTGAAGAGGTCCCTGGCTTGCTGTGATGTGACATTTGTTAGCCCGGCAGGAGCTCCTTTTGCGGCTAGGTACTTGAAAAGCACAATGCCCACTGGAGAATTAGCCGACTCCTGCAACGTCGGATAGGTATGGCCTCTATAGAGGCCAAAAAACGCCGACGACGATTGAAAGCTATCCGACATCGCGACGTCCGGGGTTTCGTTGCCGCCATTGCCGCCGACGACCGGGGTGCCCACGTTCCCTTGGCCGCCGGTCGTTCCCGTCACACTATCCAGGTAATAGAGAACAGGAAGCGAAGCCGACACGGTCTGGATTCCGCCTTCAGAACCGGACCACGACGTCTTGATAACGACGGGAGTTCCACTGATCGTCCCGTGGAAGATCGCATACGACGAACCGCCAAGGGTGGAACCGCTGTAGGCATACGTGAAACCCGCGTCCAGAACGTGAGTGATAGCGGTGTGAGTATTCGCACGGAAGGCCGTCGAACCCGTAAACCGCACGTCTGTTTGCGCCTGAGCAAAACCAGCGCAGGCCGCGCAGAGCACTGCCGCTAGCAATAGTTTAAATGTGTTCATAGGTAGTGAATTTCTGCTGATTGTTTGAGGTTGAATTAGAGCCTTTCAGTAAGGTTGAAGTATTCCTTGTCGTTTTCTTTTGTTGGTTAATTTTATCTTGTTGGTTTAGTTGGTTTATTAAGCTTGATCGCTAGGCCTCCGGCGCCAGGCGAGGAACGCGACTAGCAATCCAGCGCCGAGACTGATCGAAGCAAGTGAAGAAGGCTCCGGTACAGCCGTAAATAATACATTGCCGTTAGTCATAAGCTGAAGTGTCCCCAAATTTTGACTTGAGCCGCCGGTGCTGCTTGGAACGATTCGATCGAGAGTTAGAGTCAAACCAGGTCCGCCTTCGTTAGTCGGATTCCAGGTTTGAAAGCTGATGCCGCCGGAGTTAGGACCGCCGGGTTGGAAAGATCTATAGCTGTTGGTACTAGTATCCGCTTGGATGATGGCGGTAGCGCTATTGTTCGTCGAGTCGTTACCGTCATAGGTTGTGCCCAGCGCATCAGTAAGACTCGTCGTCCCGGATTGGGAGCTATTGGAACGGCGAGGCCACGCAGTGGGATTTGGGTTGCTGGAGTAGAGTGTGTTAGCGACATCCCCGCCAGCCGCGACCAGCCGCCCGCCGACTACGGCCCATTCCACCGCATTTGTGCCGGTGTTGGGATCGATGCGCGTATACCAGTCGTTTCCGAAAACGGTCGAGAGATCGACCGGACTAGCGTTCGTGATCGTGATCGTGGGGGGACCATTTACGAACTGGTTTGGCTGTCCGATGTCCACCAGATAATCGTTTGTTCCGTCGGTAGAACGGAATCCCAGGAACAGGTCACCGTCCGCATAATGGACGGTGGTCGCAACTGCTTGCGAAGCGATTAGCGCCATGCAAGCCAAAACCAAACTTCCTAAAACGCGAGATTTTGTCATTGTTTTTTTCATTGTTATTAAGGCTTTCTTGGTTTGTTATTTCTAAGTTTCAGCGCTCAGTGAGGCGCTTTCTTTGCTCCGAATGTTAAGTGCGCAATCTCGGGCGTCGAGAAAAGATTAGTAACGTTTGCATGACGTAAGTGACGGTTCTGTCACACGATGCGATTAACGCGCTCGTAGTTGAAGCGCCGAATGTAACGCTTGCTCTTTGATTGTTACAGAAACGTCACGTGGTCGGGCGCTTGCAATTCTGCCAGGCAGTCAGTTGTTACCGGAAACCGACGACGCCTCATTTCTTCAGGACCTTCTCGCATTCCTCAAAGCGTAAACCGGTTAACCTAGAAGATTGTACAGACTAGAAACGGTGCGCCGCTTTGTTTCGAATCGAAAAAACACGCGGATCGCTCTGTCTACCATCGAATCGCCGTGGCCAAACTTGATGGTTTCTTGAATGGTTCCGCGAGGCGCTTGCGCATACGGGACGAACATTCAACTAGTCTTTCGGTCGGCTGGGAGATGACTCGCATCCTAGTGTTGCCCGTCGAATAAGCGTGTAGGATAAGCTACGGAAATGGCCCAAACTCGAAAATCACTCGTCACACCGAATCGTATCCCAAGGTGTTCAAAATTCATTATAACTCCCCCTGGGTCAGTGTACGAATAAGAACTAAACGCCCGCTTCACGTCGAAAGAGGACGCTCCTAATTGAATGCCGTTATCGGTATGAAACACTGTCGTGACGGGTTTAAGATCCGACCAAACCATAGTGTTGGTATCGATGGGCTTGTCCGTATATCCCCCGGTTTCGACTTGCCGAACGGACGGCGCCGCGCCCAAATCAAAGTCGAGCTGCATATTTAGATCTGAGTAGTGCCAATGGTACGAGTCCCTCGTCGCCTGCGTCGAATCCGGGCGCCCCAGTGTTTCGAGCACTTGATCCATACCCATGCCCAGGCGAATAGGTCCAATTCGCTCGCCGGGAATGATAAGATGATCCGATGTCGCCATTGCTTGCCGTCTTTTTTCTCGATCGGCAGCGGACACGCTGTCCCCGCCCCCGTAACATGAATCTGAAGCATAGCTTGCCAGCGCTAGTGTCATTGCCGCATTCAGCAAAAACTTGGTTAGATCCAACGTTTTCATAAACAAACCAAGTGCATTGACTGTTGATAGGTTTAAACCAAAGCCACAGCATTCAACGAGCGGGCCTCGATTTACTCCAGGCCTCCTCGCTGATCTCACCAGCCTTCATCTCCGAGGATTCAGGCTACCGGACGGGCGCGCTTTCCGGCAAGTTACAATCGTGTGACAACTGCAATACGGAGCGTGGTGCAAGAGACGGTTTTCAAACGCGAAGCGCCTGGCGGCCCAGGGTCAGTCCGGTGCTATCCCAAACATGATCGCTCACTGCTCTTTGAAATCCCACCACCCGTGCTCGTGAGTCCTTGCGCGCTGCGATTTCGGTGGCCGCGGAGCGGGGCGCACAAACCAGGCGGGGCGTTCATGTGATAACTGGCACGTGAGCGGCCCTTTCCGCCGAACCAGAACTGGACGCAGAACGGCTGGCCAAACTGATTCGCGAAGCTAGCGTTGAACCTGCCACGCGGGCGGCGCGAGTGCGAGCATCGAACGGGCAATCAACCCCTTTGTCTCCCCGTCGATAAAACTGCAATCGGTTCGCGGTGGTTCCGGCTTCATAATAAGCGGTATTTGCCTGTCGGCATTCGCTCGAAATACGGAATGTAGCCACCCGGATTTCCTACTCGATGTTTTGGCAGAAATGTGCAGTAGGTGTTGTTGGCGTATCCTGGACACTTCGTTTTGCAATCACCATGGGAAAATGGCTGTTGCAAGCGCCCTGCTGCTACGGCGGCCCTGATAGCATGATGCAATCCTATCGCTCGTCGTTCAGGTCTTTTCAGGAGTGCGCCGGAGACAGTCACCCCGTGGTGGTGCAGCGCCGGGCGAATAATATCAGGTTGCGGTTTTAACATTGGATTTGTGTGTTGTCGGTTGCGGTTACTTTGCGTCTTAACTAGAACCAAGCTCAACCGCGGCTCCGCAGGCGCGCAAGTGACAGATTGGTTAAATCACTGTGACGTTGGCGGCCTAAAAAAACCTTCCAAGGGCGAAGCGGATTGAAAACTTTGAGCGGGACCGCGGTGCCTTAAGTGGCTACCGCGCACATCTCATCGCACCACATCTCGACGCGGGCGCGAATCTGATCGCGGATTTCGCGTGTGCCTTCAAGCGCGGCGATCCGCTATCTTCGACTACATCGAGATCTCCTACAACGCACCAGACTGCACTCCAGTCATGCCTATCTCGGCCCCCTCACTTTGAATCCAACTGAATTAATTTATCCGTTACTCACTGTCCGAGAAATCGGGGTAAGCCCAAGTTGACCCCGTTGGCAAGTTCCAACGAAAAGCCAGCGATCTCGTGATTTTGGCCCGCGCCTCGTCCCGTCGGACCGAACGAATGGACCTGATCGCTGCCTTGACGGCAGGAATAGACCGCGTGGGCGCGAATGATCGTTGAGCCGGGTGGAATCGCGTGGCGAAGCAAATAGCGCATAAAAACAAGGCGGCGCAACGCGAACTCTTGGGACGTGTCGCGGACATCCCGAAGGCACTGAATCACGGCTGGGTGTTACAAGGAATCAGGCGGCGCAATCGTTGCTTGATTACGCGATTCAGTTTCTTTGCCGATCTCAATGCGAGCGCCAGCAGCGAACTTTTCCGCTCCGCTCAGCTATTAGGGAGGCAGGGCGTGGCCTACGTCGGATTTGACGATTGCCACATCCACCGCGTTGAGCACGCCATTGGCGTTCACGTCTTCGCGGAAATTCGTCCCACCGACCGTCGCGCCCACTTGCGATTTGGTCAGAGCGACGTCCGCCGAACTGACGGTGCCGTTGCCATTCACATCACCGGTCAGCACACCCATCGAAATGGGAACGTCTCCCATGTGTGTGCCATCGTTCACGTTATGGAGCGTCATGGTGATTCGCTGTTGGTCGGTCACACCACTAAGATTGACCGTAATCTGCGACGTCCCGCTCCCGCTGAAGCTGCTCACCGTCCCGGTGCCAGAAGTCACTGATGCGCTCCCGACTGTGACCGAGGTCGCGAAGTTAATGATCATCTGATAGGTAGGGCCGGTGCGGCATTCCACTCCCACGTTGCCAGTGAGTGGCAGTGGGATATTGAAGGTGCCGGCGGCGCCGTGCACTTTGCTCGAGAACGCGCTTTGGGCCATCGGGGCACCTGCCTGGCAGAAGATTTCCGTCGAGCTCAACGGCGTGACGCCGTCACTCGCGTAGCCGCCGGCCAGCCAGATGTTGGTAGTGCCGTTGGTGTCGGTGGGGAAGTTGCGCCGCGGGGTCGTAAATGGCAGGTCCGTTGTCCAGGTGTTAGTGCCCGGATTATAGACGTCCACCTCATTGGAGGGATTGGGCGCGACTCTGCCGCCGCCCATGACATACATCTTCCCATTGAAGTTAAGCCCTCGCGTCTCCCCTGTGGCCCTCGGTATGGGCGCTATGGTGCCGATGGTGTTGGCGATAGGGTTGAAGCTGAACGAGTTGGTGGTGTCGATCACCGTGCCACCCTGGTAGTCGGATGCCCCTCCCACGTAGATAATGCCACCTATCGCGCAGGTGGGTGCGTACATGATCCCTTCCGGTGTGGTCACCGGAGCGAGTGTCCACTTGGCGCCTACCCCAGCAGTGGGGTTAAACTGCCATATCTGGTTGGTGGAGGCTACGTTGATGTTGAATCCGCCCAGTATGTACAGGTTGTTGTTAGCCACTGCAAAGCCACCTGGCAGAATGGTTCCCATTGCGCCAGGCCAGTCGTCTCCGGTAAGGGTGGTCGCGGTGTCTGTCGCTGGGTTATAGGAGAACACGCGACCTGTCCCCGCGGCTCCTCCAGCGAACGAGCCGCCTACGCAATAGATCAAAGGAGTCCCTGAGACGGTGAGCACGCCACAGGCCATGTTGTTCATCGAATTATCCGGCAATGTCACGCCCGTCTGGGTCCAAGTATTGGAGGTGGGGTTGTATTTGAGCACGTGCTGGAAGTCAGAACCTGCCGTATCTGCGGTACGGCCACCCATACTGTAGAAGTTGCCGTCGGCCGGGAAGTAAACGCCAACCCCTCTAACCAATACCGTAGGCAGGTTTGGACCGGCTGACCACCCCGGCGTGCAACTCACAGCAGGAAACGCGAACTTCCCGATGCGCGTGTGCCAGGTGCCGCTTTGGGCATATTGGTTGATATGCCAGAAGGACAGGTTATCAGAGGGATCGACTTCTGTCCTCGTATAATCACCCCAGCGCACGCCGCTGTGGAATCCGACTCCCGGGAACATGATGGCCTCTCCTTGCGCAAGATTACTTGGCGGGTCACCGGCGAGACGTCCGGCGTACCGAATAGAAGGGAAGATTGTCGTGCTCGAAGTGGAATAGCCGATGGCCGTGTTTCCATTTTGATCCACGCCTACGCTGGGCATCCAGCGCCATAAGCCATCGCTGGCGTTCGTCCAGGTTTGCTGCTGGACAGGAGTAGCCGGGAACGTGCCGCCGGTAACATTGAATTGATACCAGCGAACACCCGTCGGACCTGTGCAGTTCGCGTCGGTACAAACAGTGCCATCCGCCCATAATGATTCCGTGCCGCCGCGGTTCTGGTAAACAACGGGCGTCATGATTTTATCGCCCAGCGTGTCCAATTTCGTCGCCGTTCCCAGCTGCGGTACCAGGTCGCTGGTCGTATTTGTAAAGGCGTCAATGAACCCATTAACTGTGATCTCAGCATTCGGCTGATGGGTTGGACCGAGGCCGAAAACTGAGTTCGTCGGCGTGACAAAATCCACATGAAAGAACCGGGCGTGGACCTGGGTCAAGGTCACGCCGCCGTTGTTCGGGCTATCGATAGCCAGCACCATTTCATTCCTTCCCGCAGGCGGCGGATCGCCGATGGGTTTCGCGGTCGCGGCGACGAAGCTATAGGAAGCGCCAACATCGGTCGCGGAGAGAGTAAAGCCGATCGCGTGGGCGGGCCCGCCGGCGAGCATGCTGGCGCGGTCAAGCGCATAGACGCGGACGCCGTTAAAGCTAGTGGGGCTGGCAAATAGATTCATCGTCAGGAAATAGGCGTTTTGGGCTGGGCTTCCGCCAGAGTTCCACAAGGCGAACTTGGGATAATCGCCGAGATAGGTTGGGTTTCCCGGATCAACCTGTATGGCATATAGGAACCATCCGCCGCTAACCGGGTCGCTGGTCTGAGAAATACCAATGCACTGCCAGAATGAACTGCCGGGGAAACCGGGAAAGGCGAAATCGCTGATCAGCCAGCGATCAGCCGCGTGATCATAAATAACATAAGGGTCTCCGTCGTTCGAGGTGGAGCAGGGATTTCCTGTCAAGGCGGAAAAGAATGAATTGTAACTGGTTGGGCCCGACAAAGTGTTGCCGTTTTTGTCAAAGATCCTGATCGATTCGTTGATCGCTTCGACGTAATGATTCGGGCCGACATCGCCCTCGCTGTCACTCGGCTGACAACCACATGTATTGCCCTGCCCCTCAAACGTCAGCAGCGGTCCCGGCATTGTGGGCTCCGGCCGAAAAATACTGTTGAGCAGTTGCTGGACGTACGGGGAGGTTGCGTGTCCTGACGGGTGCCGTGTCCCATCGTGCGGATAGCGCATCAGTCGTCTCTCTTCAAACTCTTGCTTTGGCGCGACGTAAGGGAGCGCTCGCAGGTCCACCTTTTGCGAAACAGGACCAATCAGTCGCACCACCTCCGGTCCACCGACGCCGGTTTGATTTTGCTTTGGTCCCTGCGCCAAGGCGGAGCCACCGGGGTACAGACCAAACCCGAGCAACGCCACGAAGACGCCGGCCAAGCAGAAAATGAAACCAATTAAGAAGCGTGGATTAAAGAAGGCTGATTTAGAACTGGACTTTTTTTTCATTGAGAATTTTCTTTCTGAGTTTTCTGACGAAGATCGGATACTACCGGAGCGGCCCAGCATTTGTCACGCTTTTTCTGATTAATTTCGTGCCTTTTTTTGATTACAAATTTGTAATCTGTCCAGCGCGCATGGATCGCCCGCGGATAAGAGA
>Ga0210406_10007183_pt1 | contig 11392 bp, 14 predicted proteins | sample IncBWC30MmetaG_FD_155454 | JGI IMG/M metagenome (GOLD analysis project Ga0210406, IMG submission 155454) | Forest soil microbial communities from Barre Woods Harvard Forest LTER site, Petersham, Massachusetts, United States - Inc-BW-C-30-M | ecosystem: Environmental > Terrestrial > Soil >... | reverse complement strand
TGGTACGTTCCGAGCCGAACGCCACCAGGGCATGAAGATCGTTTTCCTTGATCGATGCTGCGCCGCCGAAGAGATTGAACAGAGGATCGTCTATTGAGACGAAATCGCCGACCTGGGGCACGAATTCGATCAGGCCATCCGAGCCTTCGGCCAACGCCACCAGCCTTTGAACGTTCACTGCGAGAACGATTCCGGACGTTCCCTGATGACTGATCACTCGATCTGGCATGGGGGGCTTCGGAGGGGCGCCCTCCTTGACCGGTCCCAGGCTCGGCTCGGGATAGTTACTTTCAACCACGGCGATCCCGTTGTCGCCGATCCTGGTCAGAACGGTGATGGGCCGCAACATTCGGGAGGCATAATCGATCAGGTAAAAAAATGCAGCGAAAGACAAAATGCCGAGCAGGATGGCGATAAGGATCAATAGCTGATGGAGATCCTCATCAAGCGTGTTCTGCGCGCTCAGGGCAAACATCAGCGTGAATGTCAAAAACCCCACCGTGTATTTCACCACATCGTTTCGCAACAACAGCGTGGCGATGATCCGGGGCGTCATTTGCGCGCTTGCGATCTGGATTGCGACGAGCAGCGACCCAAATGTGAAGACGACGAATGCAAGAGCTGCCGAAACGAAGGCCTCCAGCAGTGATTTCGCTCCTGCCAATTCGAAACCGAGCAGGTTCCAATCGAGTCGCATGTCAAGCCGATGCAACATCCTGGCACAAACAAGGGCGATCGGAATGGAAATGAGCGGAACGATCCAAAGCGACGATCTGAGATAGCTCTTGAGCAGGTATCGTTGATTCCACTTCAGCCGCATTTTTGGAATCCGGGTTTGTTTACGAAACAGCCTTGTTCGTTCGCTGCACGCCGCTTTCAGCTGGAGTTTCGCGCTGCCAGGGCCATCGACCCTCGATTTCGAGCACAAGCGTCCAGCTCAGGAAGGTGCGGACGACGACCAGACCGGCGAGAAGACCAAGACTGGTGAAGGTGAGTTCGATCGCAATCGTCTTGACGATATCGGCCGCGACCAGGACTTCCAGGCCGAGCAGAAGCGAGCGGCCGATACGTATCTTGTATTCGTCATAGGGCTCGGCGTGCTTGCGCCAATGGATGCAAAGATAGGTCGACCAGGCGATGCCGGCCACGATGATGAAGACACCGAAGATCTCGATGCAGGTGCCGACAAGATGAATCCAGCCGTTCGTCGCTGGCCGTCGAAATTGCCCAGGCCACAAAACCGAGGATCATATGACGAAACCTAGAGACGAGAAACCCAAAGACGATCCGAAGGTCAGGTCCATAACCCTCAACCCGAACCCAAAGGGAGAATTTAAGCTGGTTGGCGGCAGCCTAGCCGACGACTGGAATATGCGGTTGCTGAACAATGTCGGCTCAACATTGCCGATGAACCACGCTGATATCGATGCCAGCAACAAAGCCATTACCGCGGTCTGTCAGGCGATGGCCGACATGGCGCCGGCCGATCCCATCGAGGGAATATTGATCGCGCAATTGATGGCGGCGAACGAGGCCGCGCTGGCGATGTATCAGAAGGGCTGGGCACAACCACCGGAATACTTCGAGGCGCGGACGAAATACCTGCAGCTCGCCGACAAGGCCGCCCGCACCGTCATAATGCTTACGGAACGGCTCGATCACCACCGAGGCCGAGGGCAGCAACAAATCACCGTCAAGCACGTCACCACGAACAACGTCACCGCGGATCAGGCGATTATTGCCGATAGCGTCACCACCGGCGGCGCTCGCAATGTCGCGGCTCCTGCTCTGCTGGCAGCTAATTCAGAGGGGCCTATGCCGATCCTCGGCGAGGCAAGGCAGCCTGATCCAGTTGGGGTGGGGGGAGGTACCAAATCGAATTGACCATCAACCCCATGCAAAGCGCCCACGACGCGCCTCGGTGCGCAGCCAAATCGAAACGGACTGGTCTGCCCTGCCGATCGCCGGCTGTGAGGGGCTATCGTGTTTGTAGGATGCACGGCGCCCGCGGCGGCGCGCCGAAAGGAAAGAAGAACGGCAATTTCCGGCATGGCGGTCGGACGAAAGAAGCCACAAGCGCCTCGCGCTACATCAACGAGCTTGCCCGTCTCTTGCGGAACGGAAATTAAGTCAGAGTAGTTAGCGTCTTACTCGTGGGTCAACATCGCCTTCGCAAATTGCTTGGCCTCGCCCTCCGTCGCGAACGTTTTGGTCTGCGTGGCATAGGTCCTAAATCGCCGTGGTGTTAGCGACGAACGGTTATGATGTGTCGGGCCAAAATGGACGTCCCTTGGCTGCTCTGACCGGCAGCAAGGAGCTCAAACTCGTCCTTCTGCTCACGCGCGGGCGCAACCTTCTCGAACTTGCCTGCGCCGGCCGGACACCGGGCAATATGCAAATTCCGCAAATTTTCGGTGACGGCTTTATTTACGGGACCAGCCATCAACGAGCGAGGTGCGGTTGACTCGAAAACGCCGACCCGCTCGGCAAGGGACACGAGTTCCACCAGCGATTGGGCCTGTGTTTTCTCCATCACCCTGTGGCGATGCGCTTTGACTGTTCGTGCGGTACAACCTAACGCGCGGGCGGCCTGCTTGTTGGTGTCGCCGCGAATAACAAGTTCGAAGACTTCCCGCTCGCGCGGCGTCAATGTTGCGATACGATCGCGAACCATATCCAGCTTGCGTTTCCGGCCAAATGTCACTTCATGATGCGCAATCGCTCGCTCAATTGCACGAAGCAGTTCATCCGATGATACGGGCTTGGTGAGAAAATCATTCGCACCCGCCTTGATGGTCCGCACCGTGGTCGGGATATCAGGATGACCAGTGAGGAAGATGATTGGCAGGGTCGAGCCGGCTTCACTCAGCCGTGACTGCAGTGCCGGACCGTCCAATCCGGGCATTTGCACGTCCAGGAGAACGCAGCTCGGGACACTCTCGCTCGGCAATCGATCCAGAAAGTGCCGGGACGAAACATAGGTCGCCACCTCGTAACCGGCGTACTTCAAGCGACGCTCCATCGCCGTCAGGAAGCACACATCGTCATCGATAACATGCACCAAGCCCGGCATATGCCCTCCACGCCCCTTCACATTACCCCATCGTGTTATTCAAACCGGTGCCCCTGGCGAAAAGACACTCGGCGCCAGGAAGCTGTGCTTACTCCCACGGCGATTTGCGTGTGAGGCATTCGCGCAAGAGCCGATCCATTATCAGTTTGGCGTCAATCTCACGCTGAGATGGCGCGGGGTTCACGATCGTGCCGGGCAGCCGTCCTTGCTGGCGCGAAATCCCGTGGAGAACTTCGGGCGTGATTGGCTCGTTGTAGCCGTTGCTGTAGATCGAGGCGGCATGAGGCATGATCTCTTCCCCAAGCGAAGCGGGCTATTACGAAGCCCTGGGCCAAAGGTGCATTATGCGAGCGAGCGTATATCGCACGTTCGGCAACTCTCATTGTCTGAAGAGATATAACGCGATACTTGTGTATAGTCCGCTTGTTGAACCCGGCCGAGCACGCGCCTTCGCGCCGCTTCAGAAAGCGCAATGGGTATGTCATCGGAGAGCTATGATTATGGGGCTGGATCAGTCCTGCTGCCGAGCAGCGCCCTGTCCAGGCAGTCCATCAGGCTTTCGTCGCTGAACGGCTTGGTCAGGAAACCATAGGCGCCGGCCTTCAAGACGCGCGCACGCATACCTTCGTCAGGGAAGGCGGTTACGAAAATGATCGGCGTGTGAAGCCCGGCGGCAATCAGCCGATCCTGCAGATCTGCACCGTCCATGTCGGGCATCTGTATGTCGGAGATCAAACAAGCTGTGTCCGCAGCGCGATTCGACCGCAGATACTCCTCGGCGGAAGCAAATGTTTCCGCAGCATACCCCATCGATCGAATGAGACCACTTGTGGATTCTCGAACGAATCCGTCATCGTCGACGATTGAGATCAGGGGAACCTCTGCCAAATTGACCGAGCCTTGGTACGAGAACACTATCATTGTGAAAAAGAAAGCCGAGGTAATTATACTTGAGTATCGTGCTACGACGTCGAAGGGCGGATGCCCAGGGCTTCAGCCATCCGCACGAGATCCGCCAGCGACCTGGCTCCCATCTTTTGCATGATGCGACCGCGATGGACTTTCACCGTGATCTCGCTGAGCCCGATTTTGCCGGCGACCTGCTTGTTCATCAGCCCTGACGCAACCAGGGCCATGATTTCCCGCTCACGCGGGGTCAGGGTCTCGAAGTTCGACTTCAATCCGGAGGAAGCATTCTCGGACTCGATTCGGCTTTGATCCCGTTCCAGCGCAAGCTTCACGGCATCCAGCATGTCCTGTTCGCGAAAAGGCTTGGTGAGAAATTCCACCGCGCCGGCTTTCATCGCCCTTACCGACATCGGGATATCCCCGTGACCAGTCATGAAAATGATAGGGATATGAATATTGCGGCTCGACAGCTCGGCCTGAAAATCCAGTCCGCTTTCGCCAGGAAGTCTGATGTCGAGCACCAAACAGCTCGGGAGCGGCGGCCGCTTTTCCTGCAAAAACTCCGACGCGGAGGCGAAAACCCGTACCTGCAAGCCGAACGATCGAAGGAGACTTGAGACAGATCCACGTAGTAACGGATCATCGTCAACGACGAATACGATCGATTTCCCGGAATTATCGTTCTTCATTCCGACAGGCCCCTGGCGCTAGAACGGTAGAGCGACCTTGAACACTGCACTATATCGTTCGCAAGGCTCCACGGTAAGCCGTCGGCCACGTCCACAGCATAAGCAGGCGAAGAGCAGTCCTGATTTCCCCACCGGTTATGCAGGCATCGGGGGCCGATTCGAACCGGGAATCGTGAACTGGAATTCAGTGCCGTGCGGCGTGCCCGACGCAGCCCAGAGTCGGCCGCCGTGTGCCTCGATAATTCTTCGACAGATCGACAGCCCCACGCCCATGCCCGCGGGCTTGGTCGTGAACAGTGGATCAAAGATGCGATGACGGATCGCTTCTTCGATGCCAGTGCCCGAATCCTCGATCTTCACCACAATGCTGCCTTCGCCGTTAACCTTCGATTCGACCCGCAGCACGCGAGGTCGATCCGTTACGGAGCCCATGGCGTCCGCCCCGTTCATGGCCAGATTCATGATGACCTGTTGCAGCTGGACGCGATCGCCCAACGCGAGAGGAAGGTCCGCGGCCAGTATCGTTTGAACCGCCACCGAGCGGCTCCGCAGCGCGCTCCCCGTCAGCGCCAGCACATCCCGGATCGCCTCGTTAACATCGAGCGAAGCGTATTCCGGCTTGCGATGTTTGAGCAGCTCCCGAATGCGCACTAACACCTCTCCTGCGCGATTGCCCGCCTCGACGACGCCTTTGAGAGCCGCTTTGGTCTCCCCGAGATTGGGTGGGTCCTGGGCCAACCATCGGAGCGCCCCATTTCCGTAAGAGACGACCGCAGCGAGCGGTTGGCTGATTTCATGGGCGATAGATGCTGCGAGTTCGCCCATGGTCGTCAGCCGTGCCACTTGCGCGAGCTCCGCCTGGGCCGCGTGCACGGCTTCGTTGGCGCGGACCCGTTCCCGCTCAGCGTTAATAAGGTCCGTGATATCCCGGTTGATGCCGACCATGCGCACGGGCCTGCCGTCCGCGTTTCGGATGATTTGCGCCACGCCGCGAATGATGCGGATGGCGCCATCGGCCCGCCGCACCTTGAACTCGGACGAGAATTCGCGGTCGCCACGAAGCGCCGCCACGACATCCGCTTTGGCTCGCGCGACGTCTTCCGGAACAAGACAGCGCGACCAGGCTTCGGAAGCGCCACTGAACTCTTCCTTGCGAACGCCGTACAGCCGGAACATCGAGTCGTCCCAAACCAGCCGATCCTGTTCGACGTTCCAGTCCCAGATACCGAGCGACGCCGCGTTGATAGCGAGCTTTAGCCGCTCTTCGCTCAAACGCAGGCGGGTCTCGCTTTCCTTCAGTTCCTGCTCGCGACTCTTCCGCGTTGAATTTTCTCCGATCAGGTCGTCAAACGACTTCTTGAGCTTGGCCGCCATGGCGTTGAATGATTCCGCGAGCGCATCCAGCTCCTCCAGTTTGGTGCCTGGTACCCGGACGCTCAGATCCCCACCGGCCATCGTCCGCGTCGCGTGGGCCATCTGCCGGAGTGGCGCAGTCACCATGGACGCCAGGGCCGCGCCCAGCACAAGGGAGAGCACCAGCGCGAGGGCGAGCACCATCGCGGATCGGCTGTTGGCTTTGCGCAAGCCTGCCAGATAGAACGCTTCAGGCATGGCCGTCATCAGAATCCAATCATGGCCGGCGCCGTGATCGCGATAGGCGGTCGCATAGGTCAACCACGTTTCGCGCGAGAGCGGCTTCGCCGTGACGTGATCGAACTGGAACTCGGTCGTCCCTGCAGACAGCCCCGATGGGCCGGTGCGCTTCGCGAGAGCGGCAATTGCGTTCGCTACCACCGGATCGCCGGCGGAAGCGGACGAGGCGACCGTCCTGCCGGTCATGTCAAGGATGACAGCCCGACCGTTGGTGCCGACGGCCTGGCTTCGCAGCAGGGAGTCGAGAGCGTCTTCGCGCTGGACGCCCGCCGGCGGCGGCGAACGTGCGAGGTAATCGTCGAGCTGCAAGCGGATGTTCGCAGACATTGCCTGATGGAGCCTTGTCGCCAGCATCTGCGCGTCGTCGTCTGCGGTCTGAAGCGCGACAATCGCCGTGGCACCAACCATCACGAGCACCAGTGCGATGAACGGCGCGAAGATGAAGATCCGGATCGGCAGGCCTTCCTGCACTGGGCCGGCGTTTCCCGGCGCCTCGCCACGACCTGATTCCCAGACCCATTCGCTGCTCCCAATCGCGCGTTCTCTGACACGACCGGGGATATCCGCCCAGAACCATTCGAATCGCCGGGCCAGCGGCAGGGCAATCAAGAAGGCCACGGGCCCCATTGCCCAGGTGATCGACGTCGTGAACAGCAGCGCCGCAGTGATACTGTGGTACGAAATTCCCGAGGGGAACTGGTCCGAACATTCGTACCCCCACAACATGGGTTCCAGCGTCATGAACAAGACGGCGGCCGCCAGGTATCGCCACCACGTCCCAGTCATCCGAAAGTCGGGATTCTTGCCCAAGAACTGGTGGGCAATCCAGAAGCATGCGGGATTGATGAAATATCCCGGCAGCCAGGCGAGCAGGAACTCCGGAGGGACGCCCTCAATCAAGTCCGACAATCCGTATGCGAAGGGAATGGTGATGAGCGCCGGGTAGCCCAGAAGAACGACGCTCAGCAGAACGGCCAGATCCTTCAGCGACTCGAACGTCTGTGCGCCCGGGACAAGCACGATGAATGATCCGATGTAGCCGGTCGCGATGATCAGCACGAACGTCAGCGGCACGCTAAGGAACGCCTTCGCGTCCCATCCCTGCCGCGCACGGCCGAATCCCCAACGCTCCCCGATCCGGAACGTAAAGCCGCCGAATGCGCAGATAGCCAGGAAGAGGCCGACGACAAAGGCAAACCGCCCCCAGACCTCCAGCATCGGGAGGGGGATGTTGCTGAGGAGGGCCTCAAACCACGCGACGACAGCCGTCATGGTCGATCACAGGGCATGGCCGCGGACGCGTAACGCTGTTGTACCAGGATGCGAAGGTCGCCGCCCTCCGCCGTGGCGCCACGCAAAATTCCGAGATGGTCCTGTCGCCTCATGCTTGACCCTGACCTCTCGTGTTGCGGCAACTTGACCAAAGGCCGACATTGGAGCTGTTTCCGAACGCTTCGTGTTCGGTGGCAGCGCCCCGAGTGCTTAGGTGATTGTTATTGCATAAACCACCCATGACTTACGAGACTGGCCGGTTAGGGCATTTGAACCGAAAGAAGCCAGAAACAGCGCGGTCTCGGCCACGTCGTCGACCGTGGTAAATTCGCCACCCACGGTTTTCCTTAGCCGAGTTCCTTGGCCTGCTCCGGTATCCGCTTGTCGACCAGAGGGGTGCGGACAAAGCCGGGGCAGATCACGTTAGCGCGGACACTGTGCGCGCCGCCTTCCTTGGCGACAACTTTCGCTAGGCCGATCAGTCCGTGTTTTGCAGTAACATATGGCGCTGTATCCCACCACCAAGGCTTTGCTGGTGCGGGCATAATGGTGCGGAGGTGAGGCGCGGCCTTAACCTTCGCTGCGGTTCCAACCGACCGAAATTATGTTTGATGTAGACCATGGGCTTCTGTGATTTGCTGGCGCGTTACTCAATCCAGAACCAGGGACGGTGCATAAAGTCGATTTGGCCTGCCCCCGGTTTGAATGACACGCGGTTAAGCTAATCCAGCTTTGCGTTCGAACTCCATAGGGCTCAGATAACCGATCGTCGATGCTGTCAGCTGCAATCGAAACCGGCTGATCGCGAGGGGTAGCAAGGGTGTTAGCGACCAGCCGGCCCCGCCGGTCTCGGGGACGACAACCCGCCGAGGCCAAGCGTCTTTCAGGATAGCGATCTTTCACGGTTAGCATCAACTGCGACTTGCGCCAGCCGCGCAGCCAGCCAGCTACGTTTCCGCGCCTCGGCGCCGTCGAAACTGGGCAATGTACAACTGCATCCAGCGACGCCCGCAGCGCGTTTAAATGATGGTCGCATCTAGTTGCAGGTTCGCCGAGCAATTGTGGGGCAGGTCGATCATCGCATCTTCAACAACGACTACTGCACCAGCGGCTCCGGTGATGTCGAAATGGATTTAGGCGGCGGTGATTGCAGAAAAGTCCTTTTCTCCATCGGCGTGTTCTATCATTTTGCACTTCTGCGTGACCTCGGCGGCCTTCGGCATTTTCTGCGTCAAGCATCGGAGCCATAGGAAACAATCATCGATGGTGGATGCCGCGACTTTGCCGCTACATCGTGATTGCAGCGACCAACTCCAGCGCGAGAGGTACTGTCATCCGGGACAAGAGCAGCGTCAACGACAACAGTGAGCGGGCGAGTTCGTTGATTTAAGTCAACGGGACCTCGCAGTGCTGCACTACTTTGCGCGGCGTGCCTAGGGGGGCGAGTTATCCTAGGAGATCACCAATGATGAAAATAGTAGTGTTCGGAACAACCGCACTCTTCCTTACCGCATCCACGATTGCCAACGCGCAAAACTCGCAAACTTCTTCTCCTGCGATTCCAGAACGGCTGAATGCAGCGGACCAGAATACACTGGCGGATATGCGAGTTGATCTGGTGAAGGCCGCGTTGCAGCTGACACCTGAGCAGGAGAAATTGTGGCCGCCCGTAGAGAGCGCTATTCGTAGCGGGGCGCAGGATCGGAAAGCCCGTATTGCAAGGGTCAAAGAAACGGTGGGTAAGCGGGTCGACCAAAGTTCTCTCGAAACGCTGAAAAATCGTGACCCGATCGCCTTTTTGCAACGACGCTCGGAAGCTTTGGCTCAACGATCAGCCGATTTGGATAAACTCGCCGAGGCGTGGCAGCCACTCTACAAGACGCTCAGTCCCGAGCAGAGGCAGCGCATGGCGGCACTCGCGATCTTTGTACTCCACGATATGAGTGATGCCGTAGATCGGCGCCGTGCGCAGTCTGAGGATGAAGACTGAAGCGCAGTATTCGGCACGTGCCTAAATCAGCCGCGTAATATCCAGTCTATAAGGTAATAAGCCGTAGAGGCCGCCTTCGCGGCGGCCTCGTATCTGCCAAGCCACGATTGCGCACCGATTACATAAGTTCTTTGGAGGTGCGCTTTCCGGTACGGCTACGGCTATGGTGCCGATGTGGGATGCTGCGGGAAAGTCCTTGCAGACTATCCTCGCGGGGAAGCAGCCGGTCCATCCCATTAACGGACATGACGCTGGGTCGCGAATATCGTGTCGAAGCTTGGCTCGCTTTACAGGCCGCGTTTGATGGCGGCTCCCGAGCGGAACGGGGCCAGCGGAGCCGCGGGGTCTTGGGTCATGAGACCTTGATTTGAATCAATGCGACCCCTGAATATGCGCGCACCACTGAGCACGCGAAACCTGGGAGCACGGCAATGCATTTTCTTTGGACAATCATAATTGGTTTTGTGGCGGGGCTGCTGGCGCGATTCTTTCATCCTGGCAACAAGTTCGAGCCTAAGGGGTTTATTTTGACGGCCCTGCTCGGGATTGTTGGAGCCTTTGCAGCAACATACCTTGGCCAGGCTGTCGGGTGGTATAAAGCTGGCGAAGAAGCGGGTTTCATCGGAGCAATCGTCGGCGCGATCATAGTCTTGGTAGTTTGGGGGGTTATCGCACCACGGCTTGAGCGGACGTAACCTGTCCAACCTAAGCATCCTCGCGAGATGTCTGCTTTAAGCCCAGAGCTAGTGGACCGCGTCTAACATTTGAATCCGGGAGGGGATTCCCCGGGACCTGAATGCATGCGAGTCTGGCGCATGCGAACCGAAATTTCCATCACTCTTGGGCCTGCCGACCGCCGCCGTCTGAAGGCGCTGGCGCGGGACCGCAACACCCCACACAAGCATGTCTGGCGGGCTGAGATCGTCCTGTTGAGCGCGGACGGTGTTGGCACCAATGAGATCATGCGCCGGACCGGCAAGTCGAAGACCTGTGTGTGGCGCTGGCAGGAACGCTTCATAGAGGCAGGTTACGACAGCCTCCTGCACGATAAGACACGCCGACCCGCGGTTCGTCGACAAGCTGCGCGACGTTGTCGGTCTGTATGTCGATCCGCCCGCCCATGCCGTCGTCCTCTCGGTCGATGAAAAGAGCCAGATCCAGGCGCTCGACCGCACCCAGCCCGGCTTGCCAATGAAGAAGGGCCGCGCCGGGACGATGACCCACGACTACAAGCGTCATGGCAGCCTTGGATGATGTCGCGAACAGGACGCACTAGGCTCGCAAAAAGCGGTTGCGCTCGGCTTCGGTGCAGGAGCGGGACCATCGTGACCGACAACATGGAATGAGTTCTTTCCGATATCGATGCCGATCATCGGTTTTCTGGCATAGGAAGCCCGCCGGTGAATCCGGGCTTGGCGGTCTGTCATGCGCCGGCCGATCGGAGCCGGCCCGCGCTGCCCGCCCGCGGTGTTGTTTTGGCAGCGGTCCGACGAAACCATTTTCCACTCGCTGCGAAGCCGTCCGGAAATAGTCACTCGCTAGCCTCGGCCCCGGTCAAAGACGCGCGTTCCGTGTGAAGTTGCAGTGAGTTTTTTATGTCGAGTTCTTTTCACACCGCAGACAGACGCACCTATCGGAAAGTTATGCTGGTAGGCCTGCTATTTTGCGCAGCCTTCGTAGTGGTCAGCTTCTTCGCTAGAGAACAGCCGGAAAATACCTACGTCCTGAAAAAGGCGGATAGGTTGGTTCGGAGTGCAGGCTCTGCGGTGCCTGCTAATTAATTGCCCAAGAGAAAAGCCCTCGCCT
>Ga0210406_10007182_pt1 | contig 11393 bp, 6 predicted proteins | sample IncBWC30MmetaG_FD_155454 | JGI IMG/M metagenome (GOLD analysis project Ga0210406, IMG submission 155454) | Forest soil microbial communities from Barre Woods Harvard Forest LTER site, Petersham, Massachusetts, United States - Inc-BW-C-30-M | ecosystem: Environmental > Terrestrial > Soil >... | reverse complement strand
CTCTTTCGCCGAATTGAAGGCCAGGTACAGCCTGACAGGTCTGGAATCGTACAACCTCGTCGAAGCCGGCCTGGATTCCCTGGATCTTGTTGTGTTCATGCATGAGCTAAAGGAACTCCTGAAAGATAAAGGCGCCGAGATGCTGGCGAGGCAGGTAGATATTGGTGTCATTCAGCGTGTCAGCGTAGCCGAGCTGTTTGGACTAGCCGAACAGTTGAAGCGCGCTCCTGAAGAGGCACTCGTTCATCTGCGTCATTCCCTTGCGGCTTTCCGCGAAGAGCAGTTCGCCGCTGAGAAGCAGATGATGAGCAACGACAGGAAGCTCATCTTCGAGCCTCCGGTGCCTTTGCCCATGCCGGAGATACCGGTGCTGAATCAGGTGCTGCTCACGGGCGGGACCGGCTTCATAGGGCCATTCCTCATGAAAAGCTTGCTGGAACAGACACGCGCGAAGATCCATGTTCTCGTCAGGTCTTCCCACGAAAAGCAGGGTAGGCAACGACTGAGAGCCGCGATGGAGTCAATGGGACCCTGCGGGGTGGGTCTGATGGAGATGTTCGAAGCTCGGGTGATCCCCGTCTGCGGCGATCTAGGGCAGCCAAAGCTGGGCCTGACGCAGGACGTATGGGATTTCCTAGCGAGTGAAATCGACACGGTGTTCCACAACGGTGCAACCGTGAACTACTTGTTCAACTACGACCTGATGCGTGACGCGAACGTGCTGGGAACCAATGAGGTCGTAAGATTGGCGTTCGAGGGAAGGCCCAAAGAGTTCAATTATGTCTCGACTACCTTCGTGTTTGGCTGGGCGGTCAAATCAGTCCTGCATGAGACCGACCTGAACGAGAATATGGAGCTGCTCGATTTTGGGTACAGCCAATCGAAATGGGTAGCGGAACAGGTGGTTGTCGACGCGCGCAACCGGGGACTTTCCGCGCGGATTTTCCGGCCTGCTCTCGTGAGTCCTTCCGTCACGGGCGGAGGTAACAACTTCGATATCGCCGTTCGCTTAGTTGCCTTCATGGTGAATCACGGCATTGGCGTTGATACTCTCAACCAGGTCAGCTTTGTTCCGGCGGACATCGTGGCGAACAACATCGTTGCGATCTCTACCACCCCCGGTACAGCTAATAAGACTTACCATGTCACGCGGGACGATTATTCGAACATGATGGATATTACCGGGCTTATTACCAAAGCGACCGGCCGGCAATTCGAAACATTCAGGCTTCCCGACTTCGTTCCCGAGCTGATCCGGAGATGCCGGAAAGAAGATCTTCTCTTTCCGCTGCTGGATTTTTTGGTGGGCTCTGTCGACAACATCTCCGCGATGGAGTTCAAACGCTATGACAGCTCTTGTTATCAAATGGCCCGCGATGCCTCGGTGTGGGGGAAAGCAGATCCGTCTCTGGAAGATACGGTCAACGGCATTCTGAAATTCATGTATCGCAAGGGGATCATTTCGGTCGCGGCTCGTAAGGTCAACGCGTTGTCACCGAGCGATGGGCCTGTGGACTGGACAGATGCAGTATCCGCTACTGCTTCTTAAACAAGAGCTTCTCCGTTACCCGCTGGCCCGTTTCCAACGTGCCTGTGGTGGATAGTGTCATCTGCTGCCCTTCCGCGGAAACCACCCACCTATCCTTTTGAGTGATTTGATCGTCCCTCCGGTAGATCGCATCCACCGTATGAGGATCCACAAGTTCAATCGTCACGGTATCGTTGCGCGAGTTCTTTAGATCGTATTGCTTTCCGTCAAAACGGGCGGTATAGCTGAAGTCACCCAGAAAACGGATCCCACCGCTGCCGTCCGTCTGGATTTTGAGTACCACACCTTGCCGCAAACGAGTCTTGCTGAGATCCTGCGTCCATTCGCCTGCGAAGAAGTCTTTCGCGACCTTCTTACCTCCGCTGCGCGTCCACACGGTGATTTTATCGGCGTGGCCCGCGGTCGCAGTCGTGGTCGTTAGCTCGTTCCCATCATTCGAAACTTTTTCGCGCACCGTCGCCACAACGGTTCCGTCCTTTTTCTCCTTGACCTCCGCCTCCCTCTTGTCGATTCTGCGGAGCTCAATTTGATTGAACGCGAGATTGCCTGGCGCGGACGATTGGTGTCCGTTCCATTTTGCAGTGAAATCGAGATGGGTTTCGCCGGACATAACTACATGCACCCCGTCATGCAGAGGTGTTATGGAGAGGCGGTTCGGAGGATCCAGACTAGATTGCGCAGAGACGAGCGTCCAGGAGCCAAGGCGAGGGTCTGCCACTCCAGTTTGGATGGCGGCAAGCAGTCCGAGCAAAAGCAAGATACGAATTGATCCTCCTAAATCGATGGGGCAGAGTTTAGCAGATTCAGATAACTCCGTACGCGAGCCCTGCGCAAGTGTAAACTCGTGAAACTAAGGGCAAACGTACGAACCGGTTCCGGACGGAGCACCTCTTTCGCCCCTGTGGTTCTTAGGTGCCACCGGAGAGTTTTGGTGACGACGATTTTATGTGATATGACACGATGATAGCTATGTATGTGCGCCGTTTTTGGGTGTCAGGGATCGTCCTCGCAGCAACCATCGCCCTTCTTCCATTCTCTTTTCACGCGGAGCGCCGCCTGGAGACCGCAACCCGTGTCGAAGGGAGCCAAGCTGAAACTGTCCGGGAGGAGCTGGCCAGTCGTTTTCGGTCGCCATTTGTCGACCGCGTTGTCATGGTGATCGAGGGACTCCCACCTGCGGATTCGGAGGAAGGCGGGCAAGCGTTAGAAACCATCGTGGCAGGACTGAGAGAGCAACCCGGCGTTTCAGGAGTGGTGTCCTATCTGGAGTTGCGCGATCCGATTTTTCTGGGCCGGGGAGGGGGAACGTTTGTTCTCGTGGGACTCACGTCGACCGGCGGTCCAGTCGAGTCGCTTGTTCCGGAGCTTCACCAGTTGGCAAGCGCGCTTGAAAATCAGCTGCGGGGCCGTTATCCGGCGGTGAAGCTCGAACTCACAGGCGAGATTCCACTGAACTTCGATATTCGGAAAGCGAGCGCCGCCGACGTGCATCGCGGCGAAAGCCTGGTGATCCCCGCGACCCTCGCGCTTCTGCTGGTGGCTTTTGGAAGCCTGATCGCCGCCCTGATTCCATTGGCGGTTGGCCAGCTTGCCATCGCGACCACTCTGGCGATTACAGGATTCCTGGCCCAGCGCTGGCACTTGTCCATTCTAGTTCAGAATTTGGCCACCATGCTTGGCCTGGGCCTGGGAATCGACTACGCGCTCCTGATGATCAGCCGCTTCCGCCGGGAACGACGGACCCGCCGCCGGGTTGATCGCGGCACGTCAGGCAGGTCGCACGCTCTTGATTTCAGCCTCAACGGTAGCCATCGGATTTCTAGCCCTCTTGACGGTTCCGATCAGCGAAATCCGTTCCATCGGTGTCGCGGGATTCCTGGTGACGGGAATGAGTGTGTTGCTTACAAATACCCTCGTTCCGGCAGCGCTGGTGTTGCTCGGTCCGCGGATTGATCTTGGCCGATTGCCTTTTACTCCAAAGTTGGATGCGCATCGGGCCGCACGTACGGGAAATCGCTGGCGGCAATGGGGAAAGATGATTGTCGCGCATCCCTGGCTTGCCCTCTTTGTGGCAAGTATTCCTTTGTTTCTGCTCGCCTGGCAGGTCAGACGACTGGATACCAGTCTCCCCCGAGGGGATTGGCTTCCGCAGGCGGCGGAATCAGTCCATGCGCTCCACACCCTTGAACGGATGGATCGAGGTGGCGTTGTTGAATCGTTGCGCGTCATCGTCGAACTTCCAACGGATTCCATCGCGCAAACCGACGCGGGGTGGAATGCGCTGGATGGTCTCACCAAGCGCCTCGCGAGCGACCCTCGCTGTGACCGCGTGATTTCTATCACTACGATTGCTGAGAGCAACCGGTCTTCCCTCCCTGACCTCTCGCGGGAGACGCGGCGAACGTTCCTGAGTAGCGACGGACGAGCGGCGCTGCTTGAGGTGTTACCCGCGAGTTCGGTCACTCTGCGCGACCAGGTCAACTGGGTGCGCGAGCTTCGTAAGACCGGTGCGCCAGCTCTCACCGGAGTGCCTGGCGCAACCCTTCTCGTTGGGGGCATCCCGGCACTCAACGCCGATTATGAAACGATTATCAGAGACCGCTTTCCGTCCGTAATGGCACTGGTAGTGGGGGGGACGCTCCTTGCTCTGCTCTGCGGGTTCCGATCGATCTTCGCTGCCGTGAAGGCCATCGCACTCAACCTGTTCTCGGTCGCGGCGTCCTTCGGAGCATTGGTTTTCGTTATCCAAGATGGACACGGAAGCAGGTTTCTGGGAGTTCTCGGGGGGACCGGTAGCGTGTTTCCCCTTGTTCCGATCGTCGCCTTTGCCATCGTCTTCGGATTAAGCATGGATTACGAGGTATTTCTCGTTGCACGCGTTCTCGAAGCCAGAAGGAGCGGACTGAGTGAAATGGATGCGATCCCGGAGGGTCTGGCTAGAACCGCAGGCCTGATTACGAGCGCCGCCGCGATCATGATCGTGGTATTTGCGGCATTCACCTTCGGAGATTTCCTAGTGGTCAAGATGATCGGATTTACGTTGGCGGTCGCCGTGTTGATTGACGCGACACTCGTTCGTATTTTGATCGGTCCGGCGCTCCTTCGCATTGCAGGCGATTGGAACTGGTGGCCTGGTGGGCTTGCCGCAGCGCGCACTGCGCCAGTGATGGCGAGTCGCGAATGACGTCCGCGAGATTATCCAGCGAATGGCTTGTTTTCTGAAAGACACACACGCCGGCTTGCGCCGCGTTCACTTGACGTGTGCCACTCTCATGTTAGAGTAACGCACACAATATATACTCCGCCCGCAGGATGGGCGCTCATCCGTCGAGGAGATCAATCCGTTATGAGACGCGCGAAGATCGCAAGAATTAATCCCGCTGCCGGGCCGCCGCCAGCGGCACGAAGACGTTTTGAATCAGAGTTGGGGCGCACTCATTCGATGGGCAATCGAGCGGGCGGTAAAGAACCGCTCGGCCTCCGGGAGCGCAAGAAAGCGCGTCTCCGTCAGGAGATCATAGATACCGCAGTTCGATTGTTTCGCAAGAGAGGGTACGAGAAGACGCGCATCGACGATATCGTGCAGGCCCTGGAAATTAGCCAGCCGACGTTTTTCCGCTATTTTCCTAGCAAAGACGCGGTTCTGGGCGAGGTTGGGAGGCGAGGATTTGCTTGCATCACCGAGCACTTGAGAAATGAACTTTCCAGCGAGGCCATGACGGCCGAACATTTGCGCCGGTTGTATCAGGAGCTGGCTCGTCACGCGGAAGCGGACCGCCCGTTGTGGCAGGCCGTGGTTCTATCCGGTGCGATGGATCCGGTGCGTTCTCCGGACATGCGGGAGCGCAAGGAATGCGCGCTGGGCTTGCTCCGGGAGATTCTGGCCCAAGGCCAAAAGCGCGGCGAAGTCTCCCGTGCCTTTCCCGTCGAGCATCTCGCGGAATTCATGGAAGGGCTCTACAACACGATCGTGCGCCAGTGGGCCGTGGATCTCACGGGGCCTCATAAACTATATGACCGCGTCAGCAGTGCCGTCGAGTTTTTCCTGCGCGGCGTGCGGCCGTGACGAGTCGACGCACAGGCGATTGAAGACCTGGCCTCAGTCCTGAATGGACTTAGTCAATTGCCTTGCAATTGCGTCCATGAGATGAATCGGTTTTTCCGATTAAACGGATCATTGACACTCGCTTGCCTCGCCGTAGGTCCACCGTTCCCACGCTCTCTCTGGAGGATTTGAATTGAAGGCCGCCGTTCTGCATGAATTCAAGAAGCCCTTGGTATTCGAAGAAGTCCCGCGACCTCAGCCGGAGCCTGGCGATGTCTTGATCCAAGTGGAAGCCTGCGGCGTGTGCCATTCCGACTTGCATGTAGCCGACGGAGATTGGAGCCAACTGGCGCCAATCGTAAAGAGACCGCTCATCCTCGGCCACGAAATTGCGGGGCGCGTGATCGAAAAGGGCGAAGACGTCCGCGATTTGCAAATTGGAGATCGAGTTGGAGTTCCGTGGGTGTACTGGACGTGCGGCGAGTGTGAATTCTGCCTGGAAGGAAATGAGAACCTCTGTGCCAGGCAAAAGATAACCGGGGTTACGGTGGATGGTGGGTATGCAGAACTCGTGAAGGCGCCGGCAAGTCACGCGCTGAAGATTCCCGACGGTCTTTCGTCCGTCGAGGCCGCGCCTCTGTTTTGCGCAGGAGTGACCGTCTTTCGCGCCCTCAAACGGGCAAGAGTAACGCCAGGTCAGCGCCTGGCGGTATTTGGCGTGGGCGGCTTGGGGCATCTTGCGGTTCAGATAGGACGGGAGCTCGGCGCGGACGTCGCGGCGATCGACATTTCCGATGAGAAGCTCGCGCTGGCAAAATCGCTCGGTGCGTCGACGGTGCTCAATGCTGCCTCGACCAACGTGGTTAAGGAATTGCGTGGTAAAGGCGGCGTCCATGTCGCGCTTGTCGCCTCCGCTGCGAAGGCGACGTACGACACAGCATTTTCTTGTCTGCGGCCCACGGGAACACTCCTAGTTGTCGGATTGCCGGCCGAGAACATCTGCTTCCCGCCAATCCTGATGGCCGCTGCGGAGGTGCGCATCCAGGCAAGCGCCGTCGGTACGCGACAGGATTTGCGCGATGTCCTCGCTCTAGCCGCAGCAGGGAAGATCCGTTGCCGGGTCGGCTCGCGCCCGCTGTCCGAAGCCAACCAAGCACTGGATCAATTGCGGAGCGGGCAGGTCTCGGGTCGGATCGTCCTGGTCATCCCATAATTCGTAAGCAGACATAATCCCAATCAAAAACTCAAGAAGAGGAGCGACCGCGCGCGTGGTTCTATCGGAAGGAGCGCGGACATTGCAGGGCCGGTTCCGGCCGCGCGCCCGCTCGTTTCCAGCGGACGCTCGCATTTGGGTATTGACGTTAGTTTCTAATATGTGATACGGACTATCACAATATTTGATAGTTCCGCCGGGGGAGCGGAGTTCAAGTCTTAAATCCGATCCCTGGCTGGTGCCGTTTTCTCTTGGTCGAGTTGGGCGGTGGCGTCAACAATCCCTGATTGTCGCAAGACTCGTCTTAAGGGAGCACGCAAACTTGGTTCCAATCAAAATTGCAAACAAGATGCCTTCGAGGAACTAGGAGGAGCCATGAAATCGACCTTACTCGCAGGTCTATTCGTATTCGCGCTAGGGCTGCTGCCGGCCAGTCCAGTGGCCTCTGCGCAAGGTGTCGGGGCCTCCGCCGATCTGACGGGAACTGTCACGGATCCCTCCGGGGCCAATGTTCCGAACGCTAAGGTGACCGTGCTTGATATCGGTAAAGGACTCCAACGCAGTGTGGTAACCGACGAGCACGGCTTTTATCGCCTCCCTGGACTCGCCCCTGCGAACTATAAGTTGAGCGTCGAGCATCCTGGATTCCAAACGGAGATTGTCCCATCCCTCAGTTTGACCGTTGGGCAAGCCTCAGTCCTTGACTTCCACCTTAAGTTGGCCGGCATCTCTGGACAAGTTGAAGTGAGTTCCGAAATGCCTGTGGTGGAGACCGAGAGAGGCGGACAGACGAATACTTTCACTAAAGAATATATCGACAACTTGCCCATCGGCCGTCGCGATTATCTTACCTTCACTCTACTGACGCCGGGTGTCTCGAATTCTACGAGGTTGGCCTCCGATCAGGATTTTCGAGTCAAGCAGACACCGCAGAGCGGCCTTTCGTTCTATGGCAGCAATGGCCGAGGAAATAGCGTCACTGTGGACGGCGGGGAAGCCAATGATGACGCGGGTGGCGTGCGTCTGACACTAAGCCAGGACGCTGTTCAGGAGTTTCAAATCAACCGAAGCAATTATTCGGCCGAGCTTGGCGGAGCAAGCGGAGCTGTGATCAACATCATCTCCAAATCCGGCACGAACGAAGTGCATGGCAGCATGTACGGATATTTTCGCAATAGTGCGCTGGATGCTGCCGACCCGTTCGCCATCAGCCAGGCGCTCCAGCCGGGCCAAATCTTCAATCCGGCACAGCCTGACAGTCAGGGAACTCCGATCAAGAATTCTCTCAGCCGTTATCAGTTTGGAGGCACGGCAGGATTTCCCATTAAGAAAGACAAGACTTTTCTGTTCCTTTCATTTGAAGGACTGCGGCAGGACTCTCAGAATGCCGTCCCAATCCTGACCAATACAGACGTATTCCGCCCAACATCCGCACAAGTGTCCATTATCAATGGCCTGGCGGCCCAGGGAGCCACCCCGGTAACCTGTTTCGCAAACAGACCACAGATTCCTGCGGCTTTCTGCGCCGCGGCACTTAACAGCGCCTTGACGGTCAGTCAATTGACGGGCCTTACGGCAGGTCAAACGGTACTGAACACTTTTCTCGTAAACGAGCTGGAGGCAAATGGCGGCCTGTTTAATTACACCACTCGAGAGTACTTGGCTTCCGGCCGATTCGATCATCGTTTCAGCGACTCCAACCAACTCTCCATAACCTATAGGTTTGGACATGACCTGGAAGAGAATCCTGACGTGCAATCGCTCACGGGTTTTTCTGCGGGCAGTTCGATTCATGATTATGACAACAACGCTCTGGCCGCTTGGTACCATCAGTTCAGCGCCACGGCTCAGAACGAACTCCGCTTGCAGTTTGACTACGCCACGCTGAATGTCATTCCGAATGAACCAGGGCAAGCCGGACTCCAAATCCCCGGCGTTGTGAACAACCTGGGGACGAACATATTTTTGCCCAGCCTCACGATTACCCGCAGATACGAGATTGCGGACAACTTCACGTTGGTCCGCGGCCACCACACCATGAAATTCGGAGGCACGGAACTACTTCGCGGCAACCATACGGAATCGCATACCTTTTTCCCGGGACGGTTCGTTTTTGGTTCTTTGCCTGGGTTTCTGATTAGCCCTCAGCTTTCTGCCACCACCATAAATCCGCTGCAGTCGGCCTCGTTTGGTCTTCCGCAGGTTTTCCAACAAGGTTTCGGGAACCCCGTCTACCCGTACTACACAAGGCCGTGGACCGCGGCATACTGGCAGGATTCGTGGGTGATCAGGCCCAATTTCACCCTGAACTACGGTCTTCGCTACGAGCTCGACACGCAGTACGCTCCTTTGAACACCTACAAAAAGAATTTTGCTCCCCGGGTGTCTTTTGCGTGGGACCCCTTCAACGATCACAAGACAGTGATTCGCGGCGGATATGGGATCTTTTACGCACCCATCTACGACCAGATTCCAGCGGTTGATTACTCCCTCGGAGTTCGGAACGCGAACAACAGTTCCGTTGGTAACTCGACGAATGCCGGGCAAGTGAACAATCTGGACGCCATCTGCGGAGTTGCCGGCTTTTTTCCCGGCAACGGAAGCAGTCCCTGCAATCGCGAGATCTCGATCTATATCATTCCGCTCACTGGTGTACCCGGCGGCAGCGCAGCCCTGAATTCCGCTGCTGTTTTCCAGACGTTGTTCGCGCAGGGAACGATCACCTGCACGACACCGCCACCGGGGGCCTACGCTTGCATTACCCCCGGCGCGGGCCCGGGAGGGTTGGCGCAGTTCGGGCTCAAGGTGACCAACAGCGGAATACTTGCGCCGCTCCAGGTCGTTTTCGTCGACCAACCTAACTTTAGGAATCCCTATTCTCAACAGGCGGAGTTCGGGATTGAGCGCGAGATTGCTCCCGGAATTTCAATCTCCGCGAGTTACATCTACTCTCACACCATTGGTCTCCCAGTTGCGATTGACACCAATCTCCTTCGGGCTCCCATGAGCACTGTGAAATTGGCCAATGGCCAGAACATTTCCTACCGAAACTGGAATCTATCTCCCGGGACTGATCCCCTCGGCGGCACGGAGGGCCTCCCGTGCGCACCCAATCCCTTCGCTTGTTTTGTGAACCCGCTTATCGTTCAAAACAATCAATACACTTCAGCGGGCACTGCCGTTTATCAGGCGGGAATTCTGGAATTCAAAAAGCGCTTTAGCAATCACTTTACTGTGCTTGGCAACTACACATTCAGCAAGGGCTTCGACACCACGACGGATTTCAACAGCGATTATGGACCGCAAGATCCGACGAACCTCGGCGCGGACCGCGGACTTTCTGAATTCGATCAGCGCAATAAAGTCATAGTGGCCGGCGTGTTTGACAGCCCGTGGAACAATCCCGTCCTTGCGGGCTTTCAGTTGTCTCCGGCTTTTACTTACAACAGCGGGCATCCTTTCAACTTGTTGGCTGGAGGCCAGGTGAACGGAAACAATCACACCACCAATGAACGTCCGATCGGAGCTGGTCGCGATACTGGACTTGGCCCGAACTACATCAGTTTCGATATGCGCCTGAGTTGGCAACATAAAATTGGCGAGAAGGCACAGCTGCAACTTACGGCTGAGGGCTTCAACATCGCGAACCACACCAACTATGCCAGCGTAAACAATGTGGCAGGCCCACTTTTCGGCATTCAAACAGGGCCAACCGTTTGCCCGGTCGCCGGTACCTGCGCCACTGGTAACACCAGTTTTGACGTTCACGGGAGCGCCGCCCTCTCTCCGAGCCAGGCACTTGGCTTTACTTCCGCTTTTCCCAAGCGTGAACTCCAGCTCGGGTTGCGCCTGACGTTCTAATTTCACACCGATGATTCGGGTAGCCAGAAATTCCGGATGAATATCCAGAAACTTCTCAATCTCAGCGGCCGCGTGGCAATCATCACCGGTGGCTCTGTCGGGCTTGGACGCCAGATGGCCGAGGGCTTGGCAGAGATGGGTGCCAACCTGGTGCTTTGCGCGCGGAAAAAGGAGCGCTGCGAACAAGCCGCAGAAGAATTGAACCAGCTCGGCGTGAAAACCTTGGCCCTGGGCTGCGACGTCAAGATCCCCGACCATGTGAAGGCGGTTGTGGACGCGACCGTCTCCAGGTTCGGCCGCATCGACATCTTGATCAATAATGCCGGTACGTCCTGGGGCGCTCCGATCGAGGAGATGCGACTCGAGCAATGGAACAAAGTGATCGAAACAAATCTGACCGGGACATTCCTTTTTTCGCAGGCAGTTGGCAGGGTCATGGTTCCTCAGCGTCGCGGAAAAATTATTAATATCGCTTCGGTTGCCGGGCTCCGCGGCGCGCCTCCCGAATTTCAGGCTATCGGCTATCATGCCAGCAAAGGTGGTGTGATCGCCTTCACAAAGGATTTGGCATGCAAGTGGGGAATTCACAATATCCAGGTGAATGCCATCGCTCCTGGATGGTTCCCCACCAACATGTCGCAGGTGGTCATCGAACGAAACAAGGAAGCTTTCCTGAGTAAGATTCCTTTGCGGCGTTTCGGCAATGAGCACGATTTGAAAGGCGC
>Ga0210406_10007181_pt1 | contig 11394 bp, 9 predicted proteins | sample IncBWC30MmetaG_FD_155454 | JGI IMG/M metagenome (GOLD analysis project Ga0210406, IMG submission 155454) | Forest soil microbial communities from Barre Woods Harvard Forest LTER site, Petersham, Massachusetts, United States - Inc-BW-C-30-M | ecosystem: Environmental > Terrestrial > Soil >... | reverse complement strand
TCTGTTCGGCCACATCCACTAGAAACGCATCGTGCCCGTAGTTTGAAGGCAGCTCGCAGTAAGCGACGTCGTGATTGCTCCGGCGCAGCACCCGAACGATCTCCTGGGACTGATAGCTGGGATAGAGCCAGTCGGAACTGAAACTGATCACCAGGAAGCGCGCCCTGGCCCTGCTGAAGGCATCGGCTAGCGATCCGGTGCCATTGGTCAGGTCGAAGTAGTCCTCGGCTTTCGTAATATACAGATAGGAATTTGCGTCAAAGCGGTTGACGAACTGGCTGCCGCGATAACGCAGGTAGCTCTCCACTTCGAAATCCACCGAGAAATCGAACCCGAACTTCTCCTTCTCCCGCAGGCGCCGGCCGAACTTTTCGCGCATGGACTCATCGCTCATGTACGTAATGTGGCCCACCATGCGGGCAATGGCGAGTCCACGGCCGGGCGGGCGGCCGCTGTAATAGTTGCCGCCATTCCAGTCCGGATCCGCCATGATGGCCTGCCGCCCGACCTCGTTAAATGCGATCTGCTGCGGCGTGTGTCGTGCCGTAGTGGCGATCGGTATGGCCGCCGCCACTCGGTCCGGATAGGTGACCGCCCATTCCAGCGCCTGCATGCCACCCATCGACCCGCCGGCCACCGCGAGCAGGCGCTCAATCCCCAGAAACTCCACGAGCTTCATCTGCGCCCGCACCATATCGCCTATGGTGATTACGGGAAACGCCAAGCCGAACGGGCAGCCGGTCTGCGGATTGACCGAAGAAGGACCCGTGGTGCCCTGGCATCCGCCTAGCACATTGGAGCAGATGATGAAGTACTTCCCGGTGTCGAACGCCTTGCCCGGACCGATCATGTTGTCCCACCAGCCCGGTTTTCCGCTTTCTGGGCTAATACCGGCCGCATGCGCGTCCCCGGAAAACGCATGCAGAATGAGAATCGCGTTGGATTTCGCCGCGTTTAACTGGCCATAAGTCTGGTAGGCCACGGACACCGGCGAGAGGGCAGCGCCATTTTCGAGAGATATGGTTTCAAATTGCGCCGTGTACGTTTCGACGGTCATTTGCGGGGAAATCTTATGATAGCAGTTACGCATGTTGAGACGGATTTTGCGACCGCTTTCATGGGGCGTGCTGTTGCTTGAGTGCTCGCTTGCCGCGGCTGCCGGGCCTTACCGCGAGGCGTTGCCCGGCTATCGCTATGCCTTTCCGCGCGACCATTTCGAGCATCCGGATTTTCGCACGGAGTGGTGGTATTACACAGGCAATCTGCGCGATTCCGGCGGCAGGCGATTCGGATTCGAGCTGGTATTTTTCCGCCAGGGCCAGCAGCGGGGGGCAACCGAAAACCGCTCCGCCTGGCGCATCGACGACCTCTACATGGCCCATCTGGCGCTCACAGACATCGAAAACAAGAAGTTTTACAGTTCGCAACGGCTCAACCGCGCCGGACCTGGCGTCGCGGGCGCACGATTTTCCGAGCAGCGCGTGTGGAATGGGAACTGGTCGGTCCGGTGGAAGGGCGAGAAGCAGGTGCTCGAAGCCATGGCCGACGAGTTTCACTTCCGGCTGGACCTGACACCAGTCAAGCCGCCGGTGATCCATGGAATCGGCGGAATCAGCCAGAAGAGCGCCGGGGCCGGCAAGGCCTCTTACTATGTTTCCCTGCCCCGCCTAGTGGTTTCAGGTGAGGTGACGATCGGCGGCTCCGATCACACCGTGACCGGCACAGCCTGGATGGATCACGAATGGTTCACCAGCCAGTTGGCTGAAGATCAAATCGGGTGGGATTGGTTCAGCGTGCAGTTAGATAACAATACCGAACTGATGCTGTTTCAGCTCAGGCGGAAGGACGGCAGCATCGATCCCTACTCTGCCGCAACGTATATTGACCCGCAGGGCCGTCCGCGACATCTCGCACACAGTGAATTTGCACTGACCCCGCTGCGCCGGTGGAAGAAGTACCCGATCGAATGGCAGATCCGCGTGCCGTCGCTAGGCCTCTCGCTCGAAGTTCGGGCGGCGCTCGACAATCAGGAACTGAATGACAAGACCGGTCCGGTGTATTGGGAAGGCGCCGTGACGTATTCGGGTTCTGCAACCGGCGTGGGTTATCTCGAGATGACGGGTTATGACAAGCCGGTGCGGTTGGAGTGAAATCTCCACCTTTTCTCAATCCGTTTTCCGCACCAGTTCAGCGAATTCACCCAATTCCCGTGTATTCAGGTCGGACACCCCCCAATAGTTCATGTGAGCCTTCGTCCAGTGCAGCACATGATAACCCTGGCGGTCTGTGGCCTGGATCCCGGAGTCTGCGCGCTCAGGCGCTGGCCAGACAAAGAGATTGATCACGTGCTGGCGGCGGTGATATACAAGAGCCGCGACGCTCCGGCCGTCCAGATAATCCAGCCGCCCGCCTGACAAAACGAATCCGCGGTCGGGAAAGTCGCCGACGGCCGGCGAAAAATCCAGCTTTCCGTTGAACCACGGCTTCACTGTGTGACGGTCGGAAGAGGGGACATCGGTGAGATGCTCCGCCATCAGCGAGCGCACATGACTGGAGACCACTTCTTCCGCCATCGTCATTTCCGCGGGACCTTGTCTCACGAGCGCGGTTTGCCACGTCACCGTCGCGGTAAGCACTAGCGCGGCGGCGACAGCTCCCCACTTCCAAGGCACGGCGAACCACCCGCCGTCGTGCTTAGACCCGCTCTCGGCAAGCAGCCGGGCGTGCAGCCGGCGCTCCAAGCCAGCCGGCGGCCGATAGTATGGAATACTGCCGCTCATGGCTGATCGCATATCGCGAAGATTCTCATAGTCCCTTGCACACGCGGGGCATTCGCGGAAATGGCGCTCCATTTCCAGGCTGCGCACCAGATCCAATTGGCCGTCGACGTATCCATGGATCAGTTCCTGTGTCTCGCGGCAGCTCATGCGCGTGCTCCGGTCGGATTCGCTTCAGCCAAAAGCTTTTGAAGCCGCGTGCGGGCCCGCGACAGGCGCGACATCACCGTCCCGATGGGAACGGAAGCCACGTCCGCAATCTCCTGGTACGACATACCCTCCAGTTCGCGCAGAATCACAATCTCCCGTAACGCGACCGGCAATTCTTTGAGTGCCCGCGCGACAAGATCACTGCGCGCAGCCGCCAGCAGAACCGCTTCCGGATTCGAGGTTGTTTTATCCACCCCGTGTACCTCTTCGTCCAACTCAGTGGTCATGTCGTCCATCCGGTTCCGGCGCAGCCAGGTGTAACAAGTGTTGCGCACAATCGTCAGCAGCCAGGGGCGGCTGTTGCCCCCTCGAAATCCGGCGAAAAACTTCAAAGCGCGCAAATACGATTCCTGCACCACGTCTTCCGCGTCGTGTTCGTTCCCGGTCAACCATCGCGCCAGGTTGTAGGCCGCCGCGAGGTGCGGGACCACTGTCTGCTCGAACTGCGCGAGTTCCGCTTTTTCCGGCACTCTCTGATCTACCTCTGGCCACTCATGTAACAAGACTCTATGCTGGACGAATTTATTCCATCCCAGTTTAAAGGGTCAGACGCGAAACGAATGGAATAAGTTTTGGGGGGTTGCACCAGCATCGGACAGGGTCATTATTTCCGTCACTAACACTCCCCGCCTGACGGGCTCCACATGCGCGGACGCAACTGATACCATACCCGGATGGCCGATGCTGCTGCCGTCCGGAGCCTTGCCTCTGCCGTCCCAACCACGACGACTCCTCCCCGGCACAGTGCCGTCGTCCGCGTCACGCACTGGATCACCGCGGTGTGCTTCTTTGCCCTTCTGGTCAGCGGTGTGGAAATCGTCATCTCGCACCCCCGCTTCTATTGGGGCGAAGCGGGCAACGTATTGACTCCGTCGCTGTTCAAGCTGCCGATCCCGGCCTCCAGGCCATCCGTACCTACTGGCTACGGGTTCGTGCTGCCGGACCAGAACGGCTGGAGCCGGTATCTCCACTTTCAAGCCGCCTGGGTTGCGGTATTGACGGGCTTGCTGTATATCGTCTCCGGCCTGGTTACACGGCATTTCCGGAAATACTTGCTCCCGGCTGGCTCGGATCTCACCTGGCGGGCACTCTCGAGAGTACTCGCGAACCATCTGCGCTTCAGGCCGCCGGGTGAAGCAGAAGCGTGGTCCTATAACGTGCTTCAGCGGCTCACCTACCTGTTCGTGATTTTCGTTCTGTTCCCCTTAATGATCTGGACGGGCCTGGCGATGTCTCCCGCCATCGCGTCCGCGTTTCCTGTCACCGTGACGGTGTTCGGCGGCCAGCAATCCGCACGCACCATTCATTTCTTCGGCACCGTATTTCTGGTACTCTTCCTGCTCGTCCACATCCTGATGGTTTGTCGTGCTGGATTCAGGAACCGCACGCGAGCCATGATCACGGGCCGAGCCAGAGCACAGAAGGAGCACCCATGAGCAACGTCTCACGCCGCAAACTGATCACCACCGGCCTTGCAGCAACGGCGGGCGTATCCGGTCTGGCAGTGGCCGCGCGTCTTGCGGACCGCTACGGCCTCATCCCACCGGATCACGGCGGCTTTTATGGCCCAGGCGAAACGCTAACCTATGCAGCCCAGCGGCTGCTGACGCGCCACTCGCTGGCCCGGGAGTTTCCTCGCAGCCAGATTTCAGCAAGGCCGTTCGCAAACGGCAAGCCTCCCCAGGGTGAGGATTTCAAGCGTCTGCAGGCCGCAGGGTTCGCTAACTGGCGGCTCGCCGTCGACGGTATGGTCGCCCACCCCGCATCGTTGTCGCTTGCCGAACTCAGGAGTCATCCCTCCCGCAGCCAAATCACGCACTTGGCCTGCGAAGAGGGCTGGTCCTTTATTGCGGAATGGATCGGGGTGCCGCTATCCCACGTCTTGAATGTCGTGGGGATCCTCCCACAAGCGAAGTATGTTGTCTACTTTTCCATAGACCGCGATTGGTGGGACAGCGTTGATATGGCCGACGCACTGCATCCGCAAACGCTTCTAACCTACGGCATGAATGGCGGCGCGCTTCCTGTGGGCCACGGCGGTCCGCTTCGTCTGCGTGTTCCCCGCCAGCTCGGATACAAGAACGTGAAATATATTACTCGGCTGACGGTCACCGATAGTCTGAAAGCGTTCTCGCCGGAAGGCGATTATGCCTGGTACGCCGGCATCTGAAAAGCTCGCGAATGCGTGTCCAAACCGCCGTCCATCGCGCGCGGTGCTTATGCAACATCCTCCAATCCGAATAGCCCCGCGACCTCCCGGTTGCCCGATTCTCGGGCAAGCCGCTGAAACGGTGTTCCATTTGTATCGCTCGCTTGGCGAAGTGCGGGAAACCGCTTCAGGAATCGCGCGACCCACCGGGCGTCTCCGAGTTGAATGGCGTACGCTAGGTCGTCAAGCTCGATGGCCAGGTAACCACCCAACTCGCGCAGATACTCAATCGCCCAACCGGATGGCGTGGCACCGAACTGACTGTCGATGATGTTAATATCAGCGCCTCGTTCAAGCAGCAACCGCACGATCTGGCGATGCCCGTTCAGTGTCGCATAGTGGAGGGGGGTGGCACCGGACTCGTCTCTTTGGTTGGCGAGTGTGTCGTCTGATTCAAGGATGGCCCTGACACTCTCCCGGTCGCCCTGCTTCACCGCCTCGATCATATTCTCTAAATCGCTCATCGAATTACTCGCTCCGCATTAGTCACGTTCGGGCCCGTTCGATTAGGGATGCCTGGACTGTGCGACCGTGTCCATCGCCTCCCGGACGGGGCGACCTGCGCACCTCCGAATTTTAAATCGTTTACCGGGCAACGCGGATGATCCAACCTACGGCTCAAACTTACCCTCCCCAGAAATCCCCCTCGTACGTTAAAATAAGAGTTACCAATCCCAGGAGGAACCCCTATTGAACCGAGCAGTCCTGGCCTTGGAAGACGGAACTGTCTTCGAAGGCACGAGTATTGGTGCGCCCACCGAGCGATCCGGCGAGGTGGTTTTCAACACCGCCATGACCGGATACCAGGAGATTTTCACCGATCCTTCTTACGCCGGCCAAATCGTCATCCTCACGAATCCTCAGATCGGCAATTATGGTACGAATGTCGAGGACAATGAGGCATCTAAGGCGTACATCGAAGGGCTGGTGGTGCGCGAGTTCTCGGCGATAGCGAGCAACTGGCGGTCAGACGAGTTGGCCCAAACTTATCTGGAGAAGCGCGGCATCCCTGTGGTCACCGAGATTGACACGCGCGCCCTGGTGCGCCACCTGCGCACGCGCGGCGTCATGCGCGGCGTGCTTTCGGCGACTGATCGCGATCTGCAAATGCTAGTCGAAAAAGCTCGAGGAATCCCCAGCATGGCGGGACTGGATCTGGCAAGCCGCGTCTCCACCGCTGAGCCCTACGAATGGGCGCACGCTGTGGACGCGTGCTCGCCATCTGAGCTGGTCGCGCGAGCCCCCGAGGCGCGCTACCACGTCGTAGCCTACGATTACGGCATCAAGCAGAACATTTTGCGGCGTCTCGCCCAGGTAGGCTGCCGTACAACGGTAGTGCCGTCTTTGACCTCGGCTGACGACGTCCTGGCGCTCAAGCCCGATGGCGTTTTTCTCTCTAACGGCCCCGGCGATCCCGAGCCTCTCGAAACCCAGGTGGCGAACATCCGCAAGCTCGTGGGCAAAGTTCCCATCTTCGGGATTTGCCTGGGACACCAGTTGCTCGGCCTGGCATTCGGCGGCAAGACCTACAAGCTGAAGTTCGGCCATCGCGGCGCCAACCACCCGGTGCTCAACCGCGTTACGCAGAGGGTCGAGATCACCTCGCACAACCACGGTTTTGCGGTCGACCGTGATTCGCTGAATCCCGCCGACGTCGATCTGACGCACGTGAACCTGAACGATGAAACGCTCGAAGGATTCCGCCACCGCCGGCATCCCGTCTTCTGCGTGCAGTACCACCCCGAAGCCGCGCCGGGGCCACATGACTCGCACTACCTGTTCGACGATTTTGTGAAGCTGATGGCAGAGGGGGCGAGATAGAACGTGCCGCGAAGAGATGATCTCAAACGCATCCTGATCGTAGGCTCCGGCCCCATTATCATCGGCCAGGCCTGCGAATTCGATTATTCGGGCACGCAGGCCGCCAAGGCGCTGATGGCGGACGGTTACGAAGTGGTGCTGGTGAATTCCAACCCCGCCACCATCATGACCGACCCCGAGCTGGCCGACCGCACATACGTAGAACCGCTCAGCCGCGCGTATCTCGAAGAGATTATCCGCATCGAGCGGCCCGACGCCCTGCTCTCCACAGTTGGCGGACAGACCGGCCTGAACCTCTCCGTCGAACTGGCTGAATCGGGCGTCCTCGAAAAATACGGGGTCGAGCTGATCGGCGCCAAGATCGACGCGATCAAGAAGGCCGAAGACCGCCTGCTGTTCAAAGACGCCATGCGGCGCATCGGATTGGAGACGCCGCAATCGCAGTTGGTGAACAACGTGGACGACGGCCAGGAGTTTGCTTCACGCGTCGGCTACCCGGTGATTCTGCGGCCCAGCTTCACTTTGGGGGGCACGGGAGGCGGCATCGCCTACCACCGCGAGGATCTCATCGAGATCCTGGAGCGCGGCATTTCCCTCTCGCCGGTGCATGAAGTGCTGATCGAAGAGAACGTACTCGGCTGGAAGGAGTTCGAGTTGGAGGTGATGCGCGATCTCGCCGACAACGTCATCATCATCTGCTCCATCGAAAACTTCGACCCCATGGGCGTGCACACCGGCGATTCGATCACGGTGGCGCCCGCGCAGACGCTCACCGACCGCGAATACCAGATGATGCGCGACTCCGCCATCCGCTGCTTGCGCGAGATTGGCGTGGATACCGGCGGCTCGAACGTGCAGTTTGCCATTCATCCCCAGACCGGCCGCATGGTGATTGTGGAGATGAACCCGCGCGTGTCCCGCAGCTCCGCGCTGGCGTCTAAAGCCACCGGATTTCCCATTGCAAAGATCGCCGCCAAGCTGGCGGTCGGCTACCGGCTGGACGAGATCCGCAACGACATCACCAAGACGACTCCGGCGTCGTTCGAGCCGACTCTCGACTACGTGGTGGTCAAGATTCCCAAGTGGCAGTTCGAGAAATTTCCCGGCGCCGACCCCACGCTTGGTACGCAGATGAAGTCCGTCGGCGAAGTGATGGCCATCGGCCGCACCTTCAAAGAGGCGCTTTGGAAGGGCATTCGCAGCCTGGAAACCGGAAAGGCATTCGGCTCCGAGACTTTCGATCCCAATCTCATTCCGCAGAAACTCATTACGCCCACGCCGGAACGGCTGAGCTATATCCGGTTTGCTTTTGAATCCGGCTATACAGTGGAACAGATTCAGGAGCGAACGTCCATTGACCGCTGGTTTCTGGAGCAGATCCGCGAGGTTGTAGAGTTTGAAAGTTCGCTGAATCACACGACGCTCGACACCGTATCCCGTGAAATGATGGCGACCGCCAAGCGCTACGGCATCTCGGACGCGCAGCTCGCCAAGACCTGGGGAGCGCGCGAGGTGGCCGTGCGGTCGCGCCGCAAAGAACTGGGGATACGCGCGGTCTTCAATCGCGTAGATACCTGCGCGGCGGAATTTGAAAGCTTCACGCCTTACCTTTATTCCACCTACGAAAACGCCTGCGAAGCCGATCCGTCGCAGCGGAAAAAAGTCATGATTCTGGGCAGCGGGCCGAATCGCATCGGCCAGGGGATCGAGTTCGATTATTGCTGCTGTCACGCCTCGTTCGCACTGCAGGAAGCCGGCGTCGAGTCGATCATGGTTAACTGCAATCCCGAAACGGTCTCCACCGACTACGACACCAGCGACCGGCTCTACTTCGAGCCGCTTACGCTCGAACACGTGCTGAATATCTATGACACCGAAAAGCCAGATGGCGTAATCGTGCAGTTCGGCGGGCAGACACCGCTGAATCTCGCGATCCCTCTGCAGAAGCTGAACGTGCCGATCATCGGCACCGACCCCCAGAACATCGATCTTGCGGAGGATCGCAAACTGTTTGGCAAATTGCTGGACGAGTTGGGCATCCCCTGTCCGCCTAACGGAACGGCCACCAGCGTGGAACAGGCCTGCGAAGTCGCGCGGCGTATCGGATACCCGGTGCTCGTGCGCCCCAGCTACGTGCTCGGCGGACGCGCCATGGTGATCGCCTATGACGAAGAGACCGTGCGCAAGTACATGCGCGAGGCCGTCACGTTCTCGCAAGAGCGTCCCGTCCTCATCGATCGCTTCCTGGAAGACGCCACCGAGGTCGACGTGGACGCGCTGGCCGACACCGAGACCGTGCTGATCGCCGGCGTCATGGAACACATCGAAGAAGCGGGCGTGCATTCGGGCGATAGCTCTTGCGTGCTTCCTCCGATGTCTCTCAAGCCGGCAGAGATCGCAACCATCGAGGACTATACCGTGCGGCTCGCTCTCGCACTGAAGGTCGTGGGCCTGATGAATGTGCAGTATGCGATCCAAAACGGCGTCGTGTATGTGCTCGAGGTGAATCCGCGCGCTTCGCGCACCGTCCCCTACGTCAGCAAGGCCACGGGTGTCGCGCTGCCGAAGGTCGCCGTCAACCTGATGTTGGGCCGCAAACTGCGCGACCTGACCCATCTGACTCAGGGCATGGTGTCGGGGCGGCTGGCAGTGCCGCAAAGCTTCGTGAAATCGCCTGTTTTTCCGTTCAACAAGTTTCCCGGTGTGGATCCCGCGCTCGGTCCCGAGATGCGGTCGACGGGTGAAGTGATGGGAGTCGGTGAGAGTTTCGGCGAAGCCTTTGCCAAGGCGCAATTGAGCGCGGGCACGCCAGTGCCGGACAGCGGCACGGTGTTTATCAGCGTCAATGACCGCTATAAACCGGAGGCCGTACAGGTGGCGCGCCGCTTCGCAGACCTGGGCTTCAAACTGGTAGCCACGCGGGGCACGGCCGCCGCGCTCGAAGCAGCGGGGCTGCGCTGCCGGGTCGTCTTCAAGGTCAATGAGGGACGGCCCAACGCCGTCGACCAGCTCAAGGCCGGCTCTATTCAGCTCGTCATCTATACCGCTACCGGCGCGCTCTCGTTCTCAGATGAAAAAGCCATCCGGCGCAGCGCCATCCTGTTTCGCGTTCCGTGTATCACCACGCTCAGCGGCGCGCGCGCCGCGGTCGAAGCCGTCGCCGCCCGAAGACGCGACCCCATCCGCGTGTGGAGCTTGCAGCAAATCCACGAACAGAAGCGAACTGCCGTTTAGCGTGCAGCACGCATTCGCTCCACGCCGATATACTGTGAGGCATGAAAGCTGCCCGCATCCACCAGCACGGCTCGCCGGAAGTGTTGGTCTACGAAGATGTTCCCGACCCGAAGATCAAAGCCAATCAAATTCTGTTGCGCGTTAAGGCTTGCTCGCTGAATCATCTGGACCTATTCGTGAGAGCCGGTATCCCCGGCATGAAGTTTGCAATGCCGCACATTTTAGGATGCGACATCGCCGGCGAAGTGGTCGAGGTGGGCGAGCTGTGCGAGCGCGTCAAACCAGGCTGGCGCGTGCTTCTCTCGCCCGGCGTCAGTTGCCGCCAATGCGACCAATGCGCCGCAGGCCGCGATAATTTCTGCCGGAAATACACTATCTTCGGCTATGGCATCGACGGCGGCGACGCCGAATTGGTGGCCGCGCCGGAGTGGACGGCCATCCAGATCCCCGACGACCTCAATTTCGAAGAAGCTGCCGCTGCTCCTCTGGTTTTTCTCACCGCGTGGCACATGCTGGTGGGACGCGCGCACTTGCAACTGGGCGAAGATGTGCTCGTGCTCGCGGCTTCAAGCGGCGTAGGCCAGGCCGCCATCCAGATCGCGAAACTGCACCACTGTCGCGTGATCGCGACCGCGGGCGGCGAGGCCAAGCTTGCCAAGGCGAAAGAACTGGGCGCCGATCACGTGATCGATCACTATACCCAGGACATTTCCGCGGAGGTGAAAAAGTTCACGGGAAAGCGCGGCGTGGACGTGGTCTTCGAGCACGTGGGCGCGGCAACATGGCCCAAGAGTTTGGAATCGCTCGCGCCAGCCGGCCGCCTGGTGACCTGCGGCAACACCACCGGCTGGGACGTCAAGCTCGACCTGCGATTCCTCTTCAGCAAGCAATGGTCGTTGCTGGGCTCGTTCATGGGAACGCTCGGAGACCTGCACGCGGTGCTGAAATTCGTGTTCCGGAAAGAACTGAAACCGGTGATTGACAAGGTATATCCCCTGAGCGAAATCCGCGCGGCGCACGAGCGGCTGGAGAATAAGGAGCAGTTTGGGAAAGTGCTGGTGAGGCCGTAAAAAAGGTGATTTCGGGGTCTAGCTTGTATGAAAAGGACCGCACACGTCACGCTTGACTCTTATTCACAGTACC
>Ga0210406_10007180_pt1 | contig 11394 bp, 8 predicted proteins | sample IncBWC30MmetaG_FD_155454 | JGI IMG/M metagenome (GOLD analysis project Ga0210406, IMG submission 155454) | Forest soil microbial communities from Barre Woods Harvard Forest LTER site, Petersham, Massachusetts, United States - Inc-BW-C-30-M | ecosystem: Environmental > Terrestrial > Soil >... | reverse complement strand
CCCTGATGTGCCTGCTCAAGACGCAGGAGGACCGCGCTCGGGTGACGCGTGAGGTGAGCGAACGGCTGTTGGGGAAGGTCGCATGAGCTGCTGCGGCACCAATCCCGGTTTCGAAGAGTTGGACGAAGTCTCGCGCCTCGTCGCGGCAAAACTCGCGGCGTTCTTGAAAACGCTGCGTGACGACGGCTTTGCCGTGGGTCTTGCCGAAGGCCAGGATGCGGCTTGCCTGATGACCGCAGGCTATGCGGCGCGGCCCGGCCTGTTGCGTTCCGCGTTCAAGCATCTGTTCTCGGCGCGAAAATCCGACTGGGACAAATTCGATGGCATCTTTGACGCGTTCTGGCTGGGCAAACGCGTGCGGTCGCGCTCGATCGCGGCGGGATCGGCGAGGGCGGCCAACAACCCGTCACTGAAAAGTCTTCAGGATTTAAGCGCCCGGCAAACCGCAAGCCAGTCCGCGACCGACCAGATTCCGTCCGCCGATGACGCGCCCGAGGGCCGCACGGGCGAGGGCCGCATGGAAGGCGCTTCGCGCGCGGAAAATCTTGCGGAGACCGATTTCCGCAAACTGGCCGACCCCGATCAGATCGAAGCGGCGCATGCGGCGGCGGCGCAGCTCGCAAAAGCCATGCGCACGCGGCTGACCCGCCGCGACCTGGCGCGGCGGCGCGGCCACCGGCTCGATTTGCGAAGGACGATCCACAACAACATCAGCCATGGCGGCGTGCCGATCGATCTCGTCAAGCGGCAGCGCAAACCGAAGCCGCTGCGGCTTGTGATCCTGCTCGATGCGTCGGGATCGATGAGCATGTATACCGGCGTGTTCCTGCGCTTCATCCATGGCGTGCTGGATGAGTTTCGCGAGGCCGAGGCGTTTTTGTTCCACACCCGCCTTGCCTATGTCTCCGGCGCGATGAAGGAGAAGGATGCCGCCCGCGCGCTCGACCGGTTGTCGCTGCTGGCGCAGGGCGCCGGCGGCGGCACCAAAATCGGCGAGTCCTTACAGACCTTCAACCGCTGGCATGCGGCGCGGGTGATCCATTCGCGCACCGTGGTGATGATCGTCTCCGACGGTTATGAGACCGGCGACGCGGCGCTACTCGGCCGCGAGATGGCGGCGCTCGCAAAACGCTGCCGCCGCATCGCCTGGCTCAATCCGATGATGGCGTGGGAGGGTTATGCGCCGGAGGCGGCCGGCATCAGAGCAGCGCTGCCGCATGTCGATCTCTATGCGCCTGCCAATACGCTGAAAAGCCTGACCGCGCTCGAACCTTATCTGGCGAGGCTTTGAAGCGGGATGAAATGAGATTGAGCTGTGCGGCGACGGAACTGCGCTCCCTCTCCCGCTTGCGGGGGAGGGCTGGGGTGGGGGTGCCTCCGCAAAACGCACTGGTCGAGGGGGTAGACTTTCCCCCACCCGCCGCGCTTCGCGCGTCGACCTCCCCCGCAAGCGGGAGAGGTGAACCAAGGAGAGCCGACCGATGACCGCGCATGTCGAAGTGATGGATCTGGTCGCGCAGATGACGGCCGCCGAAGAGGCGTTCGTGCTGGCCACGGTCGTGCGCACGGTGTCGGTGACGGCGGCCAAGGCCGGCGCCAAGGCGATCATCCGCCCCGACGGCACCATCGTCGCGGGCTGGATCGGCGGCGGCTGCGCCAGAGGCGCGGTGTTGAAGGCAGCGCGCGAGGCGCTGGCCGATGGCGAGCCGCGCATGGTGTCGGTGCGGCCGGAAAATCTTCTGGCCGAGCTCGGCGTCAAGCCCGGCGACACCAAGGAGGGCGTCCGCTTCGCCAGCAATCTGTGCCCCAGCAAGGGCACCATGGATATCTTTGTCGAGCCGGTGCTGCCGCATCCCTCGCTGGTGATCCTCGGCGCAAGCCCGGTGGCGATGTCGCTGGCCGCGCAGGCGCGCCAGCTCGGCTATCACGTCACATTGGCGGCGCCAGCGGCCGATCTCACCAGCGCACCCGACGCCGACATGCTGATCGACAGTTTTGCGCTCGGCGAGTTGCACCCGGCCAAACGCTTCGTCGTGGTATCGACGCAAGGGCGGGGCGACGAGGCCGCGTTGCGCGCGGCGGTCGCAACCGAGGCCGCCTATCACGCTTTCGTCGGCAGCCGCCGCAAGATGGCGGCGCTGCGCGAAAAACTCATTGGCGAAGGTGTTGCGGCCACCGCGCTCGATCGCGTCAAGGCACCGGCCGGGCTCGACCTCGGCGCGATCACGCCGGAAGAAATCGCGATGTCGATTTTGGCGGAGATCACGGTCGAGCGCAGACGCGGGCAGCGCGGGGCGGGTGCAGGTTGAAAGCCCGCGTGCCCCGGATGCTGCGCAGCGCGCCGCTTTTGCGGCGTGGTGCGCTGCTGATCCGGGGTCCATCGTTGGCACGTGGGTCCCGGCTCTGCGGAGCAGCGTGAAGAACGCTGCACCGCGTCCGGGACACGGGGCTCCGGGTGTTATGGCGCAACCGCCACAAGCTCTTGCCGCGTTAATCTTGCCATCCCATGTGAATTGGAGTCGTCACGGGAGCAAGCGTAGCCCGGATGAGCGGAGCGACATCCGGGATTTTCATGACTCCCTTGGATCCCGCATATCGCTTCGCTCATGCGGGCTACTTGCTTCCGTCATCCTCAGAGTCAAAGTGAGGCTCGTCATGCCCGGCCTTGTGCCGGGCATCCACGTCTTATCGGTTCAGCGGCAAGAAAGACGTGGATGGCCGGGACAAGCCCGGCCATGACGAAGAACCCGTTGGGCTAACCCGCAGCCACACGTTCCAAACCGCCGCCGGTCCGGCCGATGGGCGCGAGACGCCCCGCTAACCCCCGCCGGAAACGCCGAAAACACCAGATTCCCACATATTTGGATCGTGACTGGCCGCGATTTGTGACAGGATTACTACAATCCAATGTCAGTTTGGTTACACGCGGAGCGGTCGATGAATTTGGAATGGCGGGCCCAGTCAAGTTCCCTATCGAGTTCAAGTTCCTTGGCCTGGTCAAATCCCCTGGCCTGGTGGTGGGCTCTGTTGACGCTCGTCAGCGGCGCCAATATCGCGGTTTGGGTCTTGCTGTACCGCCAGTTCCACGAACAGCCGGCTGGCAGTCTCGGCAGCACGTCCGGCATCGGGCTCATGCTCCTGCTCTGTGCGGCCTATGTTTTTGGCTGCGCGTTCAGGTCGTTCCTTCCGCGCGCGGATGTTCAGCGCATCTGCTTGTTCGACACCTGGCTGTCGAGTGTCGTCGTCGGCCGGACGGTGGCAACCGTGGCCGAGATCTGTTTCGCGGCGCAGTGGGTAATCATCCTGCGTCAGCTGGGCGGGATCGCGGGGGCGGACACCACCTTGAACGTCGCACTGGTGATCGTGCCGTTGATCGTCCTGGCGGAGTGCTGCTCATGGCATGCGGTGCTGACCACCAATTTCCTGGGCAACGCCATCGAAAATTCGATTTGGGCGGTCGCCTTCCTCGTGGTCGGGATCGGCCTCTGCCGGTTGCTGCCGGAGTTCAACGGCCCGGTTCGCGTGGCCCTCGTCATCGCGATATCGGGGATTGCAAGCTATCTGGCGTTTCTCATGATCATCGACGTTCCGATGTATCTGAGCCGATGGCGGGCTGGCCTCGCCGATGGCAGCAAGCTTTTGGGACATCTCGAGGGCCTTCGTGACGTGAGCACGCGTTGGGTCGTGACGCACGACATTGCTCACTGGAAGGGCGAGATTGCCTGGATGTCGCTTTATTTCAGTGCGGCGGTCTGGGCTAGCCTTGCGCTTTGCGTTCTCTACTCGCTCGAGGATCATCTACCGCGCTATCGTACCGAAGCGGCGGTCGCAAGCTTCTCGTCGGACGCGCTCGCAGTGGCTGGCAAGCAGCCCTCAAGGGAGCGCCCGTCGGCCGCGATGTGAGGCAGGCCTCCCTGCGGAGTCCGCTCTTGTGTAGGCTGCCCGGGGTCAAGCTGACCGCTCAACCAACCTTTCACCGGGCCTTGATCTCTTGAAATTTCGAAAGCGCTTGTTCGAATTTCTGATTGAACAACCACATCGCATCAAGGATGTCGCGGAAACTTGCCGATGTTCTTGCCCTGTCAGCCTGCCCAAAGGCGAAGACGCTGTTGTTCCGCAGATATCCCATGATCCTGGGGTCGGAAATCCTGTAGTCGAGCAGACTGCCTGACTTGAGCGCGGATCTTGTCGGACTAGGAATGATTTGTATGAGCTCAAAAACCTTCATTTGATCGATCGGGTTTGGCAGGGTTTTCACGATCGCCGGTATTTGCGGGAAAAGGTCTGCGTGTGCGTTCATCAGGCCATCTCTCACGGCGGTCCAGTGGTTGAACCGATGATCCAGATCGCCGACCCGGGCCTCTTCCTTGTCGTCGCGCGCGATGAGTTCGGGATCAAAGGCCGCGATCGATCTTTTTATTGCTTGCCACTTCCTTCGACCATTTTGATCCTCGGACGGTCCCGTTTGAAAACTGCCCTTGTAGGTATTCGAGCGCCCATTCCCTATATTTTGATGGCCATTCGTCTCGGCAAAAAACAGTCCCAGGCTGATACGCCCTGCCGCTTCAGCGCTGGTCGCATCAAGGCCCTTGGCTCGCGCGACCGCAATGCCCAAATCGACAACGTCCTTGAAGGGAGCAGCTGAATCTTGCGCGTTGGCGGGTGGCGCCTCCAGGAGGTCGAACAGGCTCCTGTACTCATCGACCAGCGGTTCGTTGTCGGCATCAAAATACGCCGGAGGAATTCCAAATTTATTGGGCCTTCCGATCTTGGACGGAACGGCATCGGTGAGATCCTTGTAGGCACTCATGACGTTGATGCGTGCGAGGTAGAGGGCTTGTCCCGGCAAGTTCGGAAGCCGCTGATGCGAATTGATCTGGCGGCGCCGCTCGGCCAGGATCGATTTGAAATCGCCTATTGCGTTATTGTAGGTATTGAGTGCATCCGATTGCTTTTTCGCAGGCGCGATCGGCTGCCCCATTGCAGGGGGCATGAAGCTGAGATTGGCCGGCGGCGTGAGGAAGATTGCGAGCGCAAGAGTTGCCTTGGTTGTATGACTTCGTATCCCCATGGTGTTTCCAAATGCCTGTGGTTTCACCGGCTAAACCAATGAATCTCTTGGCCATTTCGTTCTTTAGTGAAAATGGCTCCCTATTAATGTTACGCTTTAACTAATAATTAATTATGCATTTGTGGGCGCTAAAGGCCCGGCCTAGCGTCCGTTGGGGTGCTGTGTAGTAACCAACGAATTGGTGCGTGCCATGGCGTATAGAATGAATGCGGCGTTTATCGTGTCTCTCAGCGCGATCGCGCTGATGCTTGGCGCGAACGAGACATCGGCTCGCTCGGGAGCAGCGCCTCGGTTTGCTTCGACGCCTTCGATGTCCCGTCCGTTCCTCGCCCATTCGCTCCGGCATCACAGGAGAAATAATGTCGGGGCCTTCTGGCCGGGCGTAGCGGACTACTCCTACGGGCCATCGTACGGTGAGCCCACGGCAAATGTCGCGCAACCAACATCAGGCGATATCCATTACACGCAGACATACGATATTCCCTGGGATTGGGCACATCGATTCCCGCCGGCTGTCACACCTTCTGACCGGCCCTATGTCTCGAGCTGCTCCGCGGAGACCGTAACGGTTCCCGGGCGTTACGGCACCGAGCAAACCGTCAATATCACGCGGTGCTACTGATAAGCCCGTAGCGAAACCCATCGCCTTGCCGCATTGCGAGCCAACGGGTCGCGCGAATGCGCGCCCCCGACGAGCGCAATAGCGCTCGCGCAGAGATGACAGGCTCCGCGAAGCAATCCATGTCGTCGCGTAAGGAAAGATGGATTGCTTCGTCGCTTTCGCTCCTCGCAATGACGGCCTCGGTTGTTTGAAAACTGAATCGGGAATTTGGGATTGCACGCCGGCGATCGACCCTAGGCTCGTCATGCCCGGCCTTGTGCCGGGCATCCACGTCCTGTCTTCGTAGCCGCGCCAAGAACGTGGATGGCCGGGACAAGCCCGGCCATGACGAAAGACGAGACCAGAGTCCGCACCGTCCGCCTCAATCCGCCTTCATCCCATACGCCGCCAAAAACACCCGCGTCGCGCTTTCGACCACTTCGCGGATGCGCGCGGCCGAGGGCGGCGGGGCGGCCTGAAACACAAAGGGGAGGAACAACGACGCCTGGCACATCAGCATGAATTGCGATGCCGCGTGCTGGCAATCGTCGATCGCAAGCTCATTCGCTTTCACCCGTGCCTCGAGGTAAGCGGCCAAGCGGTCGATGGTCCTCTCCAGCACCTTTCCGTAATAGCGGCGGCCGACCTCCGGCATCCTTTCTGCAATCGCCATCACGGTGCGGATCGCCGATCCGCCGCCCGGACGGCACAACATCGCGATATAAGCCTCGCCGAATTCCAGAAGGGTGATGGCGGCGTCGCGCTCGGGGCTCAAATCGAACTCGACCTGGCCCTTTTCAAGCGCCTCTTCCTCGACGATGGCCTCGAACAGCCGGCTCTTGTCGGCGAAATAGACGTAGAGCGTGCCTTTGGAAACGCCGGCGGAGCGGGCGATCTCGCCCATGCTGGCGCCGTCAAAGCCCAAGTCCATGAAGACCTTACGGGCACCGTCGAGGATCTGGCGGCGTTTTGAGGAATCCTCGTCGCCGCCGACCAGACGAACGGCTGTGCGGTCACCTGCAACCATTGGTTTAGCTTCTCTGCAAGATTTCAAGTTTGGAAGGATATCGCAAGGAACGATGCTCTAGCCTGAACCGACGTGAGGGTACCTTGACCGAACCGTTCGGTCAATGCTAATTTAAAAATCAAGCGAAGCCGTGAGGGCCGGAAAGCCGTTGAAGAACGGTCATGGCTCTTTGCGTATGCCGCTTTGTAATAAGGAGGCCGTGATGGCCGCAGCGAGAGACCAGGCCGCGCGCATGCTTCGGTCCGGACCGGAAACGGCCGACGGCGCAGCTCTGCGCGACGATGCTTCCGTTCTGGCCGAGTCGCTCCGCGTCCATGTTGCCGAAGAAACAAAACGCCGCCCGGCGGAGACGCCGGTCACGCCAGCGGCCGACAAGCCCGCGGCCGCCTCCGCGGCGCAGAAATCCAACCGCAAGAAATTCGTTCTGATGGGCGTAGCTTCGCTGCTTGCGCTCGCAGCGGCAGGCTATGGCGTCCATTATCTTCTGGTCGGACGGTTTTACGTCTCGACCGACGACGCCTATGTGCGCGCCAACAACACCACGCTGGGCGCGCGGGTTTCCGGTCACATCGCGGCAATCCTTCCCGGCGACAACACGCTGGTCCACACCGGCGAGGTGATCTTGCGGATCGACGACGGCGATTATCGGATCGCGGTCGAGGCCGCGCGCAGCAAGATCGCCACCCAAGAGGCCTCGATCGACCGGATCGGCCGCCAGGTCACGGCGCAGGAAAGCGCGGTCGAGCAGGCGAGTGCGAATCTCGTCTCGGCCGAAGCCGGCCTGAAACGGGCCGGGCTCGATTACGACCGCCAGCAGGCGCTGAGCACCAAGGGATTTGCCTCCCGCGCCACCTTCGAGCAATCGGAAGCCGGGCGTGATCAGGGCATGGCCGCGGTCAGGGCGGCGCAAGCGGCCTATGGCGCGGCGCGCGACAATGTCGAAGTGACAAAAGCGCAGCAGGCGGAGGCCAAGGCGCAGCTCGCGGAATTGCGGACCTCGCTTGCGAAAGCCGAGCGCGACCTCGATTTCACCTTGGTGCGCGCGCCGGTCGATGGCACCTTCTCCAACCGCATGGTCAATACCGGCGACTTCGTCGCCATGGGGCAACGGCTCGGCAATGTCGTTCCGCTCGACGACGTCTTCATCGACGCCAATTACAAGGAGACGCAGCTCAGGCGTATCCGCCCCGGCCAGCCGGCGACGATTTCGGTCGACGCCTACGGCCATCGCAAGTTCGCTGGGCTGGTCGAGAGCATCGCGCCGGCGGCGGGCTCGGTGTTCACGCTGCTGCCGCCGGATAACGCCACCGGCAATTTCACAAAAATCGTGCAGCGGCTTCCGGTTCGCATCCGCGTGCCCAAATCGGTCGCGCGGCAGAACCTGTTGCGCGCCGGCATGTCGGTCTACGCCACCGTCGACACCCGCGAGGGCGCCAAGGATGCCGACAGCGACGCCGATCTGGATTCGCGCGTCGTGACCAACCCGGAATAGGCCCGCGGGTGCATCGGACGGCGTTTCAATTGAGCTGAGCAAATTATGGCCGACGCCACCACCGTAACCCCTGCAATGATGGCCGCAGCGCCCTCCGAGCGCATCGCGCCGCGGCGGCTGCTTGCGTTCCTGATCATGGTGTTCGGGATGTTCATGTCGATCCTGGACATCCAGATCGTCTCGGCCTCGCTCACCGATATCCAGGCGGGTCTGTCGGCAAGCTCGACCGAGGTATCCTGGGTTCAGACCGCCTACCTGATCGCCGAAGTGATCGCGATCCCGTTGTCGGGATTCCTGTCGCGCGCGCTCGGCACGCGGCTGTTGTTTGCGATTTCCGCGTTGGGCTTCACCATCGCGAGTTTTCTGTGCGGCTTTGCCTCCTCGATCGAAGAGATGATCGTCTGGCGCTGCTTGCAGGGATTCTTGGGCGCCGGCATGATCCCCACCGTGTTCGCTTCCGCCTACACGGTGTTTCCGCGCACGAAATTCCACATCGTCGGACCGATCATAGGCCTGGTCGCGACGCTGGCGCCGACCATCGGACCTACCGTCGGCGGCTTCATCACCGATGCGATGTCGTGGCACTGGCTGTTCTTCATCAACATCGTTCCCGGCATCATCATCACCGTCGGCGTGCTGGCGCTGGTCGATTTCGATTCTCCGAATTTTGCCCTGCTCGATCGCTTCGACTGGTGGGGCCTGATCTTCATGGGCGGCTTTCTCGGCGCGCTCGAATATGTGCTGGAGGAAGGCCCGCAATATGAATGGCTGCAGGACACGTCGGTCGCGGTCTGCGCCTGGGTCTGCGCGATCTCGGCGATCGCGTTTTTCTGGCGCGCGCTGACCGCGGAGGAGCCGATCGTCGACATCAGGGCCTTCGGCGACCGGAATTTCGGCATCGGCTGCGTGCTGCAGTTCTGCATCGGCATCGGCCTTTACGGCCTGACCTACATGTATCCGCGCTATCTTTCGGAAGTGCGCGGCTATAGCGCGCTGATGATCGGCGAAACCATGTTCGTCTCCGGCGTCACCATGTTCCTGATGGCGCCGGTCGTCGGACGGCTGATGCTCAGGTTCGACATGCGCTACATCATCGCGGCCGGCCTCGTCATCTTCGCGCTCGGCTCGTGGCAGATGACCTCGATCACCCGCGATTACGATTTCTACGAATTGATGCTGCCGCAGATCCTGCGCGGCATCGGCATGATGCTGGCGATGGTGCCGACCAACAATATCGCGCTCGGCACCTTGGCCCCAGAGCGGGTCAAGAATGCCTCCGGACTGTTCAACCTGATGCGCAACCTCGGCGGCGCGGTCGGCCTCGCGATCATCAATCAGGTCCTCAACGAGCGCACCGATTTGCACATCGCGCGGCTGCAGGAGCGCGTCACCTGGGGCAACGCGACCGCGACCGAGACGCTCAACATGCTGACCCAGCGCCTGCAGGGCATGGGCGACGCGGCGCTGATGGCGATGAAGCAGTTGTCCCAGATCGTCCATCGCCAGGCGGTGGTGATGGGATATGGCGACGCCTTCTTGATGCTGACCTTGTTCTATTTCGGCCTCAGCCTGCTGGTCATGGTGTTGAAGAAGCCGGCCACCCTCTCGAGCGAGCCGGCGCATTAGCGCCCGGCAGCCGCGTCGCGCCGGGGATTGCCGCGCGCCGACACCTTACGCTAGACACGTGCGACCAAATCCTTATGGCGCGCAAAGGATCGCGATGACGGAAGCCGCGGGAAGACAAGCCGGCACCTCCTGGCTTTCGGCCATCTGGTCCGCGAGCCAGGATCCGGTCGTGCGGATGCGCAATGTCGACCTGGCCGCGGTGCTGATCGCGGTGCTGCTGCCGTGGTCGACGACCGGCGTCGGCATCGCGGGGGTGCTGTTCTTGATCGCGCTGGTTCCGACGATCGAGCCGCGTCCGCTGCTGCAATCGCTGAGGCGCCCGGTCGCCGTGCTGCCGATCGCTTTCGTGGCGCTCGCGGCTATCGGAACGCTATGGTCGGACGCGCCGTGGGATCTACGCCTGCACGCGATCAGTCCTACCGCGAAACTCCTGGTGCTGCCGCTTCTGCTCTATCATTTCGAACGCTCGTCGCGCGGGGTGTGGGTCTTCATCGCCTTTCTGGTATCGTGTGCCTTGCTCGCCGTGATGTCCGGCATCGTCGCGTTCGATTCGAATCTTTCGGCGAAGGCCTACTTCTCGCATGGACCCTATTTCCCGGTCAGCGGAATCTTCGTCAAAAACTACATCGACCAGGGTCAGGAATTCTCGCTGTGCGCGGTGGCGCTCGCCCACCCGGTCGTGACGTTGGTGCGCGACAACAAAACGAGACAGGCGCTGCTGCTCGCGGCTCTGGCCCTCGGCCTGGTCGCCAACATGGTGTTCGTCGTGGTGTCGCGCACCGCGCTGGTGACAATGCCGATCATGCTCGCGGTATTCGCGCTGCTGCATCTGCGCTTGCGGGTTGCGATCGCGACATTATGCGCCGTCGCGCTGCTGGCGGCGGTGGCCTGGTATGCCTCGCCGCATTTACGCGCGACCGTCGACAAGTTCTTCACCGACTATGACCACACTGCGATCCAGAACAACGAGAGCGGCATCGGCTCACGGCTCGTCTACTGGAACAAGTCCCTGAACTTTTTCGTCGCCGCACCGGTGATCGGACATGGTACCGGCTCCACGCGCGGCCTGTTCGAGCAGGCCGGGATCGGCCAGGTTGGCGCCCGCGCCCAAGTCGTCAGCGATCCGCACAATCAGACCTTGAACGTCGCGGTGCAATGGGGCTCGGTCGGCGTCGTCCTGCTTTACGCCATGTGGCTGGTGCATTTGCTGCTGTTTCGCGGCGAAGGCCTCGCCAACTGGATCGGGCTACTGGTGGTGGTGCAGAATATCTTCACCTCGTTGTTCAATTCGCACCTGTTCGATTTCCACGAGGGGTGGATGTATGTGCTCGGCGTCGGCGTCGCCGGCGGCATGGCGCTGGCGCAGCGCAGCCGCAAGCTCGATCGGGAGCTTCAAATCAAATCGAACAGCGCCGCCAGAATTTTCGGCTAGCGCGCTTTGCTTTCGTGATCGCGGCAGCGTCACCGGCGCCTTTGGCGGCGCCGGGCTCGACTGGCAGATGGGCAACGTCACCCTGTTCGCATCCGGCGAGGCCACCGGCAACAACGACTCCGCCCCCGCACTTACGCCGCCAAGG
>Ga0210406_10007178_pt1 | contig 11395 bp, 9 predicted proteins | sample IncBWC30MmetaG_FD_155454 | JGI IMG/M metagenome (GOLD analysis project Ga0210406, IMG submission 155454) | Forest soil microbial communities from Barre Woods Harvard Forest LTER site, Petersham, Massachusetts, United States - Inc-BW-C-30-M | ecosystem: Environmental > Terrestrial > Soil >... | reverse complement strand
ACGCATGCAGTCCGCGAACTCGGCATCGGCTTGCTCTTCGGTGCGCTGCTGCTGAGCTTAACGATTGCAATACTCGCCGCATTGGGCGTGTACCAAATCACCGGGAACAATGGTTGGCAGTTCATGCTGGCGACAGTGCCGGGATCAGTTCTATCCGGCGTGCTCGAAGAAGTTTTGATTCGCGGCGTCATTTTTCGAATCCTGGAGCAATGGTTGGGCAGTTGGATCGCGCTGGGGATTTCCGCGGTTATTTTCGGCTTGCTGCATCTCCTCAATCCGGGAGCAACGCTGCTCAATGCCGCCGCGATCAGTATCGAGGCGGGCGTGCTGCTCGCGGCAGCCTACATGCTGACGCGGCGCCTATGGCTTTGCATCGGCATTCACATTGCCTGGAACTTCACACAAGGCGGCATCTTTTCCGTGGCCGTGTCGGGGGGGTCGAGCAAGGGTCTTCTGCAGGCGAAAATGCTCGGCCCGGATTGGCTGACCGGAGGCTCGTTCGGTGTTGAAGCTTCGGTAGTGGCATTGGCGGTTTGTGCCGCCGCAGGAATCGCTTTGCTCATCGTCGTCGCCAGGAAAGGCGGCATCGTCACGCCAGCCAGTCAGGCCCGGCCTGCCAGTCTTTCTTCCGTCACCATGGCAAGGAATCCCCCCGCGCAATAATTCACCAGCCGGGTGCGCACCTCATCCAGATCCTTGGCGCGGCACAGCCCCTCGGAAAGGCGATCGACGCGCTCCGTTTCCGAAAGCGCCAGCATCATTGAACCGGCGAGAAAATTATAGGCCCAGTACAGCTCCCTTATGGGTATCCCCGGGAGGGCCCGCTGCAGTATCTCGATGAGTTCGTGGACATTCGAGTCAAAAAAGCGATGGATGATCTCGCCGCCCCACGGGCTGTTGTCTATCTGCGCCACCAGTGCGAAGTAGCTCTTCCATCCCGGATCACCATTCTGAGACAGCTCGATCATGGGATTGATGAACGCAGCGATTGCGCCATGAGCAGTGAGTTTGAGACCGCCCGTCGAGACATACGCATGCAGCGAATCGTGGCGCGCCGTAATGAGGACGCGGGCGCGGCGCTCGAACACCGCGTTGAAGAGTCCCCACTTGTTCTTGAAGTGATAGTAGATGAGGGCGTCGTCGGCGTCCGCCATGGATGCCACTTGCCGTGTGGTGACGCCATAAAAGCCGCGCTCGGCAAACAGTTGTTCTGCGGCGTCCAATAATCTTCCCCGCGCTTTCACGCCGCCCTCTGAGCGGTGCGGACGACCGCGCCGTTTGGGTTTTTTTTTCCTGGCCTTGGGCTGCAGTTTCTCCATGAGTGGGGACAATAGCTGATCGATGACTGCGGCGCGCGCGGAAAATGCGCCGCGCAGAGGGAAAGCGCGCTGCGCAGAGGGAAAGCGCGCTGCGCAGAGGGAAAGCGCGCTGCGCAGAGGGAAAGCGCGCTGCGCAGAGGGAAAGCGCGCTGCGCAGAGGGGAAATGCGTTGCACCGGCGCCGGATTCAGCGATCGCTGAATTTATGTCGATCCTTCCGCTGACGTGAGAGCCGCCCGTGCCGCACGTCAATTGGCCCGCTTCGCTTGAAATATGCCGAAAGCGTCATGTCCGCCCGTGCCGCACGCTTGCTTGACACGCTCGCCCGCTTGGCATAATTTCAGCGGGCGCTGAATTGATAACAAGTAACCGGCTGGCAGAGCGCGATCGGCAATTGGCAGCCAATGGGCGGGAGTAACCATGGTTTCATCAAGCTTCAAGTACGCGCTGTCTTGCGGGGCCGCGCTCATTCTGTTCAACACCCAGGTGATGGCCCAGACGGCGGTTCAGGCGGCAACCGGCTCCGATACCGAACTGCAGACGGTCATTGTGACGGCGACGCGGCGGTCCGAGTCCTTGCAGAATGTCGCCGGCCAGGTAACCGCCTTGACGGGCAACGCCTTGGACCAGATGAACGCGCAGGATTTCACCGACTTTGCGGGCTTCGTGCCGGGCTTGAGCTACGCATCCACGGGGGCCTCCACCAATCTGATCGTGATCCGCGGCATCACCACCGGATCGCAGCTCAGCAGCGCGATCGGCTTGTATGTGGACGATGTACCGCTCGGGGCAAGCACCTCATTCGGCGTCGGGTATCAGAGCCTGAACATCAACACTTTTGACCTGAACCGGGTGGAAGTGCTGAACGGCCCGCAGGGCACGTTGTACGGCGCGACTTCATTGGGCGGCACAGTGAAATACATCACCGCGTCGCCGGATCCCAAGGCCTTCAGCGCGGAGGCGGGCGTGGGGGTCTCGTCCACCGAGCATGGCGGCATCAATCATACCTACAACGGCGTGGTGAACCTGCCGTTCGGCAACGGCATCGGCGCGGTGCGCATCGCCGGTTACCAGGATTACGACTCGGGCTACGCCAAGGACCCGATTTTTCATCGCGACAATCAGGGTTGGAGCCGCTCCGAGGGCGGGCGCTTCGCGCTGTTGATGCAGCCCACGGATGAACTGGATATTCGGCTGAATGCCTCGACGCAGCACATTCCGAGCGAAAGCGCGGATGTGGCCTTTCGCAATCCGGTGACCCACCAGCCGACCTATGGCACTTACGATCAGGCCTACCCGACATTTCAGCCGTCGGACTACAGCTTGACGCTATATTCCGGCGAGGTGAGCTATGATTTTCCGTTCGCCAAACTGACCTCGATCAGCGGCTATCAGATCAATAACGGCACGAGCAACACCGATCAAAGCCTCACGTACCAGGCGGCCCTCGGTGTACTTGGTGCGGGGGCGGATCCTTGGAGCCTCTTCGTCAACACCACGACCAAGAAATTCACCGAAGAGCTGCGCCTCGCCTCCCATGAGAACCAGCACTTTCAATGGCTGGTCGGCGGCTATTTCGACACCGAAAAAACCTCTGAAATCGTCGACTTGTTCGACAACGCGAATCCGGGCGGGACCCTTCTGGGCATCTCGCCTTTCACCAGTTTTCTGCCCAGCACCTATCGCGAATATGCCCTGTACGCCGACGGCACGGTCTTCATCACCAAGCAGTTCGAACTGGGCTTGGGTGTTCGCTACAGCAAGCAGCGACAGGCCTATGACGAAACCATTTCGGGTCTGCTGGCCACGCTATCGGCCGCGGTGTTCACGCCGCCGGTGGCTAACTCGGACCAAAGCGTGATCACCTACTTGATCAATCCGAAATTTCACATCACCGACGACGTCATGGTGTATGCGCGGGCGGCCAGCGGCTTTCGGCCCGGCGGTCCCAATTTCGTATTGAAGCTCGGGGAAGGAAATCCCACCTTCGGCGCCGACAAGCTTTGGAATTACGAACTCGGTGAGAAGTCCACGTTTCTCGAAAAACGGCTGACGGTCGATTTCGATGTCTATGACATCTTGTGGAAGGACATCCAGGTTACGGTGAACAACAACGGCGTCAATCAGCTCGAGAACGCCGGCACGGCCCGTGTCACGGGCGCGGAAATGGCGGTCAGCTACCGCATTTTTGCGCCGTTGACCCTCGGTGGTTCGGCTGCCTACACCGATGCGCGCCTGACCAGCTCCGCGCCTGTCCTGGGTCTTACCGAGCCGGGCGCGCGCCTGCCGTTGTCGCCGCGGTATAACTTTGCCGTCCTCGGAACTTATAATTTCAACATCATCGACAACTACACCGGAGCGCTGACGGTAACCGACCGCTACTTGGGCGGCCGCAACATCGGTTTCGGCACTCGCATCAGTCCTCTGTATGGGCTGCGCGCGTACAGCACCACTGATTTGAATCTGGCGGTCAACGCGCCTCATGGGCTGGAAATGGGACTGTTCCTGAAGAACGTCTTCGACAAAGCGGGCGAGGTTTCGGCCAATACCGCTGCGAACGAGTACAATCCGGCCGCGCCGGTCCCTGTCTATATTTCTCAGCCGCGAACGGTCGGCGTGTCGCTGAAAGTGAAGTTCAACTGAATTGCAGGTCGCGGGTCCTTAAGTCACCATGACGGATTCTGTCGCTGACCCGAACTTTTGCACGGTTGAAACCACGGCCGGAAGGGTGCGTGGTTTGACCGAAGCCGGCGTGCGGCAGTTCAAGGGCGTGCCTTACGGGGCGTCCACGGCCGGTCCCAATCGGTTCCAGCGGCCGCGCCCGCCTACGCCGTGGACCGGAGTTCGCGATTGTTTCGGATACGGCCCCGTATCCCCACAGTTTTCCTCGGATCGCCGCAATGATTACGCGCGGCTCATACAGTTCGACCTCAACGTTGCCTTCGGAGGCATGAGCGAGGACTGCCTGCAATTGAACGTGTGGACACCGGATACGAACCAAAACGAAAAACGTGCGGTGCTCTTTTCCATCCATGGCGGAGGCTTTGCCATCGGTTCCGGCAATGGTCCGATGTATGACGGCGCGAGCCTCGCCGATTTCGGCGATGTGGTCGTGGTCACTGTGACCCATCGATTGGCAAGCTTTGGATTTCTCAATCTTTCCGATATCGACCCTTCGGGTCCGTGGCCCGACGCGGGAGCCTGCGGTATTTTGGATTTAGTGGCGGCTCTCGAGTGGGTTAGGGACAACATCGCCAATTTCGGCGGTGATCCCGGGCAGGTCATGATTTTCGGCCAATCCGGCGGCGGTTGGAAGGTAAGTGCCTTGCTCGCCATGAGCGCGGCGCGGGGACTGTTTCACCGGGCGGCTATTCAAAGCGGCTCATTGCTAAAACATATGGCACGCGAAGCCGGCGCCCATCTGGCCGATCGGTTTGTCCGGCAGGTCGGTCTGTCAAAGTCCAATCTGCGCGATATCGCCGCCATGCCGTGGACCCAGTTGCTGGCTGCCCAAACGGAAATTGGTATGCATGCATTCGTACCGGTGCTCGATGGCAGCAACCTGGCGAGCGACCCATTTCATCCGGCGGCGCCGATCGCGTCGATCGACGTTCCGCTCATCGTATCCACCACCTTGGATGATGCAGGTCTATTTCTGACGAACTTCGGTCTAACGGAAGCGGAACTGAAAAACACCCTGAGCTTAAGCTACGGGAGCAAGGCGGATCACCTGCTCGAGCTATACCGCGACCTCTTTCCGGCTAAATCCCCCTACTTGCTCTACGCTCAAATCATCACCGACGCGGGCTTCCGGCGCTTCGCGAACGCCCAGGCCGAGCGCAAGGCAGAACAGCGCCGCGCGCCGGTGTATACGTACCTATGGCAGTGGGTGAGCCCGGCGTTCGATGCGAAGTTCGGTGCGGCGCATGGGATGGACGTCGCGGCCTCATTTCACAATGAGCGGGATGCCATTGTCGGCGGGGGCTCTCGGGACGCTCATGCCATGTGTGAACAGCTCGCCGCTGCATGGGTGAATTTCGCCAAGACCGGCAATCCAAACACTGCGAACTTACCGCATTGGCCGACATTCGACGCGCAGGAGCGCTCGACGATGATCTTTGCCGCCGACACGCGGGTGGTGAATGATCCGTATGCGGCGATACGCCTCTTCTGGGCCGACATGCCCGGCCCCCACAGTGTCCTTGGCTAAATCCATTGGCCATGACATGAAGCTGAGGGGTCAGACCGCTCTGGTCACGGGTGCGGCCGGCGGAATCGGCAAAGAGATCGCACTGGCCTTTGCGCGCGAGGGTGCGAGGGTGGCCATCGCGGATATCGCGCTCGAGGCAACGGCCGATGTGGCCGCTCTCATCCGCGGCTCAGGCGGTGAAGCCGTCGCGCTGCCCATGGACGTGACAGTTGAGAAAAGCGTCGTCGAGGCCGTCTCGTCGGTGGCTGCCCGGTTCGGCGGCATCGACATTCTCGTCAGCAATGCCGGTACCCAGATTGTGCGTCCGGTCGAAGAATTCAGCCTCGATGAGTGGAAGGGCATTCTGGCTGTCCATCTCGACGGCGCATTTCTCACGACGAAAGCTTGTCTGCCCCTGATGAAGAACTCGGGTCGCGGGGGCACCATCATTTACATGGGCTCCGTGCATTCAAAAGAAGCCTCGCCGCTGAAGGCGCCCTACGTGACAGCAAAACACGGACTCATCGGGCTTGCCAAGGTCGTGGCCAAAGAAGGCGCCAAATACGGCGTGCGCACCAATGCCATCTGTCCGGGTTTCGTTCGCACCGCGTTGGTGGACAAGCAGATCCCTGAGCAGGCGCTGGCGCTGGGAATCAGTGAACAGGAAGTCGTCAGAAACATCATGCTCGGCGAGACCGTAGACGGGGAGTTCACGTCGTTGCAAGACGTGGCTGAAGTAGCGCTGTGGCTGGCCGCGTTTCCGTCGAATGCGCTTACCGGTCAGTCAATCGTGGTAAGCCACGGCTGGCACATGCAGTAGATCGATTGTGGCTATCGGCGCACCGCTATCGGCGTCCACCCAGCTCAAGGTACAAATCGTCCACCACGCGTCCGTCACCGGCCGCGCTTTTTGCGATGCGGATGGCATGAAGCAGATCCCACTCGCTGGAGACAAATCCTTGCAATACGACGACGCCGTTTTTAAGCGATACGGTAACGTGCGTATCGTTGAAATACGGATCATCACGAAGCGCGGTCTCGACGCGCAACCTGCGAGCCTCATTCGCCGGTGACTCGGGGACTGCCGGCGGCGTAGGCTTGGCGGTAACAGCCGGCCTTTCCGTTAAGGCTGCCAGGTCTTGGGCGCCCACCTGAAACGCAACGCAGCTTGCGAAAACTGCCATGGCGCCAAGGAAAATGCGGCCTGACCGTTGAGATTTCGTGGGATGAGACATGATTATGCTCGTAGTCGACAAGGTATGGATGGTGTGTGATTGGACACGGATGGCGGGCTTTAGTTTCACTGACCATGGTGCGGAAAGCATGCATGTCCGCGTCATGGTCGGACCCGGAACTCGAGAGCCGCCATGCGGTAATCGATTACCGTATTTGACGGTAGGCGTCGCTCGGACCAGCCCACGCAAATTGTTCCGGATGCACCAAATGCGCGATCAGCTCCAGACCGTCGACGAGGCGCGGGCCGGGGCGTGCGAAATAGGCGTTGGCATCGACTGCATAGACCCGGCGGTCTCTGACCGCGGGTAGATCATTCCAGCCCGGCCTGGATTTCAACAGTGCCGCTTGCTCTACCGCATTCTGGGTCTTGAAGCCGCAAGGCGAAACAAGAATCACTTCGGGCTGACTGTCGAGCACTTGCTCCCATGGAATTCTGACCGAATCGGTGCCGTCCCTCGAATTGCGGTCTTCGGCTCCGGCCCATGCCAACATCTGCGGGATCCAATGTCCTCCGCAGTAGATAGGATCCACCCACTCCAAAAAGGATACTCTGACCTTATTGAGTGCCTTCGCCGCGGCAGCAATGCTCTGAACTCGAGCGGCCGCTTTCTCCAGCCACTCGGTGGCCTTCGCCTCCGTGCCGGTCTCCTCGCCGAGAGTGCGTATGGCATCGAAAACCTCTTCGAAGTTTCGCGGCGTCTGCCAGACAATCTTGGGCGCAGCGCTCATTGACTTGAGGACCTGAGTCACTTCATTGCCGGCCGGGCCGCACACCTGACAAAGATTTTGCGTGACCAGCAAATGTGGGGCCGCTGCGCGAAGTTTGGTTTCATCGACCGTGTAAAGACTCTTGCCCAGCGAAAGCTGCTTGCTCACCGCGACATCGATTTGCGACATGGTCATCTTCGAGAGGTCCAGCGCGCAATCCACGATGACGGGTTTGGTTTTTACCTCATCTGGGTAGTCGCATTCGTGACTGCGGCCCACCAGGTCATCTTCCAATCCCAGGAGGTAGATCATTTCCGTTGCCGCCGGCAGGAACGAGACGATCCTCATGGCACAAGGTATTGCGTTTGCTGTGGGGCGTCAATGGGCAACGCGGCATTCGTGAGGAAGCATTCGTCAGTTGACCGTCGACGTGCTTTGCGGCAACGTACGCGGACACAACAAGTTCCCCTGTATGGGGATTTAAGGGAACTCGGGTTAGACGCCCGGGCTGCCCCCGCAACTGTAAGCAGTGTGCCCGCATCGAAGACCACTGGATTGACGAGATCCGGGAAGGTGATGATGGGACTCCAAGCCGCGAGCCAGGAAACCTACTTGTCGTGGTCGCCCATCGAGCAGCCGGGGTGCGCTGATCGAAAGGAAAAACCCTAGTGGCGACGGAGTAGGCTGCGCGTGCGCAGGCCTGCGCCGCTGCGCCCAGATTCGGGTTATGCGACGCGCGCTTCGTCCGATGCGGTCATTGAGGCATCGTCATCGGGAGCTAAGTCTTTGAACACCCAAGTTTTCGTTTATGTCGCCGCGGCATTGGTTCCATTGTCGGTGTCGGTCGCTGCCACGGATTTCTCAACCGACGATTTGCAGAGCGTGGTGGTGACGGCCACGCGTATTCCCACCCCTGAAAGCCAGATTGCCAGCAGTGTTACCGTCGTCACGGCGGATGAGATCGCCGCGAGGCAGATCCGCACGTTGCCGGATTTGCTGAAAGAAGTTCCCGGCTTGAATGTGGTTCAATCGGGAGGGCCGGGCGGTCAGACCTCCGTGTTCATGCGCGGAACCAATTCTAATCATACCAAGGTGCTGATCGACGGCATCGATGTCAGCGATCCGAGCAGTCCCAACGCCGCATTTGATTTCGGCCAACTGCTCACGCAGGACATTCAAACGCTAGAAGTCCTGCGCGGCCCGCAGAGCGGTCTATATGGCTCGGATGCGATCGGCGGGGTCATCAACGTCATCACCAAGAGCGGCTCAGGGCCGGCGCAGTTCAACGCCGGAATCGAAGCCGGATCGTTCGATACGTTCAACCAGGTTGCAGGCGTGAGCGGCTCTCTCGACCGGTTTCACTATGCGGCAACCGTCGATCACTTTCATTCCGGCGCAACTCCGGTAACGCCGCTGGATTATCTGCCGCCGGGTCAGCGCCGCATCGACGACGACTACAACAATTTGACCGGCTCCATGAAGCTCGGCTTCGATGTCACGGAGCACTTCGACCTGGGATTGGTGGCACGCTACACGGATACGCACCTGAAATTCACCGGTGACAATTTCGCCAACTTTCCCTCGACACCGGACACGTCGCAGAGTGAATCCAACACCCGGCAGTACTACACGCGAGCGACCGCGCATTTGGTCAGCATTGGCGGGGTCCTTGAGCAGACCATCGGTGCCGCCTACGGCAATATCAAGACCACCGAGTTCAGCCCCGACGGACCGGCCACCGATAGTTCCGGTGCACGGGGAAAATTCGACTGGCAAGGCATCGTGGCCTTCACCGCCGACGAAAAGGTTGTGCTGGGTGCCGAGCACCAGCGGGATGACATCACGGTGCCGATTTCCGCGAGCACCACGATCAATTCCGGTTACGCGGAATTACAATCGAGTTTTCGCGATCGATTATTCGACACTTTGGCCGTGCGCTACGACGACAATGACCGATTCGGCAGCAAGGTCACCTATCGGTTTGCGCCCGTGTACGTCATCGCAGAGACCGGCAAGATCAAGGCCAGCGTGGGCACGGGATTCAAGGCGCCCAGTTTGTCGCAAATGTTTCAGAGCTTTCCAGCCTTTGGCTTTTTTGCCAATCCGGATCTCAGGCCTGAAAGCAGCTTGGGATGGGATTTAGGATTCGAGCAGGCACTGGCGAGCAATGCGGTGCGATTCGGCGTCACCTATTTTCACAACAACATCAAGAATTTGATCGATACCAACGCCACGACGTACATCAACGTCGGCCGCGCCGTCACCGATGGCGTCGAAGGCTTCGCCTCGTATCAGCCGATACAATCGCTCACCTTCAGATTGGATTACACCTACACCCAGGCAACGGACGAAATCACACAGCTGGAATTGCTTCGCCGGCCGAAGAACAAGGAGAGCCTGACCACGGCGTGGCAGGCGACAGACCGGCTTTCGCTCCATGCCACCCTGCTGTCGGTCAGCTCATGGGTGGACACCAACCGGGACGGGTCAATTCCGCGCCTGAACGCGCCCGGCTACACCACAGTGGATCTTGCCGGCAGCTACGATCTGACGAGCCATTGGGCAGTGACGGGGCGCGTTACCAATTTGTTCAATCGGCACTACCAGAACCCCGATGCATTCGATCAGCCGACGATAGGCGCATTTGCCGGAATCAAGGCCAAGTTCTAAAGCCCACGTTCGCCGTGGCTTGCGGTACACCCTTCATTGCCGCCGTTGCCGGCACCGCCGCGGCGATGCTCGCGCATCAGGCGCTGCGAAAGGCCGGAGCGGTAACGACTGTCATCGTATCGTTCGCCATTGCCTTCGCCGGCTTGCTGTACCTCCAGATCGGCGCGATAGCCGTCGGTCTCGCCGCCCCACGCCTCATCTGCGCACGAGGGAGCCTCGAATATGCTTCTCGAAAGCAACGCCTGCACGACATTCAGGAATCCCATGATCAATAGGGCTGCAAGCCCGAGGACCAAGGCGCAGATACCAAGTATGTGCATTACTGCGCAAAGCCTCCGAAGCTGCATCGGCTGGCTAAGGTAAGTATTCGGAGACTATTCGCAGTGTATAGATAAATCTTTCAGGATCGCCGGCCCGATTTTCTAATCGCACGTCCGACTCTTGAGTCTCCAATGACTCCTACCGCTGCATCTCCATGATGGCCGATGCCGGCAGCATCATGTTGGCATTGAGATGAGCCATGATCCACAGCGATCCCGAGACGATGAGGGCGACGACCAGCACGCCGAAGGCGAGCGCAAGCACGTTGTTGGTGTTGTCCGCACCGGTGCCGATATGCAGAAAGAATACCAAGTGAACGCCCATCTGGGCGATGGCGAGCACGGCAAGGCCGGCCGGCACGCCCGGCGCCCATAACAAGTCGGTTTGTGAGACAACGAAGGATGCGCCGGTGAGCAGCAACGCGAAAGCGAGTCCCGCTGTGTACATTGCAAAGCTGCCTGAGGGTTTGTCCTCATCAATGCCTGATGCCTGAGCGGTCGAGGCCGGCACGGTTCCTGCGTGTTCTTCCATCATCGCGCTCCCATCAAATACACCAAGGTCAACAACGCTACCCAGATGATGTCGAGCGCGTGCCAGAACAGGCTGAAGCAAAGCAGCCGCCGCCGAATAAAGTCGCGCGGACCCTTGGTGGCGATTTGCGCGACCATGAAGCAGAGCCAAAGGAGGCCGGCGCTGACGTGCACACCGTGCAGACCCACGAGGGAAAAAAATGCCGACAGAAAGGCGCTGTGCGAGGGGCCGGCGCCACGCGCCACCAAGCCGACGAATTCGCTTACCTCCAACCCGAGAAACGTGGCGCCGAGCACGAACGTGAGCGCAAAGGCCACATAGAAACGGTGTATGTGCCGCTGCTCCAGCGCCAGAATGCCAAGCCCGCAGGTGTAACTCGAAAAAAGCAGGCACAGCGTCTCAATGCCGACATGGCGCAACTC
>Ga0210406_10007177_pt1 | contig 11396 bp, 10 predicted proteins | sample IncBWC30MmetaG_FD_155454 | JGI IMG/M metagenome (GOLD analysis project Ga0210406, IMG submission 155454) | Forest soil microbial communities from Barre Woods Harvard Forest LTER site, Petersham, Massachusetts, United States - Inc-BW-C-30-M | ecosystem: Environmental > Terrestrial > Soil >... | reverse complement strand
CCGCGCGTTCCGGAGCCGCCAGCCCGGTAATCTCCTGCGCCCCGTCGCCCTCAAGCCGCGCCTCAATCGCCTTCGCCAAATCCCCCGCCGTCCACTTCATCCCCGCCTCCAGTCCATTCTTCTCGGCGCTCTCTGCGTCCTCTGCGTTAAATCTTAACTTTTCGCTTTTCGCTTTTCTTCCTTCCCTAAAACTCATAAAGCGGCGGCTCCCCCTCCGGCCGGTTCTTCCACCGCGCATGAACCCAAACCCACTGCCCCGGATACTTCCGGATGATCTCCTCAATCACCTTCGTAAACCGTTGCGTATTTTCCCGAACGTCTCGCTCCGTATCCCCGGTGCGCACCAACTCCACCGGCGGCTCAAACCGCAATCTGTACTTCCGCAAATTCTGATCCCAGTACGCATATCCCGGCACCACCGCCGCATCCGTATGCAGCGCCACCCGTGCAATCCCAGTCGTCGTACAAGCCTGCGTCCCGAAAAAGTCCACGAACACGCCTTCGCCTGGCATCGTATTCTGGTCCGCCAGAATCCCGACCGTTCCTGCTCCCTTTAACACCTTCAGCATCATCCGCGCCGCTTCATTCTTGTAAATTGGCGTGTTTCCCGACCGTCCGCGGTATTCATTCACCATTTCATCCAGCGGCCCATTATCCAGGGGCCGCGCCATATAGTGCAGAGGGAACCCATACAACGCATGGGCATACGAAGAAAGCTCCCATGCCCCGATGTGCCCCGTCAGGTAGATCACGCCTTTCCCGCGGCTCTTTCCCTCCAGAAAATTCTCATGCCCGTCCAGCACCACCACATTCTCAATATTCTCCCGCGTGTAGCCCGGCAGCCGTGCAAACTCCGCCGCCATCCAACCCAGATTGCGCGCCATCCCCTGCAAGACAGTTCTCCGCTGTGCTTCGCCCCACTCCGGAAACGCCAACCGCAAATTAAATTCCGCCGTCTTCCGCATTCTCGGCAAAAGCAAGAGCAGCAGTCGGACAGTCCCAGCAGCCAACGCCCGCGCCGCCGGCCGGGGCAACACCCCCAGCATCTTCACGAATCCCCACGCCATCGCGTATTGAAACTTCTCAGTCATTTCCCGCGCGCAAAACTCCTTTTGAGTGCGGGAGCAACGCTTCCGCTTTTACAGTCATTACCTCAAAACAAAATCCCGCGACAAGCAACCAATCCAGCTCCGCCCACCACTTCCAACCTTCCAAGATACACCGACAATGCTAAACTCCTCTTTCCGTGACCCAAACCAGCACCGAAATTCCCGAATCCCCGCCGCTCTCGCCTGCGGCGCGCATCCTCTGGCTCGTCCTGATCGTCTCAACTCTCTATCTATGCTACTTCCACAATCTGGGCGCACTCGGCCTCGTCGGCCCGGACGAACCCCGCTACGCATGGATCGCCCGCGACATGCAGGAAACCGGCGACTGGATCACTCCGCGCCTCTACGGCAAACCCTGGTTTGAGAAGCCCCCACTCTACTATTGGAGCGGCGCACTCAGCTTCAAGCTATTCGGCGTCAGCGAAACCACCGCCCGCCTCCCCAGCGCGATCGCCGCATTACTGGCCACTCTGGCCCTGGCCTGGTTGGCCTTACGCCTGTACGGCGCCGAAACCGCTCGTTGGCTCCTGCTCCTCCTGCCCACCACCGTCGGCATGATCGGCTTCTCCCACGCCGCCGCCACCGACATGCCCTTCGCCGCCACGCTAACCATAGCCATGATCTTCGCCGCGGGCATCCTCGGTCTCGTCGAGCCCAAAGGTTTTGCGATTCAGACTCCGAAAAGCAGTTTCTACACAAATACGCGCCCCGCTGGTCTCTTCAGTCTAATTTTGTTTGGTGTTTTCCTCGGCCTCGCCACTCTGGCCAAAGGCCCTGCCGCCATCGTCCTCTCAGGCGGTGCAGTTCTACTCTGGGCCTTATTCACCAAACGCTGGCGCGATGCCTTCCGCTGCCTTCATCCCGTCGCCATCGCCAGCTTCTGCATCATCGCTCTTCCCTGGTACCTCCTCTGCGCCCACCGCAACCCCGATTTCTTCCGCGTCTTCATCATCGAACACAATTTCAATCGCTTCCTCACTCCCCAATTCCAGCACATCCAGCCCTTCTGGTTTTACATTTCGATTCTGCTCGTTGCTTTCCTGCCGTGGACACTCGTTCTGTTCTGGTCTCTGCTGTTTGGAACCCTTCGTTATCTACCCTCGCGCCGTCCTTCGCCGCTCACCATTCTGCTTCTCACCTGGCCCCTCTTTTGTCTGCTCTTCTTTTCTCTCTCAAAATCAAAACTTCCGGGCTACATTCTGCCGGCAATCCCCGCAATTGGACTGATTCTCGCTCGTTCCGTTGAATGCTTCGCCCGGCAAGCTGAAAGAACCTTTCGCTGGTTGTTGATCACTTTCAGTTTGACTGGCGCTCTGGTTGCGGCAGGGCTTTTGGTCCTGGCGTATCCGTTCCATATCACCAAGCCGCTGGGATTCGCGTTAATTTCTGCAGCCTGTGTCTTGCTGCTTTTCGGCTTGGCAAATTTTCTTTTGGCCAACAAGCAAAATGTCCGAACCCCATTGCAGCACGCAGCGCCTGCTTGCGTAGTGCCAATACTTCTTTTGGCGGGCACTTTTCAATGGGTTGCAATGCCGTGGCTTCGTTACGATCCGTCGGGAAAAACCCTGGCAAGGGAAATTCAAGCAAATCAAATTCCAATCGACCAGCTCTTCGTCCAGCCTATGCCCCGGGGGCAACAGTTCAGCCTGAATTTTTATTTGCACCGTGAAACCCAAAATTGGAACCCGGATAGTCCGAAAGCTGGCTATCTTCTTCTCTCTTCAAAAAGCTGCAACGCACGGGTCAGGCCTCCATGGACCTGCGCAGCTTTACCTCTGGAGCTATCGTCCAGCGGTTGGTTTGTTTACAAAGTTGAGCGAGGTGAACTAGCGGGCGGGCTTAACGGGGGAAACGCTGGGAACAAACTGGGTGACCGGCAGCCGCGTTAAGAAAAATGTCACCACGCGATTCTCATACTCGCGCTTCTCATCATCCGGCAGATTCACAAAGTTCCCGTGCTGGATGATGGCTTCCTCCCGCGGTTCGGGCGCTTTCAAGAACATTTCGCGGCCAATCGATGCCGTCTCCGGATCATCCGCGGCCTCGATGAACAACATCGGCACTCCCGCCAGCTTCGAGATGTTCGCCGACAGCGGTGGATCGTTCTTGTGCTCGTAATTCATCCACTCAAAGCACATCTGCGCCGACTTCACCATGAACGGAAATCCGCCCACACCCGTTTTCTCCACACCGATCTTCACCATCTGCCTCGGATAGTCGTAAACCGCGTCCAGCGCCAGTGCGCGTACCCGCCCATCCTTCTCCGCTTCGCGCAGCGCCGCATACGCCCCCAGGTTGTAGCCCCACAATCCGAACCGCGACACATCCACATCATTCCGTTTAGCGATAACATCGATCGCCGCCCGCACTTCATCCGCCTCGCGATACCCGAACGTCGTAACACCCGCGTTGGCTCCATGTGCGGCAAAGTCAAACACAAATACGTTGTACTGGTGATCCTGCAAAGCCGAAACCAGCGTCAGCAGTTCCCCGCGGCTCGATTCATATCCATGCAGCAAAATCACCGTCGGCGCGCCCCGGAATCCCGGGAAAAACCACCCGCGCCGGCCGCCAAGCCCTGCGACACTGAATTCCACCTCGTCCGGACGCCCCGGAAAACTCGCCATATTAATTTCGGAACTCGTCCGCTGCGGCTTCACAATCCAATATGTCAACACGCCCGAAATCACCACGGTGGCGAGCAGCGCAAAGAAAACGAACGCCAGAATAACGATCAGGAGCTTCGTATACCAGCGGCTCGGATAATGGAATTCATTAACGATAGACATGGGCTAGGGGCTGGTCTGCGCCAGCGGGTCTGTTTCCTTCTTACTTGTTGTGAACTGAAACGCTCTGACCGAATCGTAACATGCAGCTTCCGGCCTCTCGTTGCCGTTCTCGGCCCAATGTGCCCGATTCGTATAGGGTTTTACGCGCCTCTTTGGCAGGGCGTCCCCCGAATCGGCTATCATGTCACGCGGGCAGGCGTGCAGCGCGGCTTCCCACTTCGATGAATATTATTGACCTTCGCCAGACGACTGTCCGTCAGCTTGAGCCGCTGCTGCTCGAGGAGGCCCGCCATTGGCGCGACGAACTCCATTGGGATTACCGCAGCGCCCTCGACCTGATCAAGCGATTCCTGGACGCCCACGCGCTTTCCGGCTGCGTGGCGTTTGAAGGCGGGCACGCGGTCGGCTACTCGTTTTACGTGCTGGAGGATTACAAGGGTCTGATCGGCGGGTTGTACGTTTCGCCGAGCCAGGTGCAGGAACCAATCGGGCGCCGCCTGCTGGACGAAATGCTCTTCAGCATGCGCGCGCTGCCGCAGTTGCACCGCATCGAAGCCCAGTTGATGCCCTTCGGCGGGCCGGTGGATGCCGCGCTGCGCGATCAGGGCTTCCGACTGTATACGCGCCAGTTCATGCTGCTCGACCTCCAAAAGAAGAGCGACCCCGTGCCCAGCGTGAACTCGGGATTGCGCCTCGACCGCTGGCACGAGCGCTACTTCGAGCCGTGCGCCAAGCTGATTTATCTGGCGTACGCGAATCACGTGGACGGCGACATCAACGACCAATACCGCACGCGGAACGGCGCGCTGAAATTCCTGAAGAACATCATCTTGCTTCCCGGCTGCGGCCAGTTTCTACCGCACGCTTCCTTTGTCCTGCATCATCCGGAGAGCGAGGAACTCGCTGGCGCGATCCTGACCAGCGAAGTTTCCACCGGTGTCGGTCACACCACCCAAATCTGCGTCATGCCCGGCTTTCAGGGCCACGGCCTCGGCCGCATCCTGATGCTCACCGCCGCGGAAACCCTCCGCGCGCAAAAATTCAGCGAACTCACCCTCACCGTAACCACCGAAAACCGCACCGCCGTCCATCTCTACGAGCGCCTCGGCTTCTCGAAAGTAAGAAGCTTCACCGCAGGCGTCTGGCCGCGCTAAAGTGATCGATATTCAATAATCAGTTTCTCCCTTTCAATTTCTTCTGCGGACTCTCGAATTCGTCGCCTGGGAGCCACTTGATTTCTCCGGATTGGGTGGCAGCGGCTTGGCCGAGGGCGTAGCCGAAGCTGGCTAGCCTCGCGTCGCCCATGAAATCCCAGGATTCGACGAAGGCGTCGGCGGGCTTGTGATAGCGGTGCTCGACGTAGTCTTTGGCTTGCGCATCGCCCCAGGCCAGGTCGTGGCCTTTGAACTTGAGGCCTTCGCTGATGGAAAAGGCGGGGATGCCGACGCGGCCAAGGCTGAAGTGGTCGGAGCGGTAGTAGTGGCCGGCTTCAGGATGCGCGTCAGGCTTGATGGCCAAGTTGAATTCTTTGGCGATTTTTTCGACTTCTGGATAGAACGTCGTTCGTTCAGCGCCGCTCACTTCCACCTCTTCCGGGATACCCTTTGGCGCCAGCGCGTCGTAATTCAAATCGATGATGGGTTGTGCGGGCAACTGATCAAGATGCTTGCCCACAAATTCGGAGCCGAGCAAGCCCTGTTCTTCCGCGGTGACGGACGCGAACAAGATCGAGCGCGGCGGGGCGGGTTTGGTACCGGCCCAGACCCGCGCGAGTTCCAGCAGAATGCCGCAGCCTGTCGCATTGTCCACAGCGCCATGATAAATCTGGTCGCCCTTCGCGCGCGCGGGATCGATCCCGAAGTGGTCGTAGTGCGCGGAGTAAAGAACCGCTTCCGCCTTCTTTGCCGCGTCGCTCCCCTCCACTATTGCCAGCACGTTGCGTGAGGAGAACGGCCGAATCGAAGACACGACATGCGCCTTCAAGTGAACCGGCAGTTCGATGGGCCTGAACTCGCGCGACTGCGCTTGCTTATAGAGCTCGTCCAGATTTAGCCCGCCCATCGCCACCAACTTGCGCGCGACCTCCAGTTGAACCCAAGACGCTGCTTGCAGCTTGGGCGTGCCGTCGAGCCTTAGATAGGAGCGCTCTGCGCCCCAGGAGTTGCGCACCACTTCCCACGGATAGCTGGCGAGATCCGTGCGATGGATGATTAGCGTGCCAACCGCGCCGCGCCGCGCGGTCTCTTCAAATTTGTAGGTCCAGCGCCCGTTGTAGGTCAGCGCCTTGCCCTTGAAAAAATTGGGATCGTTGGATTCCGGCTCGCTCACGAAAAGCAACGCCACTTTGCCCTTGAGGTCGTAACCCTTGTAATCGTCCCACTTATTTTCAGGCGAAGTGATGCCATAACCGACGAAGACGATCGGCGCATCCACGTCAGCGGTTTCAGTCTGCATCTCGTTGCTGGTGACGTAGTCGTCGAGATTCTTCATCTCCACCGGCGCGCCATTCGTCGGGACGAATGCGAACGTCGTTGCAGGAAGCGCTCGCACACCTACCATCGGCACGTCCTGAAAGTAGGTTCCGCTTTGGCCGGCGGGCTTCAGTCCGTAGGACTTGAACTGGTCGGCGATCCAGTTGGCTGCCTCATCGCCTCCTTTTTGGCCGGTGCCGCGGCCCTCGAGTTCGTCGCTCGAAAGAAATTTGACCGTGTCATGCATGCGCTGCAGATCGATCTTGGGAACGTGCGTTTTTTCGGCCAGCAGGATTCCGCCAGCCAGCACAAAGCAGGAAAGCAGAAGAGCGGATTTACGCATGCAAGGACTCCCTGAAGAGATTGAACCTGACGCACGCCACTGTAGCATGATGCAGAGGTCAAACAGTACTCTTGCAAAGAGGCTTTTGGATCACTCTTTCGAATGTTTTTTCATTTCGGGAAGAGTCCCATTCGAACACAGTTCGCTAACTGCTTCCCTTCCAACACTTCCGGCTTTTAATTCGAATTGGAATTTATATTATAGTAAACCTTCAAGTAATACTTTAAATGTCGGCGCGCCGACATTTTTACTCCCCTGCTAACGGCGATTCGGAAGCGTGGTGGCGATGACGAAGGAACCGCCCGCCATGGCAAGCGCGACGAATAGGCTCGACCATTCATCTCCATTGTGCAGGCTGGCGTAGACGCGCGGAGCGTGGAGGGTGACGACCCAAAGGAAGAACATCAGGCCCAGGGCAGTGGCAGCCGGGCGGCCGAGTATTTTGAAAGCGATGCAGGCGCCGGCGACGATAAAGCCCGCACCGGTGAAGTAGATCCAAGCCAGATGGAATGGAAGCCATGCGGGAACCAGCGTGGCGAGGTAGGCCGCGTACTCGAAATGCTGCCAGCCGAATATGATCAGCGCGAATACAAAAACGAAGCGCGCGGATTTTATGGCGATTTCGGTCACAGCGTGCCAGGCAGAGGATTTTGCGGACTGAGATGCGTAGGTTCCGGCTAGGATGAAAGCGGCGGCGGCGAGGGCTAGCGGTTCTAGGGCCCGGGTGCGGTCGTTGCCTTTGTGGATGACGTCGGAGAAATGTTGCAGGTGGAGAAAGACGACGCAGAATAGGAAGAGAGTGCCGAGCAGCAAAGCGAAAATGCGGGCGTTCCACTGGGCGGCGATGGAAACAGCGGCCACCAATAAAAAAGCACCCATCAGGTAAGCGCCAATTGTCCCGCCGGGCGCCCAGGGGGGAACGGGCGGCAGGCCGCCGAGGTAATGTCGGTAGAGCAGATATTGCGCGCCGAAAGCGGCGATGCCGAGTGCAAACAGGATGCGGCCGAAGTGGCGGAGGAATAGCATTTGTTGTGCCGTCCAGTGAGATTGGAAATCGCCGCGACAGCATACCTGAGAATGACCGGACGAGAAAGAGTTGGCTCTGCTTGAGAATACGCTAAGGCGAAGAAAATATGACGCTGAGACGCCCTTCGGCCCGAGCGCTCAGGGCAAGCAGCGGGCGCTGAAGGTTCGCAGAGAAGAACGGAAAGAGGGCGGCGTAAAGCCGCCCCTACACAGAAGGGAGGTCTAGAAATTCCCGAGTTCGGCGGATTGGGCACGGCCCAGCATGCGGTTGCTGACGAGCGTAAATTCGGAGATCAATTCGTTGGTATTCGCGCCAGACAGTGTGGCGGCATCGATTTCCGTGGTGAGCAAAATCACCGCTGCCACATCCGCACTGCATTCCAGACAATATTTCTCAAATCTTCCCGGGAGGTCGAAGATTTCCCCGTAATGGCCGCAAACACTGCAACGTCCACTTAAATCAAATTCTGTACCCTTCGGACCCGTGACCATTTCACTGTCTCCCTAGCCCCGAATGAACCGCCATTTGTTTCTGGATGCGGAGCACATCGAATCGATCGAATTGGCCGGGGAGTCGCTTTGGCGGTTCATAGCAGTGTCTTGACGATGGAGAACCGAGAGGGCACTTCAGAACGCATAAGCGAAACCCCATGCCTCTCAATCGTCATTGGAAATATTAGAAAAAGACCGCTCAGGAAATCCTGAGCGGTCTATTAGGAAACCATAAGCGCCGGAGCTGCTTATTTCTTGGGCAGCGCGCGGTCTTTGAGGAGGTTTTTTAGCTCGGACATGAACTCCTGAACGTCCTTGAAGTCCATATAGACGCTGGCGAAGCGGACATACGCGACTTTGTCGAGTTTCTTCAGGCGATGCATGATCATTTCGCCGATTTCAGTGGTGGTCAGTTCCCTTTCCGTGGCTTCGTGGACCACGCCCTCGATTTCATCCACGATGGATTCGAGTTTGGGCGTGGGGACGGGGCGCTTTTCGCAGGCTTTCAACAGGCCTTGCAGAATTTTCTGGCGCTCGAAGCGTTCGCGGCGGCCGTCTTTCTTGATGACCATGTAGGGAATTTCGTCGATACGTTCGTAGGTGGTGAAGCGGCGCGAGCATTTCAGGCATTCGCGGCGGCGGCGAATGGTGTCGCCGGTGCGGCCTTCGCGTGAGTCAATCACCTTGTCGTCGAGATGCGCGCAGAAAGGACACTTCAATTGACGGTGTCTCCGTGGTGTGTCTTACCTTAAGAGCGGACTGCAAATGCAACAGAAACCCCAGAAAACAGGCTGAAGCCTATGCTACTTAAGCCAGATCAACCCAAGAGGGCGGGGCGAGCCCCTCCCCTACAAAGGCTTGGCGGCTTGGCCGGCCAACTCGGCTTCGATTTGCTCGTCTTCGTGTTCGCGCATGCGTTTTAGTTCGCCCAGCGACCAGCCCTCGCGAATCAGAAGCGGGACGCCGGCGAAGGAACACGACGCGAACGTGACCAGCCACAAGATCATGGCAGCGGCCACTGCCGGCTCTCTTTCTACTCCATAGAGCTGAGTTAAAGCAACGACTGAAAGCGCCTGCGCGCCGCCGCCTACGCCGGGAAGTTGCACGGCGGAGCCGACAGCGCTGAAGACGAGAATGAGTACAGCGTCGGGAAATCTAAGAGTCGCGAGTTTTCCCCCGAAGCTCTGAAGCACAAGCAGGTAGACGCAGGCGACTAAGAGCCAGTGCAACCCGGAGTAAATTACAGCGGCTGCGACGTCGCCCCAAGTGCGGACGGTCTGCACGCCACGAACGAAGCCAAGGAGATTGCGCGCCACGCTTGCGCGCCAGCCGTGCTGGGAGAGCCAGCCTTGCATGCGACGTTCGAGTAGCGCGGAGCCGTGAAGCCGGAGGTAGATCAGGCCGGAGATTGCGACGATGGCGAACAAAGCAAACAAAGTGCCAGCGGTGCGAGCTCCTTTTTCAAATGCCCGACCGGTGCCTTGCGCGTCCAAGTGGCCGGAGGACTCAAAGATGAGGAGGCCGACAGCAGCGAGAACCGCGGTGCTGGCGGCGTCGAGGATGCGTTCGAGCACGTAGATGCCGAAGATGTCCGAGAGTGGGATCTTGTCTTTGCGCGAAATCAGCAGCGGGCGAACAGGCTCTGCGGCGCGGCCGAGGAGAAAGAGGGCGCTGAAGCCGGCGAGGGTCATGCGGTAGATGTTCCAGAAATTCGCGGTGCCGAGATGCGCCTGAAATTTTTGCCAGCGGAGGGCTCGCAGCGCGTAGCATCCATAAATTGTAATGATAGAAAGCAGGAGGTAGAGCAAATTCGCCTGGCGGATAGCTTCCCAGAGCTTGGCGCCGCTGAACTGGCTAAGGTGGAGATTGCCCCGGAAATGATGCAGGAGGTATCCGGCAACAAGGATAACCAGGGCGGCAAACAGCGCTTTCCTCGACTTTAATGCCATGAGCAAGCAGAGTACGGGGTAGCCGGGGTGGCGTCAAGCAAGCCGCGGCCATTGGGTTCCAAGCGGTTGCAATAGAAGGAGTTGTAAGTGGGCGCGGGAGCGGGTAAGATGCCAGCCAAACGGTCGGTTGGGACGGCCCCAAGGCGGGAACATTTCCGGTGCATTTTGCGTTCCATACAGTGGCAGGCCGAAAAGCCCACCTGCGGGTGCTGCCGAAGCAGGCGTCTGGAAGATGGGGCTGAGGAAGCTTGGAGCAGGATGCCCAACTGGTCCAGCAATGTCTCCAGGGCGATGGCTCGGCCTGGGAGGAACTTGTGCGCCGCCACACGCGTCGCATCTTTAACATCTGTTACCGGTTCACGGGCAACCGCACGGAAGCCGAGGACCTGTCTCAGGATGTGTTCCTTCGGGTATACCGGACGCTGGCGAGTTACCGGTCGGCGCACGGTGGTTTCGCGACCTGGGCGACGAGCGTTACGCGGAACCTGTTGATTGATCATTACCGGCGGACAAAACGCGATCGCATCACGGACTCGCTGGATGACAAAATGCCAGTAGTGGAGAACAAGGAATCGGCGGGGCGGCGGCCGGACGAGCAAGCGCTGCTGGGGGAATTGAGCATGCAGGTGCAGAGCGCGCTGACGCGGCTTTCACCGGAATTGCGCGAGGCGGTAATTTTGCGGGATTTGCAGCAACTGGACTACGCGGAGATTCAGACGGTGCTGGCGGTGCCGGAGGGCACGGTGAAGTCTCGCATCAACCGCGGAAGAATTGAGCTGGCACGGATTTTGCAACAGATGGGAGTGCGGCCGGCATGAGAGCGCGAATGAAGTTTGAAAAGTTTCTATTTGGGCGAACGAAGGTTACTTCGTCCGCAGGGGGCAAGCCATGACCTGGACTTGCGATCTGGTTGAAGCGCGGTTGAGCGATTACCTGGAAGGCCTGCTGCAAGGGCCGGAGCGCGCGGAGTTTGAAGCGCATGCGAAGTCGTGCGCGGACTGCGCGCCGCTGGTGGCAAGCGTACGCAGCCTGGTCGGCGAAATGCACTCGATGGAAGTGTTGGAGACGCCGCCGCGGCTGGTGTACTCAATTCTGGACAAGACGCTGGGCCCGCGCGAAACGGTAACGGCGTGGCAGGGATTCCTGAACGCAATTCGCGGGCTGGCGACGCCGAAGTTTGCCTACGGCGCGGCGAGCGTGATGGCGACACTTATTAT
>Ga0210406_10007176_pt1 | contig 11396 bp, 9 predicted proteins | sample IncBWC30MmetaG_FD_155454 | JGI IMG/M metagenome (GOLD analysis project Ga0210406, IMG submission 155454) | Forest soil microbial communities from Barre Woods Harvard Forest LTER site, Petersham, Massachusetts, United States - Inc-BW-C-30-M | ecosystem: Environmental > Terrestrial > Soil >... | reverse complement strand
ATCAGGTGGTGGTCGAGATTAGCGACGATGGCAGGGGCATCGACGCGCAGAAGATTCGCAGCAAAGCGATCGAACTGGGAATGGCGACCGTGGAAGAAGCGGCGCGCTTGACCGAGGCGGAGACACTGGACTTCATCTTCCGTCCCGGATTCAGTACCGCCGAAGTAGTCACGGAAGTTTCGGGTCGAGGGGTGGGGATGGACGTAGTGCAAAGCGTGCTTCAGCGGCTGAAGGCCACGATTCACGTGGAGACTCATCTGGGCCAGGGCACTACATTCCGCCTGAAGCTTCCCCTCACGCTGGCCATCATCAAAGCCCTCATGTTCTGGGTGGAGCAGCGCTTGTACGCCATTCCGCTGAACGCCGTGAGCCAGATTGCCCGGTCCATGGAATCGGAAGTCCACCAGGTCGACAACTACGAAGTGCTGCAGTTGCGCAACCAGGTGCTCCCGCTGCTGCGCCTGGGACGTCCTTCCGCGGCCAATGCCGACCGAAAATCGAGCAAGCTGTTCGTCCTGGTAATTACCGTTGGGGAGAAGAAATACGGCCTGGTCGTCGACGCCTTGGAAGGGGAAGAAGAGTTGGTCATCAAAGCTTTGGACGACCAGACCTTCGCCACCGATCTGGTGAACGGAGCTTCGATCCTGGGCAACGGGCATGTGGTGCTGATCCTGAATCTGCCGGCGGTCGTGGAACACGTGGCGCGCACGCGTCCGGAAGCAAGCGGGCTCACCAATTGTGGCCTTCTGCTGAACCATGCCGATCGCGCCCGGCTGGCCCTGAGCGCCGCGGGAGGCCAGGCATGAACAGGGTACGCGTGCTGGTGGTGGATGATTCCGCCTTGATGCGGAAGCTGATCCCGCAGATGCTGGAGGCCGACCCGTCGATCGAAGTGGTGGGCACTGCGATGGACGGGAACTTTTGCCTGAAGAAGATCGAAGAGTTAAAACCGAACGTGGTCACCCTCGATCTGCAAATGCCCGGCATGAACGGCATCGACACCTTGAAAGAGATCATGCGCCGGAGTCCGTTGCCGGTCATCGTGGTCAGCTCCCACAGCACCGAAGGCGCATCGGTGACGTTCAAGGCATTGGGGCTGGGCGCCTTCGATTTCGTCACCAAGCCGCAGGACGCCACGACGCACATGGCGGAAACGGCCAAGGAGTTGATTGCCAAGATCAAGGCGGCCGCCGATTGCAAGGTTGTCCGCCCGGGGACGTTCCGGACGGCGATCGTGCCTGCGGAAAAGATCTCGACCGCGAAAGCCGCGCCTCCGCCCAGCAAATTGGTGGCGATCGGAATTTCCACCGGAGGGCCGCAAGCTCTTGAGTTCCTGCTGGCGCAACTGCCCCCGGACTTTCCAGGGTCGATCGTAGTCGTGCAACACATGCCCGAGGGCTTCACCGACATGTTTGCCCGCCGCCTGGACGAGTTGTGCTCGCTGCGGGTGAAGGAAGCTCAATCGGGAGACACGTTGCAGGCCGGGCGAGTGCTGATTTGCCCCGGAAGCCGGCATATGAAAGTGAAGCGTCTTAGCCTGGGAGACATCGTGGTGCTCAATGACGACGCGCGGGTCAATGGCCACCGGCCAAGTGTGGATGTTTTGTTCCACAGCGCGGCTCAGGAGTTCGGCTCGCAAGCGATCGCCGCGCTGATGACCGGCATGGGTGACGACGGCGCGGAGGGTCTGGGTGCGGTGAAGAAAGCCGGTGGCATGACCATCGCCCAGAGCGAAGACTCTTGTGTGGTTTACGGCATGCCAAAGGCTGCCATCGAGCGCGGCTATGCCACGCGGGTTGTGGCTTTGGACGTGCTGTCGTCCACTCTACAAGCTCTTTGTGGCCGCAATGAGGGCCACGGGGAAAGCGGCGGGGCGGGAAAAGCACTCCGCGCGGGCCGCTAAAACAAGTTGCTGACACAGGTCCTGTGACCTGAGTCATCTGGCCGGCGGGAAACCGCCGTGGTGGAATTGGTAGAGGAGGTTGTTATGGAGCAGTTTGCACCAGTAAAACGCAGCAAGGACGGACAGCCGGTCCGCTACTTGATCGTGGACGATTCCGTGTTCGCGCGCAAGAATCTGGCCCGCATGATCGAAACTTTTGGCGGACAGGTGGCGGCCGAGGCCGGTGACGGGTTGACCGCCATCAGCGAGTTCGATCGCACCCATCCCGACATCGTGCTCATGGATATCACCATGCCGCAGATGGAGGGTATTGAGGCCGCCGAGAAGATCGTCCAGGCGCATCCCGAGGCCCGTGTCGTCATGGTGTCGTCGGTGGGCTACCAGGAAAACATCGTGGCCGCATTGCAGCGCGGGGCGCGCCATTTCGTGCAGAAGCCGGTGAAGCCGGAAGTGCTGTACGAAGTCATCAAGTACGTTCTCGGAGAAGACGGCGCCGTGGCGAGTACGGCCGGCGCGGGGGTCTAATCGCCATGAAGATGGAACTGATTCAGCCTTTCATCAACGCGGCTGACGCCGTGCTGTCGCAAGGTCTGTCGGGCACCACGAAGGTGGGAAACCTCTCGATGGAAGAGGACGCCTACCGCCGGAAAGGTGTGGCCGGCATGGTGGCGCTTACCGGCGACATCGAGGGCCGCATCATTCTGGACCTCGAGCCGCAAACCGCGGTGCGTGTGGCCAGCCACTATGCGGGCGCGCACTTGCCTGAATCCGATGGGCTGATCAAAGAAACCATCTTCGAACTGGCGAACCAGGTCGTGGGCAATGCCGTCTGCGCGCTCAACGACCAGGGCTTCCACTTCAGGGTGCATCCTCCGCTGCTGCTCACTACCGAGGAAGGCGACAAAACCAGCGAAGATGTGGAAGCGCTGATGATCTGCTTTGAAACTTCCCTGGGCAATGTTTTTATGAACGTCGCGCTGCGGTATAACAAACGGCGCATGTCGGACCACGCGAAAGTGGGCGCGTAGCCAGCCGCGCCGGATGGAGAACTGCGTTCCATTTGCTCGGCGGCCGCTCGGGCGGCGTTCCTCCTCTACCCTTCTCCCTTCGCCTCTTGAATAGTCTCGGCGTCTCAAGGTGTCCGCAAGAAACCGTGATAAACATTGCTCGCATCCGAGTAGGTTCCCGCGATATCTGCCGCCGTGTTGATGCTGAGACCGCCGGTTCCCAGCGGCAGGTTATGTTGCGGCCCCATCAGGAACGCCAGCCAGCCGCCGGGGCTTGCCCCCGGAACCACGAAAGTAGTTATCGTGCCATTCACAGCGCGCTCGAAGCCCTGAAACCCGCCGCTCGCGATCGTGTAGGCTCCCGTGATTACCCCGGCCGTGTTGATGCTGGCGGGGAAGGTTCCCATTGAGCCCGGAGGGTCGAAGGTGCTTATCGTGCCGCTGGCAGTTCGCACGAAGCCGTGAGTCGCATTGCTCGTGTCCTTGAATGTACCGGTGATAGTTCCCGCCGTGTTGATGCTGATGCCGGATGTTCCCTGATGCGCGCCCACGGTCTTAACATTGAATTTGGTGATCGAGCCATTGGCGGCGCGCACGAAGCCGTGATACACGGCGTTCTTGTCCTTGTAGGTTCCCGTGACAGCCCCCGCCGAGTTGATGCCGATGGGGAAGGTTCCCTGGTGCGTGCCCGTGCCCGCGCCCGGAACGTCGAACTCTTTTATCGTGCCATTGCCAAGGCGCACGAAGCCATGACTCGCATCGCTCGCACCATAGAAGACGTCTCCCGTAATGAGCCCCGTCGCGTTGATGCCGACAGGGATGGTTCCTTGAAACACACCCTTGCCCCCGCCCGGAGCGTCGAACTCGGTTATCGTGCCGTTGGCAGCGCGCATGAAGCCGTGATACACGTTGCTTGCGTCAATGTACAGTCCCGTGATCTGCAATCCCGTGTTGATGCTGACCCCGGCGGTTCCCTGAAGTGCACCCTTGCCTGCGCCCAGAGCGCTGAAGGTGGTTATCGTGCCATTGGCAAGGCGCACGAAGCCGTGATACACACTGTTCGCGTCCACGTAGGCTCCCGCGATATCCTCCGCCGTGTTGATGGCAAGGCCGGCAGTTCCTTGAAACGGGCCGGTGCCTGCACCCGGAGAGTCGAAGGTGGTGAAGGTCTGAGCTTGTGCCGATCCGGTCGGCAGGACTGCCAGGGCAAGCATGATCGCCAAAGCCAGCGCGGCCCCGCCCGCCCGCCCGCGTATGCCAGGAATCCGGCTCCGATTTAGCTTTCGTCCGTGCATACCACTTCTCCTTCCCGGTTCAAAAGAAACGGCGGTGATCATACCACTTGTCACACGGTTCGAGGACAGCCGTGAGGCAATTTTTCATATGGATTTCATATGGATTCTTAGCGCGGGCTTACGCTAAGCTCGCAGGGGCAGGGTCGGGCCGAGGGGTTCGCCGGAATCTTCCACGGGATCGGCAATTCTTCTCAGCTCTCTGCCCTCACGGCAGCCGGGTGTCCCTTCCCTCACCCATCACAATCCAGTGAGCCCCCTCCTCGGAATATTCCGATCGCCACTCTACCTCGTTAGGCGAAACAAACGTATTGAGGGTTCGAAATTGCACGTGCTTTCCGGCCTCAACCGACTCATCGGCATAGGTCCAGACGTTGTCCTGAATGGTCAGCTTGGTCGTCCGAGCCTCCTTGTCTTCACGCCCGATTCCGAAGAAAGCGTAAGTGCGGTCCTTCTCGTTGTAGGTGTAAATGCTCAGTTCGTTTTCTGTCCCTTGCGGCCGGTGAATCAGTTGGTCGCAGATAAGAAATCCATGATTCGGCATCCACTGGCAGATCATTTCATCGTCAGACTTCTTCCGTGCTTTGCTGTAGTTGGTTTCCCTCATCTCACCTGTAGTTCTCCAGTGTCCGAGAAACAAGCCCAGCTTATCAATCCCTGGAACCTCACTCGGAGTTGGCCGCGCAACCACACTTCCGGGAACGACTGACCAGCCCGTCCACAGAATTGCTGTCAGAATTATTTTTTTTCTCATCCGATCCTCAATCGTTGATGTCTTGCTGATAGTTCGCAACGCTCACCGTAGATCCGCGTCCCAATCACGTTAGCAACGGGAGGTGCGGGCCCGTCTCCGCCTCGCCGGAATCTTCCACGGGATCGGCAATTCTTCTCAACTCGGGATACTGCTTGATCAGCGTAGGCGGCGCCAGCACTCGATGGCCGCTGATCATCGCCTTCAATTCCAGCGCATTCACCCCGGCCTTGCTCTCGAAGTGATTGTTGGTGATCACATACGTGGTTTGCGCCCGCTCGGCGACGCTCTCGATCCTTTCTTTCCAGCCCTTGAGTTCGCGCTCGTTGTAGAGATAGTTGTAGCGGTCGTTGCGGTTGTCAGAATCGGAACCTCCATCGGCAAACCAGTGCTCGTAATTCCGGCCATGCAGGCGGACGTAGCCGGTCGCAGCGGTGACATGTTGGGTAGGCGCAAGCGATTGCCCGAGCACCGGCTGATCGATGTTGCAGAAACCGACATCCTTTTGTGCGAACGAGGCCAGGGTCGCGGCGTCGTTCCAGCTGGAGTGCCGCACTTCGACCACGCGCGGATATTCGATGAACTGGCGCAGCAGGCGCTCGAGATACTCACGATTGAGGGAAGTGTTCTTGAAAGACACGGGAAACTGGATGAGCAGAGCGCCCAGCCGCCCTTCGCCGGCAATGGCATCAAGGCCTTCGCGGGTGCGGACCTCGTCTTCGTCGGTGGGACGGATGGTCGCCGCCGAAGTGGGCTCCATTACCGCAATTGGCGAGTGCGTAAACGCACGGTAAAGTTTAGCCGTGAAGCGAAATTTCCTATTCACCGCCGCAACCTTGCGGCACCACAGTTTGGCCAACTCAGGCTTCAGCGGTCCATAAAACGACGTATTGATTTCGGTGGTGTCGAAGAAGCGCGCCAGATACTCCAGCGCGTGCTGCTTGCGGCGCTGCATGCCCGAAGGATAGAAAATTCCGTCCCAGTCTTTATACGACCACCCGGCCGTTCCGATGCGAATTTCGTGCGATTGGGCCTGGGGCAAACGGACTGGGGCCGAGGATTCCATGAGCGGAACCGCAGACGGAGGGCAGCGCCAAGGTTAGCACAGGAACGGCCGGAGGGAGGCGGGGCGTAATCACAAAAACGAGCGGAATGCCTAGTATTATTGCAACCTGACATGAATCTGTCCTTCACGACCGCAATTGCTCTTGTTCTGATGATGGCAGCTGCGAACCAGACTCCAGCAACGCTTTCACCGTCGCCGGCCGCCGCCCCGTCTGCCCGAGCCACTAAGCTTGTCGTACCGGGCGACTACGTGGGTGACACCGTCTGCCAATCGTGTCATCAAACCAAGGTCGAAACCTTTCACCGCACTTCTCACTACCTGACTTCGAGGTTGCCGGCGAAGGACACTATTCTTGGCAGGTTCAGTCCCGATGCCAATGTCTTGAAGACGTCCAACCCTGATCTGCTTTTTCGGATGGAGGAAAAGGAAAGCGGGTTTTTCCAGACCTCAGTGGAGGGCGCGGATCCATTTATCACATCGCGTACCGAACGCTTTGGTTTGGTGATCGGGTCCGGAGGCAAGGGCCAGACTTACCTATTCTGGAAAGGCGATGACTTGTTTCAGCTGCCTGTGTCCTATTGGACTGAGTTGGGCTGGGTGAACAGCCCTGGATATCGCGACGGCGAGGCGAACTTCAGCCGCCCTATCATTCCACGCTGCCTAGAATGTCACGCCACGTATTTCGAGCAACGTCCCCCGCCACCCAATCGGTATAGCAAGGCTGGCTTTATCGTGGGCATTGCCTGTGAGAAGTGCCACGGGCCGGGACGGGAGCACGCCCAGCGTTTCGCAGCGAAGGCGGCCCCCGGTATGAGTCCCGCCATCCTTAATCCGGCGCGATTCTCGCGTGACCGCCAGATGGATCTTTGCGGCTGGTGCCACGCCGGACATGGCTTCCCGGTTCAGCCCACGTTCTCCTACGTTCCAGGTGAATCTCTCGACGAGTATCTGAGGGTACCGCAGCCCGGTCCAGCGGAGCCGCTTGACGTTCATGGCAGCCAGGTGGAGATGTTGCAGCGAAGCCTCTGCTTCCAGAAATCTGCGATGACTTGCCTCACGTGTCACGACGTTCATACCGTGCAACACGATTTGGCCAGCTTTTCGCAACGCTGCCTGACCTGCCACAAACCTGGGTCCGCCATGTTTCCCAGGCGGGGCCACCAGGTAGCGAGTAACTGCATTGACTGCCACATGCCCAGGCAGGAGACCAACCTGATCGTGTTTGACCAGAAAGGCAAGAAGGCGAGGCCCAAAATACGGAATCATTGGATCAAGGTCTACTCCGAGGTCGTCTCTCCGCCCGTCACGAATCAGTGAAGCATCTCCAGGCACCCCTGCGGCCAGGGTCCTACCGACGTGCCCGTAGAGTCCGCCGTCGCGAAACATCCCTGGTGCCCAGAGAAGGAACTTGCGCAGCCTGCCCCATTGTGCGACATACAGCTATGCGCATTCCTTCCGCTTCCCCTCTGACCCTCTGCTTGCTCGCAGGCCTGGTCATCCCACTAGCGGCGCAGGAAAGTCCGGACGCCGCCTTCATTCGTTCCATGGAATTAAAATGGACCGAGTCTTATAAGCACCGGCAGGTCATGATTCTCTCTACGCTGCTGGCCGATGATTTCGTCATCACTATCGAGGATGGCAGCACGTACAGTAAAACAGGCTACATCAGCCACAGCGCCGAACCTGGCACAAAAGTGGAAGTAGCTGAGATGTCAGATCTGAAGGTGCGCATGCATGGCAACACGGCGATCGTTACCGGCGCTTATCACGAGCAAGGCGAATCCAACGGAAAGCGCTACGAATATCACGACCGCTTTACCGACGTTTGGATGAAAGCCGGGGGGAAGTGGCAGGTTGTGGCCTCGCATTACAGCGTGCCGATAAAGTAGCGAGTAGGGCTCACTCCAGTGACAGCACTACCCAGTACACGCCTGTAGCATACGTCTCAGTGCGGGCGTAGCAAGTGCCCACCGAGAAGCTGTGCAGATTGTGGGCGGCGAGCACATGTCTGGCATTTCCGGGTAGCGTTTCCGGATGCACGCAGGTGTTAGGTGAGCACGGTGTAGCGCCGTTCCAGTCTGTCGCCTTGGAAAATCGTAGTCTTTTACCGCTGGCGCTGCTCGAACTTCAGCGCTACCCTAAACAGCCATGCGGTTCTTGCTGTTTGCTTCGGGTCTAGTTTTTAGTGCGCTTGCACTCGGCCAGCAACCTTGCCCTGTTCCGCCCAGCCTTGGAGGCGTGTCGCACGAAGTCGACATGTTTACCGACCAGCAGGAAGTGGACCTCGGGGATGCCATGGCGGAGCAGATTACCCAACGCACAAAAATCATAGGTGGCGAAAAACTAACTGCTTATTTGCAGGCGCTGGGTGATCGCATTATTGAGCACCTTCCGGAGAATAAGATGAGGTTCCGGTTCTACCTGGTTGACCTCCCGGAGGTAAATGCATTCAGCATTGCCGGAGGCCGAGTGTATGTGGCCAGGAAATTGGTGGCGCTGACGCAGAACGACGATGAACTGGCCGGCGTGCTCGCGCACGAACTTGGACACATTCTGACCCATCAATCTGCAATCTACACCACCCGGCGATTCCAGGAAGTACTGGGCGTTACGGCGGTCAAAGACCGGGCTGATATTTTCGATAAGTATCACCTTTATGTGGAGAATTATGCCCGCAAACCCTCCCGTTCCCGAGGCCCAAACGAGGATAAGGACCAAGGGGTAGCGGATCAGGTGGCCCTCTATGGGATGGCCAGGGCAGGATATGCTCCTCACGCGTATGTAGACCTGTGGGACCGATTCCATCAAACGCACGGAAAGACCGGTACCTGGTTTTCGGAGCTGTTTGGGTCTACGAAACCTTCCGAGCAGCGCTTGCGTGAGATGCTGAAGGACGTTCATGCCTTGCCTGCCGGCTGCGCCGAGATTCCGCCCGGGTCAAGGAGCGCAGAATTCGCCGAATGGCAGGCTGAGGTTATTAATTACAACGGCACTGGGAGCAAGGAGTCCCTCTCCGGCGTGGTCTCCAAGCAAACGCTGGCGCTACCATTGCGACCGGATGTCTCGTACGTCCACTTTAGTCCGGATGGCAAATATGCGATGGCGCAGGATGAGGGCGGCATTCATGTGCTGACACGCGATCCTTTCGCATCCCTTTTCTATATTCCCGCAGTCGACGCACAACGGGCTTCCTTCTCGCCTGATTCTCGATCCGTCGTGTTCCACAACCGGGCCCTACGGGTTGAGAGTTGGTCGATTGCCGATCAGAAACTGGCCGCGGCGCATGAGTTGACAATGGCACAGCCCTGTATCCAGAGCGCCCTGTCGCCAGATGCTTCCACTGCGGCCTGCCTGAACAGAATGCTCGAGTTGTCGCTGATCGACGTGGCTTCCGGCGCTGCTATAGTCACGAAGAAAAAATTCCTAGAGTTGAACATATACGACTTTTTTCGAATGCTTGCTATTTTTCAGAACCCGGGTTCGGCTCAGCTCATCACGATGGGATTTTCGCCCGACGGGAACTATTTTCTGGCCCGCTCCCGGATAAACCATTTTGCTTTCGATGTGAAGAACCACCGCGAAATAAACCTACCCGGATCCATCAAGGGCGTCCTGGGGTTCAGCTTCGCGTTTGTTGGACCGGATCGCATCCTGGGAGTAAGCGAAACAAACCCTGACAGAGCTTTTCTCCTGCGATTCCCGACGGGAGAGCGCATCGACCAATATCGATTGAACAACACGGTACATTTCGATTCGGTCGGCCATGGTGACTACGTTCTTGTTCATCCCTTGAAGGACCTCGGCATCGGTATTATCGACCTGAAAACTCACGAGGTACCAGCGGCCATTAAGGAGTCGACTCTCGATATTTACGACGACACGCTATTGAGACAGCGCATCAATGGAGAGGTTTCGCTGGAAACCCTGAGTACCAAGAAACAGCTGTCGAGAATTCAATTGCCACAGGCGCGGCTGGGGCCGCTGCTTGCGGCGTCCGTCTCGCCTGACTTGGACTGGCTGGCTATGTCAACTCGCTCTCGAGGCGGCCTGTGGGATGTGGTGCACAATATTCGGACGCAACATCTGCGGGGTTTCCGGGAAGCTTGGTTCGGAGATGACGAGAACGTTTATTTAGACATTGCTGCGTTCGACCAGACTCCCCGCACGATAGTTCACCTGGGAACGCTCCCGGGCGGCGGGGAGGAGCAGCGGAAGCTAGGCGAGGCTATCGCCGAACAGGATGGAAAGTATCTCCTTCTAACCAATCCCAAGAACAAGAGCCCCTTCCTCCGCGTCTCGGATGCAGATGTAGAGGTAAGGGACGTTCGCGATGATCATTTGGTTTGGACACGCCACTTCCCTCACGAGGTCCCATCGTTCAGCTTTAGCGAAGACAGAATGGTTCTGGCCTGGCCCTTGAGCGAGGGAGGCGAGGGTGAAATCCAGCAATTTCCCGGACTCAAATCGCGTGCCGAGAAGAGTGATTATCTCTGCGAAATCATCGATCCTCCTAAGAACGCCGTTTCCGGCAGCCTTCTGATCAAGACCAACAAACGTTCATTTCGCCTGGAGAGAGTTGCACTAGCTGGGGACTGGGTCATCGCCACCGCTTCAGGCGATCAGCAGTTGATCTATTCGGTGGCAAGCGGAGAAGAGAAAGCTCACTTCTTTGGAAGGAATCCAGTAGCTTCCTCAGCCACCGGCCTGTTAGCCCTCGATAGCGAGGCATCCCGTATCAAACTCTACGACCTGGCTACATCCCAAGTGCGCAATGAGTATGGGTTTCCTGAACCAGTAGCGATCAAACGGTTCTCGGCAGACGGGAAACGGATGCTGGTGCTAACAGTCGAGCAGACGGTTTATATCCTCGACGTGACCGGGAAGAACTAGGCCCCGCGCCTCGCTTCTATCGGAGAATTATCAGTCCAGCGACAGCACCACCCAGTACACGCCCGTAGGATAAGTCTCGGTGCGCGCGTAGCAGGTACCTATTGAGAAGCTGCGGAGATTGTGGCTGGCGAGCACGTGGTTGGCGTTTGCAGGCAGCGTTTCTGGATGCACGCTGGTGTAGGTCAGCACCGTGTAACGCTGCGCGAGCTGATGAACGGGGGAAGTGCCGAGCTTGTCCGCGTGCGCCATGGAGCAGGCAGCGTCGTCCGCGGCGGGCAGATCGTGGCGGGCGAGATCTGGCTGGTTGTCCTGATGCCGCGTTTGCGCCACCATCGCTGCAATCCGGTCCTTCGCTTCCGCTGCAGAATAATTGGGGAGGGCATGGCCGAAGTCCTGCACTATGTACAGCCGGTCTCCACCGCGGACCACTCCCAACCCGATCACGTTGTAAACCGGGTTGAGCAGGTTCGCGCGATGCGGAGGGGCA
>Ga0210406_10007175_pt1 | contig 11397 bp, 9 predicted proteins | sample IncBWC30MmetaG_FD_155454 | JGI IMG/M metagenome (GOLD analysis project Ga0210406, IMG submission 155454) | Forest soil microbial communities from Barre Woods Harvard Forest LTER site, Petersham, Massachusetts, United States - Inc-BW-C-30-M | ecosystem: Environmental > Terrestrial > Soil >... | reverse complement strand
GGATGATGCCGAGGAATTCGAAGCCGGAAAAGACCTGGCCGAACGCCGGCAGCGGCACCGAGAAGCCGAAGCTCGCGAACGCATCACCGACGCCCTTGACGCTCAGCCCGCCAAGGCCAAGGCCAAACAAGGTCGATCCCCACGCGATGATCATGCCGACCGCGATGGCGACGAGGCCGGCCGGGATTCCCTTGAGATACTTCACACCGCCGAACCAGCTCACCAGGATGATCGCGAAACAAATCAGTCCGATCTGCGGCGTCATGTACATTTCCAGCGCCGGCCGCATCGAGATGAAAGTCACGGAGACGCCCGCCAGCGTGCCGAGCAGCGCCGCGCGCGGTGTAATTCTTCGGATGACCGGAGCAATGAAGCCGCCGATCATCAGAATGAAGCTCTGGAAGAACACCCAGACCAGGCCCGCCGCCCAGCCTTTCATCGGATCGCCGGTCTTGATCGTGATCGGCAGCATGATGACGAAGGTGACGATGAACATGTGCGGCACGCTGACGCCGGAAGGCAGCGCGCAGACGTCGGTGCGGCCGGTCTTCTGCGCCAGCCGATAGGCGAGCCAGGCGTAGTAAAACGTCGACAGGCACATCATCAGGCCGAGCGCCGGCAGGATGCGGCCGAACACCAGCGAGTCCGGCATTTTCAGTACGAAACGCAATAGCCCCGTCAGCACCAGCATGTTGACCAGAATGTTGGTCCCGAAACCGAAGAAAGCGTTCCAGTCGCCCGGCGTCCATAATACAGGTTTGAAGCCGGATTTTCCGGCAGAAATGCTCGTGCTCATCGTAATGCTCCCGCTGCCTATGTGTTTGAAGTCTCCGGTGCCATTGCTTGAAGGACTGCGGCTGAGTCGCTGACCCAGCCGAAGATGCCACCCTGGGCCTTGATCATTTTCAGGCCCATCTCGTGGAATTCGGGGAAATAGGATGCGCAGCCATCGGCCAGCACCACGCAGCGATAGCCACGGTCATTGGCCTCGCGCACGGTGGTGTTGACGCAGACCTCGGTGGTGACGCCGCACACCAGCAAATTCTCGATGCCGTATTTCCGCAGGACGTCGTCGAATTCGGTCGCGTAGAACGCGCCCTTGCCGGGCTTGTCGATGACGATCTCGCTGTCGAGCGGGTATAATTCGGGAATGATGTCGTGACCGGCTTCACCGCGGATCAGGATCCGTCCCATCGGGCCGGGATCGCCGATGCGAAGGCTTGGCGCGCCGCGCTCGACCTTCGCCGGCGGGGCGTCCGACAGATCGGGCAGATGGCCTTCGCGGGTATGCACGACGAGCATCCCAAGATCCCGCGCGGCGCTCAGCACAGATGCAATCGGCTTCACCGCCGTTGCAAGCCGCGAGACATCGTTGCCCAGCGTCTCGCCAAAGCCCCCGGGCTCCATGAAGTCGCGCTGCATATCGATGATGACAAGGGCAGTGACCGACCAGTCGAGTTCGATCGGCTCCGGCTCCGCCGCGACGATGCCGCCTGGAAGCTGCTTTGAGTTCGCCATGACCAGCGCGCCCCCGGGCGAGACAACTCTCGCAAGACAACTAAGCAAGGCCCGTGCCATTGTGTACAATGGCTCCCGCCGGCACCGCGTTTCGGAATCTTCCTTATTTTCAGTTAGTTGAAATTTACGCCGGCGCTTCTCGATTGACCGCGCGCTACGCTTGGGACGTGCATTTGCTCATTCGTTGGGCGCGATGCTGAAGACATCACGGCGCCCCGAGGAAACAGGACCTCGCCGGAGACGTCGTATAATCAACCGTCGATATCCCGCGACCGCCGCCGCTCGCATGGCGTGATGGGGACGATGGCGACAACAGACCGTTGCCGCCAAAGTTGCTTTGGAATCAAACGGTACCGATGATTCCCTCGACGAGATAATCGGTGGCTTCGAGGGACGGGTCGTAGAGTGGGGTGTCCTTGCTGGTGATGACTTTGCCGGTATTGGTTTTGACGGTACCGGTAAAAATCGGCTTGCCGGCCTTGAGGTCGGCAATGGCCGCCATTGCCGCATTCCTGCCGGCCTCGCTGACGCCGGCGCCAAAGGGCGAGCTCGCGACCATGTCCTGGTCGTAACCGCCGATCACCATGTTCGGCAGCTTCTCACCCTTTGGGATCATGCCAGCGAAGCGCTTGTAGATCGTTCCCCACTTCAGCTCGGCGCCAGTGATGAACCCCTTTGGCGCGAGGTCCGCCTGGTTGGCGTTGTGGCCGCAGCTCTTGACGCCGCGCTTTTCGGCGGTCTCGATCACCACCTTGGGACTGTCGATGTGGCAGGCAATGATGTCGCAGCCTGCGTCGACCAGCGCGTTGGTGGCCTCAGCCTCGCGCACCGGCAAAGCCCAATCGCCGGTGACGATCAGTTGCACCTTGGCATCGGGGTTAACCTTGCGCGCGCCGAGCATGAACGAGTTGACGTTGCGTAACACCAGCGGGATGGGCTTGGCCGCGATGTAGCCGATCTTGTTGGCCTTGGTCGAAAGGCCAGCGGCGATACCGTTCACGTAATGGCCCTGATCCAGATAGCAGAAATAGCCCCCGGCATTTCCCGGATCCTTTCCGGCTTGCCACAATGAGGTCGGATGGCGGAATTCGACCTTGGGGTATTTCTTCGCCGCATCGATCATGAACGGATTGAAATAGCCGAACGAGGTCGGGAACAGCAGCGACGCTCCGTCGATGTTGATCATCGACTCCATCGTTTTCGCCACCGCAACCGTCTCCGGCACGTTCTCCTCTTCGACGACCTTGACGCCAGGAATTTCCTTCAGCGCCTTGGCGCCGACGGCATGGGCCTGGTTCCAGCCATAATCCTGTCGAGACCCTACATAGATGATGCCAACAGTGATGTCGGCGGCCTGGGCAGGATCGATAAGGCCGGAGAGCACGAACGGGCTCGCGGCGGCGCCACCGAGAAACGTGCGGCGCGAGAGCGAAAGCTTAGTCATGGACACACTCCTTGATGGCCGAAGCCCTGCGAGGGCGCGGCGTGGACGATGTTGCAGCGATCATTTGGCCGTCTTTGCTTTTCGTCCCGGCAACCGGGCGACCTTTGCCGGATTGCCGGTATCTGCAGTCCCGACGTAGCGCGACAGCACCGCGCCGAGATCAAACGAGCCACGGTTGTGATCCAGCAGGGCGCGGTGCTCGACCGAACCGAGGTGATGGTCCATGACGGCGATGGCGGCCTCGACATCGCGCCCGCGCAAGGCCGCAACGATCTCGCGATGTTCGTTAACCGCGCAGTCGGCCGAATGAGGCCGGCCATACAGTGCAAGTATCAGCGAACAACGTGATACCACTTCACCGAGATAGCGCCGAAGCAGGCCGTTGCCAGACAACAGTGCAAGCTTGATATGGAATTCCCCGGCCAGCCGGATCGATACCCGTGCTTCGCCTGCCTTGCGCGCGGCTTCTTCCTCGCGGACATGACCTTCAAGTTCGGCGCCGAATTCGGGCCGCCAGCGCGCGATCGCCAGCCGGACCACCTCGCGCTCAAGCGTCCGGCGGACCTCGAACACCTCTTTCGCTTCCTCAAGCGTCGGCTTCGCCGCGGTCGCGGTGCGCCGCGGCGGCGCATCGACCAGCCCCTCGGCTTGCAAGTGGGCAAGTGCGGCACGCACCAACGTGCGGCTCATGCCGAACTGCACGCCCAGTTCATCCTCCGGCAGTTTTGTGCCCGGCGGCAACGCCTGTTCGATGATCGCCTGGCGTAGCGCCTGACAAGCAAAATCGACTCGGGTTGATTTCTTGCTCATCCGAAATCTCGTCGTGATGCCGGGCCGACGAAACCCAGCGTGTATCTCGCATACGATAATCGAGGATTGGGTACACCGAATGCGGTAATATTGGTCGATGCGCTCGAATAAGCGGCAGCACTCCGCTCAAATTTTGCGCTTCGTACCGCTTCCAAAAAGGGGAATAATTGGGGGCATCGCGACGAATGGCCCTCACATTCGCAGCGTCGTCGGAAACTCCAAACCTGGATTTTATGGGTGCAAAAGCTGCGATCGGCATAAATCCTGTATACAGGATTGATTGCGGCCTGATCGCCGCCGAAAAGGAATCTTCATGACCAAGATTGTCAAACTGCGGTTGAACCAGCAGCAATTGGAGTTGATCGATCGCACGATTGCGCAAGGCGTGGCGGTGGACCGCGAGACGCTGGTGCGATTGGCGCTGCGCGAATACGCCGCCGCGCGAAAGGCAGATACCGTCGTCGAGACCGCACGATGACGTCCCGGCAGATCATCTCGGAATTTATCCTCGAGCCCGGCACCGGCAAGGCAATCGAGCTTTTGAAGGGACAAATTCTGCGCATTGAACAGGTCGAAGGCGGCCAGTGCGCCGATTTCAATTGTTTCAACCTGCATGACTATAAAGAGTTCATGCATTGCGGCCGGACCCGTACGGTGCACGGATTTCATCCTACGACCGGCACCTTCATGTGGTCGGCGCCGCCGCGCGAGCGGGCGATGCTTTACATTCTCGAAGACACGGTGGGCCGCAATGACGTGCTTTTCCCACGCTGCAGCGCCTACGTTTATGAGGCGGCCTACGGCTTCGCCGTGCATACAAATTGCCACGATATCCAGGCCGAGGCGCAGCGCGAATACGGTCTGACGCCGGACGACGTGCACGATTCCTTCAACCTGTTCATGTGCACCGGCGTTGATGAGGACGGCCATGCCTTTATGACACGACAGACCAGCAAGCCGGGAGACTACGTCGACCTGCTGGCGCTGATGGACGTGCTGACTGTGCCCAATGTGTGCGGCGCCGACGTCATGAAGACCAGCAATTTTGCGCTGAAGCCGCTGAAGCTGACGGTATCTGCCGCCAGCGACGTCGACCTCGCCAAGGTGCCCAGCGTCCCAATACTCGCCAGTCAGCGCACGCCAAAGGACTTTAGAAATCCGATCATCAAGACCGACCGCCCGCTGCGCCGCGACCCTGCGTACAAAGCGGAATTTCCGAACACGCCGATCGTCATTACCGAGTTGCCGATTCGGCTCACGCGGGAGGAAGTCGCGATGTTCAACGCCGTGAAGCGCACCGACATTTACGGCGACGATGACGCCGCGGCGCTGCGCGATCTCCTGTTCTCCTGGTGGGAAGAACGTTTCCTGCAGGCCCATGCGGGCGCGCCAGCGATTGGAAACCCATAATGGACGCTATTGCTTCTCCGAAAGACGTCACGTTCGACTTCCGGACCTTATCGGCGCGGGACCGCTACAAGCTGATGATCGGCACCGTCGTGCCGCGGCCGATTGCGCTGGTGACCACGGTTGATCCGGCGGGACGCATTAACGCCGCGCCATTCAGTTTTTTCAACTGTCTGTCCGCGGATCCGCCGATCCTCGCGCTTGGAGTGGAGAACCATTCCGACATGTCATTCAAGGACACCGCCCTCAACGTGCGGCTGACCGAGGTATTCACCGTCAACATTGTGTCGCATGCGATCGCCGAGGCGATGCATATCTGCGCGGTACCGTTTGCCCCAGGCGGCGACGAATTGCAGGCGGCGGGATTGACGGCGATGCCGGGCACGCTGGTCGCCTCGCCCTGGATCAAGGAGGCGCCCGCCTCCTTCGAATGCCGCCGCCATGTGACGTTGGAGCTCGGCAAGTCCCGACAGATCATTTTGGGAGAAATCGTATTCGCTCACTACCACCATGAAGTCATTGACGTCGACCGAATGCGGATAGACCCGGCCAAACTGGACACGATCGCACGGCTAGGCGGAAATACCTGCTCTACCATTCGCGACCGCTTTGAGATGCTGACGCCGACGCTGGCCGAATTCCAAGCCTGCCGAGCAAGCTCGCCCGATATCGGAGAACCTGGCGCTCGCGAAGGCGGATCATGACCGGAGGCCGGACCCCTTGGCTCTCACCAAGATAACGAAGGTTGTGCGAAAGCCCAACCGAGCCATGAAAATCGCTCGCCGGAACGCCCTTGGGAAGAGTTCTCTTTTGCTATTCTGAAAAAATCGGATTTGCCGGATTACGGTATTGCTGGCGTGGAATTTGCTCGTCTACGGCATGAGATATCCTGGGATCGATGGGGAGCGTTCGATGGCGACAATCACTACCACTGCACCGGTGGTGCGAAAGCCGCTTTATACCTCGCTGTTTGTGCAGGTCCTTTTCGCGCTTCTGCTGGGAATTGTGCTGGGAGTGGCTTCTCCCGAGTTTGCCATCAGCTTGAAGATTTTCAGCGACGCCTTCCTGAAGCTGATTTCGATGATCGTCGCCCCGATCGTATTCTGCGTGGTGGTGCACGGCATCGCGGGCGCCGGCGACCTCAAAAAGGTCGGGCGGGTCGGCGTCAAGGCGCTGATCTATTTCGAGGTGATGACCACGGTCGCGCTGGTCGTCGGCCTCATACTGGCCTACGTCTTTGGCCCGGGCCACGGCATGAATATCGATCCTTCAACGCTCGATGCCAAGGCACTCGGTAACTATTCCGGCAGAGCAAATGAGCTGAAGGGCGGCGGGATCGGCAGCTTCCTTCTGAACGTCATCCCGACCACCTCGTTCGATGCGCTGTCGCGCAACGACGTGCTGCAGGTGCTGTTTTTCGCGATCATCTTCGGCACCAGCCTTGCGCTGGTCGGCGGCGAAAAGGGCGAGAGGATATCGTCGCTGATCGACGCGGCATCGACCGTGCTGTTTCGGGCGATGGGGCTTATCGTGCGCGTCGCGCCGCTCGGCGTGCTGGGCGCGGTCGCCTATACCGTCGGGAAATATGGCGTCGGTTCGCTCAAACAGCTCCTCTCTTTGGTCGCGCTTTTCTACGTCTCGGTCGCGATCTTCGTCCTCGGCGTGCTCGGCGGCGTGATGGCGCTCGCCGGACTGAATATCCTCAAATTCCTCGCTTATCTGCGGGAGGAATTGACGATCGTTCTTGCGACCGCCTCGTCGGACGCGGTGTTGCCGCAGATCATGCGCAAGCTCGAGCGGCTTGGCGTGAAGGACTCAGTGGTCGGTCTTGTGATCCCGACCGGCTATTCCTTCAATCTCGATGCGTTCTCGATCTACCTGACGCTTGCGGTCGTCTTCATTGCGCAGGCGACCAACACGCCGCTGTCGTTCGGCGATCTCTTGCTGGTGCTCGGGGTGTCCCTGATTACCTCGAAGGGCGCTCACGGCGTCCCCGGTTCGGCCATCGTCATTCTCGCCGCCACGCTCAACGCCGTGCCGAGCATCCCCGCGATCGGGCTCGTGCTGGTACTGTCAGTCGACTGGTTCATTGGCATGGCGCGCGCGCTCGGCAACCTGATCGGCAACTGCGTCGCCACCGTCGTCGTTGCCGCCTGGGAAGGCGATCTCGATCGAGATAAGGCACAACAGGTTCTTAACGGTGACGAACTCGTCGATGTGACGGCGGGTTAGGGATTTAACCCACAAAATCCCTGGGGCTGGCCTACGTCCGCCTTGGCGTACATGGCGGTCTCTAGCCGCGCGCGAGGACGAAAAATACCATCGGCAAACGCGCGCGGACCTGTATGATCGCAGTGGACGTGAGCGCGAAAACCGACCCTCTCACGACGGGGCTAGATGGTATCGACGACTGATCGAGTTGCTACACCGCCCCTTGGGGGCGCTGGCCTGTACGATCGCGCAAGACCCGCTCCGGCAACGGTCGTGGCGCCGGCTGTTTCGCTTGCCGCAGGCGAACGTGAATTGCGGATCGATCTGTTCCGCGGTCTGGCGCTGTGGCTGATCTTCGTCGATCACATGTCTCCCGATCTTCTGACATGGTTCACGATCCGCAGTTACGGATTCAGCGACGCTGCCGAGATTTTCATTTTCATCTCCGGCTACACCGCCGCGTTCGTTTACGGCCGCGCGATGCGGGAGTCCGGCTTCGTGATCGCGACGGCGCGGATCCTGCGGCGGGTCTGGCAGATTTACGTGGCCAATGTGTTCCTGTTCACGCTCTTCTTTGCGGAAATCGTCTACGCCGCGAGAGGTTTCAATAACCCGCTGTACTCCGAGGAAATGGGGGTCAACGATTTTCTCAAGCACCCCGACGTCGCGATTGTCCAGGCGCTGCTGCTGAGATTTCGCCTTCTGAACATGGACGTCCTGCCGCTCTATGTCGTGCTGATGTTTTTCCTGCCCTGGATCCTGCGGCTGATGCAGTGGCGGGCCAACGTCACACTGGTCCTGTCGGTCGCGCTTTATGTGCTCGCCTGGAGGTACGATCTGCATCCGACGTCCTATCCAAACGGCTTTTGGGCCTTCAATCCGTTCTTTTGGCAGCTATTGTTCGTATTCGGCGCCTGGTGTGCGCTGGGCGGCGCGCGGCGAATTTCCTGGCTTATCTTGTCGCCGGTCACGCAGTGGATTGCGATCGCCTATCTGCTGGCGGCGTTCTCTGTCACGATGACGTGGTATTTCCCTCAGCTCAGCTTTCTGATGCCGCGCCGGATCGAGCAATGGATCTATCCGATCAGCAAGACCGATCTCGATGTGCTCAGATTTGCGCATTTCCTGGCGCTGGCGGCGATTACCGTGCGCTTCGTGCCGCCGGGCTGGCCGGGATTGAAATCGCCATGGTTGTGGCCATTGATCCTGTGCGGGCAGCATTCGCTGGAGATTTTTTGCGTCGGCGTGTTCCTGGCTTTCGTCGGGTATTTCGTGCTCACCGAAAGCTCCGCAGGTCTTGGCCTGCATTTCGTCGCCGCCTTTTTCGGAATCCTGATGATGACCGCCGTGGCATGGCTGAATACGTGGTACAAGCGCTCAGATGGCGAGAATGCGTCCTGGACAAAGGCCAATGGCGGCAATGCCGATATGGTCGGAGGGGGCTGACGAAGTCGGAAGCGCCTGGCCCGACATGGCCGGCCGCTTTTTCCGGTAATGGCAGCATCACCGCGCGGCGGACGCGGTGTGGCGCATCAGCCCCCGCCGGTCCTTGACGTAGGCGATGGCGACGCCGAGCCGCTCGACCTTGCCGATGATCTCGCCGCCGAGATCGCCGTCGCAGTTCATGTGGGTCGGCGCGATGAAGAACTCGGACTGGTCCCACTCCGACTTGAAGTCCCAGCGTAACTGCGGGAGCTTGACAGTCTTTTCGAACGGAAGGCGTTCCCCGCAAACCGCCACTGAATAGACCTGCACCGGCCTGCCTGTCTCGACGGGCTCGGAACGGCGCAGATAAGTTTCGAGTATGTTCAGCGCTTCGGGCATGCTGCTGAACCAATAGTCGAGGTCGTAGCGCCGCGATGCTCCCTCAAGACCTCCGACCACAGCGTTATAGGACAGGTATTCGTAAGGGTGAAGCCTGACCAGGGTCACGGCATTCCATAAGAAACATGCAGTCACGACCGCGAGCCCGCCGGAGGCAACGAGGCGGCCACGCGCCGCGAGCGCCGTCAGTGCCGCATCGAGGCCGATACCTGCAAGGATCGCCAGCGCGGGGACCACGAACAGGAAATGACGCATTCCGGTGAAGGCCGGCCCGTGAAAGATCACCTGGCAGACCACCGGAACAATCACCGTGAGCGAGACCAGCACGATATCCCTGCGATGGCGCTGCGTCGAGCCGGCGGCGAGGCGCGGCAACAGCGCGATCGTCATCGCTAGTGCCGCGCCGAACAGCGTAAGCAGCGGCGTGCGGATCAGAAGGTAGATCGGCACATACAGTCGCGGCACCTTCGCCATCTCGTAGACCTGACCGTCGACCACGGTGCGGATGGCATAGTGAAACTCGGAGAAGGAGAGCAGGCCGCGGATCGGATTGAGCGGCGCCAGCGCCGCCCACGGCCAAGCCAGGATCATGATCACATACGCGAGCAACAGCGCGGGCACGAACCGCAACGACGAAGCGATTGCAAAGCGCCACTGCGCGTGGTCCCGCCCCTGCCGAGGCAGGTACAGGGCGATCGCGACACCGGCGTAGATCACCAGCAGCAGGCCGAGGACGCGGATACCGAGCGCAATTCCGGCGAGGAGGCCGAACGCTGCTATGTCGCCGGCGCGAGGCAACGGCAGGCCGCGCGCGATACGGATCAGGAACAAGGTCGCGACCGCCATGGCGGCAGCGAAGGGAATGTCCTTGGTGTGGTTGAACATGGTGCCGTACCACGCGCCGCAAACGCTTAGCGCAATCGTGGCAATCAGGGCTGCCCGCGGGCCGGCGATCAGTCGCGCTGTAGCAGCGGCGGCGCCGATCCCGCCTATGCCGATCAGCGCACACAGGATATGGCGCAGATCATACGGATCAATCGGGATCAGATGACCGAGGATGATGGCAATGATGTCGAACAGGCCGCCGTACAGATAAAGGTTTTGGAATTTGAATACGCTCTGGTCCGCAAAGCCGCTGGTGTAATAGGCGATGATCAATTCACCGTAGTGATGCTGAACGTCTTCGTCATTGGAGATCGCGTAGCCTTTGAAAGTGCAAAACGCGATGACGACAAGCGCGGCGATAAGGCCGACGGTGGCAATATCACAGCCATGGGAGCGCGCGGTTCGTCGTATCTCCTTGCTCCAAGGCCCAGCGTTCTCCACGCTGCCGGGAATGCCCTCCCCGCGTAGCTTTGATCCCCCCACAATCACCTCACCCCCGGCTCCGCGCGGCGTTTAAGTCGCTTTTCGACCCGCACCAATCTTGAAGGCGATCGGTAGCTCAAGTCCGACCGGCGTTCGATAAGCGGCGGCTCTTCGCTCCAATGCTGCACGGATTGCTACCTGTGTCGCCTGGTCCTGGTGAGCGATGGCCGATCCAGTCATAGCAAAACTACCCAAGCCTCCGTACCACAACGTATCGACATCCGGTATCAGGTAAGTCGTCTTGTGGTCCTGCACCATGATGTCAGTCAGACCACCCCCTTCAAGCAGGCGGCGGAACTCATCGGTGTCGGAAAATCTGAACACCGAATGGCCCTCAGGTACGTCAGGCGGCGGGGCTATCCCTATCTCTGCAATCGCTTCGCGAAAGAGACCCTGTATTCGTTGTTTGCTTGGATCGTCCCACCAGGACAAGGCGATTCGGCCGCCGCGCCTAAGAGTTCGGATACATTCAGCGACAGATGCTTCGGGACACGGGAAGTGTCCCAAGCCAAAATTGCAAACGACCGCATCGAACGAGCGATCCGTAAAAGGTAAATGCTCGACCTCAGCTACACGGAAGTCCATACCAGGATAGGATCTCGTTGCAAGCTCGATCATCCCCGGCGAGAGATCAACGCCGAGGGTCTTGGCACCTAACCTGTGGGCTTCAGCGGCAAGCGAGCCTGGTCCGGTTGCTACATCCAGCAGATCGATGCCGCCTTCAAGTCGTATTGCATCGAAGAGAGGTTTAATGGCCAAGGCTGTGATTGGCGTGAAGAAGTCGCGATAAGTCTTTGCCAGATTGTCATGGCGTT
>Ga0210406_10007174_pt1 | contig 11400 bp, 19 predicted proteins | sample IncBWC30MmetaG_FD_155454 | JGI IMG/M metagenome (GOLD analysis project Ga0210406, IMG submission 155454) | Forest soil microbial communities from Barre Woods Harvard Forest LTER site, Petersham, Massachusetts, United States - Inc-BW-C-30-M | ecosystem: Environmental > Terrestrial > Soil >... | reverse complement strand
TTCTCACCCATCCAAAGCCAGTTGGCGGAAAACGCGGTGCCCAGGCGAAGTTGTGGAAGCGCCTGGTTGAAGGACAGTTGAAGACCCCAGACACCTGGGAAGTCGGAATCTCTGCTGCGAAGGGCGATAAGGACGCAACAAAGAAAGAGTGGACCCGTCTACTCAAGGAACAGAAGCTCGGCGCTTTAGCCTTGATTCGTAATCTTCGAAACATGGAACAAGCCGGAGTCAATCGTGAACTTATTAAGGAAGCTCTATTAGCCTCAGACACCAGTCGTGTCCTTCCTTTTAGATTCGTGGCTGCGGCACAGGCTGCTCCCCAGTTTGAAAATGAACTCGACCAGTTGCTGATTCAGTCTGCCCAGCAATTACCGAAGTTGCCTGGAAAGACGATCTTAATTGTTGACGTTTCTGGTTCGATGTACGGAGCCGGAAATATTAGTAAACATTCTGATATGTCTCGCGTTGAAGCAGCCGGAGCGTTGGCAGCTATCGCTCGCGAATCATGCGAGAATGTTTCGATCTATGCAACAGCCGGAAACGATGGTAGTCGTATCCATAAGACTGCATTGGTTCCTCCACGTCACGGAATGGCCCTGGTTGAAAAATTTCGTAAACAGGGTTTTGCCGGAGAATTAGGTGGAGGCGGAATCTTCCTGAAACAGGTGTTGGATTATGTGTACGAGAAGGAAAAGTACGCGGACCGTGTCATCGTCTTCACGGACGAGCAGGATTGCGACCACAAGTGTAACCCATCCACCGCAAACGCGTTCGGGAAACACAACTATATCATCAACATCTCAAACGAGAAGAACGGTATCGGCTACAAACCTAACTGGACCCACATCGACGGCTTCAGCGAAGCAGTGCTCCAGTACATTGTGGCGGCTGAGAGCTAATGCTTATTTTAACAGCCGGAAACGTAACCGGGCCAGGTCAGCTTGAAAAAGAAGGCCTGGCTAATTACGTAGTGTGGGTCGGAATTAATCATCACCAGATATGGTCTGGGGGCGTGGAAAACCATATTCGTGCTAAGGGCGCAGCAGAATTACTTCGTAAGATAGCAGACGCAATGGATAATCAACCGAACGGTCCTTCTATTCTTTCTCCTGTTGACGAGGCTATTATTCGTGTAATGAGACATCCAGAGTGTCCTAAATGCGGTTCACAGAAACTTCACTGTGAAAAGGGATGTACCTGGGAGATCGCATGAAATCAATTTATCTGGGGACATTTCAATTAGGCTACAGACATGTTAGATTATACGCTGACGTAAACGGGTGTAACGGTAATGTCGATATCCTTCCAGAAGATCATCAAAACGCGTCGGTTCATGTAGGCATGGATTGTCCTTGGGAAGAAAGTCTCGCCGTTCTGTTACACGAGGCCTATGAAACAGTGTTGATAGATTTAAATACTCGATACCATAATTCTCCAAGTTTTGCGAATTCGTCTTCTGATTACACGTTTTTCATGACTCACAATCAATTAGGGGAGGCACATGAGAAAGTCGGTACATTTTTAGAAGAGGCGTATCCTGCATTTGAGGTTGCTTATAAAAAGTTTCAAAAGAAGAGAGCAGAAAAGAAAAAGAAAGCGAAAAAGAAATGAAGACCTATATCAACTAACTTGGAGACAAGAAAACAAAGAGCGAATTAGAGAAATAGCAAGAAACCACGCTAGACGACTCAGAGCTAAAGTATTGAAGGTCTTAGGGAATATTTTCGAGCAGTGAAGAAAGACCCGATAAAAAAGGAAACCTATGGCTAGTTTCGAAGTTATAATTCCCTGGCTCTTGTATCAAGAAGATTCCAAAAAGACTCCAGGATTAATTTTAAATGAAGGCGACGGCGATGGCCTGACCCGTCTTGGATTGACATCGAGATTCTATAGTAAACTTGTCCCTGCGGATTTCTTTACAACGATGCCGTTTACGAATGCTGTTCAGGTTGCCAAATCTGTTTATCAAGACCAATTTTGGCATCATCTAAACGGTGATCGTATTAATTCGGAACAGGTCGCAGCGCCGTTGTTAAGCTTTGCGGTTAATCGAAACATTCCTACAGCAGTTAAAATTCTTCAAAGCATTCTTGAAGTAGAACAAGACGGTGTTCTCGGTTTAATTACTGTAGCGGTTTTGAATGAAAAAGACCCGAACATAGTGGCGAAACTATTCAGAGCTTCATGGGCTAATTACTACCATCGTATAGCGTCTGTTAATCCTAATGATGCACAATTCCTGGACGGGTGGATAAATCGAGCGAACTTCCCGTTTCCATCTCCTCTGGTGCCAAATATCTATGTTTAAATATCATTGGCAATGTCCGTATTGTTCATATGATCTGAACGCCATGACTGAAGGCGGACGGCGGAGTTTGTCTCAATACCATATGGACCGTCATCTTCGAGAAAACAGGGAAAGGGCGGCAGAGTTTGCAGCAATGCCACCGAAGCCATCTGAATATTATCAAACTCTTCGTTTGACCTGGGCGGACATTCAGTTTTTGAGAACTAGACACATTAAGATCGAACCTGATATGGAGTGGACGGATTGCCCATGGCTAACCAACTAACAGAAGTCGAACAAGACTACAGCTTTTCTCAGGGGTTCATCGAAGAATGGCTGAAGGACGCGCCTCAACAGGTTAAAGAGCATCTCGCTACTTTAGTTTCTGGTATCATTGCATACCGCGAAAAATATGTAGCGATACAGGAAGATTACGATAAATTATTACAGCGATATAATGATCTGACGGCGGTTAGCGCCCAACATCTTGAGTTCATGCGTCAGCAAAAAGAACAGCTAGATCAAGCGTTGATAGAAAACCAACGCGGGTATCACTTCAAGCCGGATACGGAATTTATACAAACATGAAACATCTGATCTGTTCTATCGACCGTATTAGCGGCGTGTACACGATTACAACCCCGGATGGATATCAAGTTCTTAAAAGAGAACCTAATCAGCCTAGCGTGGCCCATAAAGAAGCTTGGTCTACTTTAATGAAGTTGTACGACGAATTAGTTCGAGGAGAAGAATTAGCCAATTGAGAATCTATTGGCATGAAGAAAAGAAAGTTTTCGCCGTCGAGTTTCACGACTTTCAGAGCGATCTGGATGCTGTGAAATCGGCAGGATTTCGTACATTCGGTCCCCCCGAATGGATTTGGTACGCCCCGCCGCCAGGCGTGAACCCGCTGAATCGTTTACGCGAAAACAAACCCGCATCAGGACTTACACTCACCGAAGTTGCCTTCAACAAATATAAAACCGCCAGCGAGAAATTAGAACAAAAAACTGCGCTGAAGAAACAATTTCAGGACGCCCAGAAGAAAGCCAAGAAAGAAAGCAAGGACCCGGAGATATCCGGTCTAACCGAAATTGTTATCCCTGAAAAGGGTTACATCAACCAGTCCGATCTCCCGCCGTTTAAATCAACTTGGAAGCCATTTGTGTTTCCGAAACCAGATTCTGTTTGTGTTGTCTGCGGGGACTATCTGTATCTCCCGCTCCCGGATTACCCTGATATATGTTCGTGGTGTGACATACAACAAAAGAAACACTTGACAACAGTTTAGGCTTATGAGACCATCTTGTTGGGCGGTCCTTAGCTATGACAACTGTCAAGCATGGCCGAAGGTTAACGCGCTTCAGTTCGAGCGGGATAACGAGAAGAGGCTGACGAGTCCGCCGCCTTTGATCTTAGGAGGAATTATGGCATACAAGCAGCACGCAAACAAATGTGTTTGTTGTGATGAAGAGTTGTTCAAGATCGGGCAGTCCATGACCCTTAATTTGCAGAGCGGTCCTGTTCAAAGTAAGGTGATCGAGATTACTGAAGATTTTATTAAAGTCGAAGTCACCGATCAGGATTCTCCACTTCTCGGACAGACATACAATATGGTACCACAACTTCCTGAGAGCATGAATACAGTTCAGTGACGCACTTCTGTCGAATGCTCGGTAAACTAGGAGAACTGCTGTTCATTTGTTCTCGCTGTGGCGGATGTTACGTCTGCCGTCACAAAGCGGTTTACTTCGAACAGGAAGATAAGTGGATGTGGAAGTGTAAAGATGGAAAGTTTCGGCCTGTAATTAACGACGGCAGGCTAACCGAAGTTCCTGGGAATCAGCCCTAGATCATCTCGCTAAGGGGCGACGGTTGCGAGATCACCGGGTTCCCAGGAGCATAACTGGAATAATATGAAACAATTTCTTGAAAACGTATCACCAATTTTAGCGATCTTACTTCTTGTTGGGGCGTATCTTATTTTGTTATCGAAGACTCGGAGAAAACCATGACTGAAAACGAAACCGTAAGTGTGGTTCCTGAAGTAAGCAAGCCAACGTTGGAGCCAATCGAGATTTATCGCCGGAACGTTCATACGATGTCGAACCGCCAGCTATCTGCCCATCTGCGCCGAAAGACCAGACAGAGAACATCTCTAATGGACCAGACCTGGGCGGTCATCCTTTCAACTGTTTTCGACAATACAAAATCTAGTGGAGTCGGCGGTAAGATCAGTACCGGATTACGATGAGAGACATATTCGAATTTCTGTTCTGTCCGGTTCACGGGATACTTAGGCCAGACAATATCAATGCGATTTCAGTATTGACAAACTCTAATTTCCGTGAAACAATCAGGTGGGTGAGACATAAGCTACATGGATTGAAATATTATTGGAGAACAAATAATGAAAATTAAACTCAATAGTATTGCAGAAGAAGCCGTTGCTTGTCGTAAAGCGTTTAAAAATTTTCCAGTGGGCGGTTATGTGCTCCATTGCCATCACGAGCAGATCGGTGAAACACTAACCGAGTCCGCTGAAAATCGAATTGCTTACATTCTCTCTCAGAAGCCAGAACATGAACAGGCATTACGGCTGCGTCTTTTTCGCCCTGTTTCTGAAAAGAAATTGAAGGCGTACGCGGAGCGGCAGAAGGCGTACGCGGAGCGGCAGAAGGCGGACGCGGAGTGGCAGAAGGCGGACGCGGAGCGGCAGAAGGCGGACGCGGAGCGGCAGAAGGCGTACGCGGAGTGGCAGAAGGCGTACGCGGAGCGGCAGAAGGCGTACGCGGAGTGGCAGAAGGCGTACGCGGAGTGGCAGAAGGCGGACGCGGAGCGGCAGAAGGCGTACGCGGAGCTAGGAAAATTAGTTCACAAAAAGTATTGTGTGAAAAATTGTCCTTGGGACGGAAAGACGATATTTCCTAAATCATGACATTCAAGCCGATGCTCGCAACCGCGATTGAGGATACATCGAAGTTGAAATTTCCCGTTCTAGCTTCTATTAAGCTGGATGGGATTCGTGCGACCGTTCAAGGAAGTTGGCTACTTAGTCGTTCACTCAAGAAAATTCCAAACAAACAAATTCAGGAACTCTTTAAAGCTCTTCCAAACGGGATTGACGGAGAACTGATCTACGGAGACCCGGCTCACAAAGACTGCTATCGAAATACCACCAGCATTGTCATGTCAGAAGATAAAGATGCGACCGGGATTGTATTCTACGCATTCGATAGTTTCAATAGTCCAGGTGGATTTTCCGACAGATTAAAAGCATTGCCCGGTCTTCTAAAAGATACGACCCGGTATTATATTGTGCATCACAAACTAATTAACAACGAAGAGGAGTTGCTGGCCTTCGAAGCCGATGCACTTGCAGCCGGGCATGAGGGTGTCATGGTCCGATCTTTGAACGGACCTTACAAGCAAGGCCGGAGTTCGGTGAAAGAGGGATATCTCTTGAAGCTGAAGAGATTTGTGGATTCAGAAGCGGTTATTACAGGCTTCTATGAAGAGATGGAAAACCAAAATGACCCGGAGACGAATTTACTCGGTCGTACAGAACGCAGTACCGCCAAGGACGGTCTCGTCGGCAAGGGGACGCTGGGCGGCTTTGAGGTTGAGGACACTAAGACGGGTATTGAGTTCAAGCTTGGCGGCGGGTTTACGGCGGAGATGCGAAAAGAGTTCTGGAAGCAACGTAAAGACCTGATAGGCGAAATTGTAAAATACAAATTTTTTCCTACTGGGAGTAAAGAAAAACCCCGATTCCCAGTTTGGTTAGGATTTCGAGATCGGAGAGATATATGAGCGATAATAACGGGAGTTCGAATTGGCGCTTTGTGTGGGTCGGTTTTGGCGGGTTTGATGTCATGGTTCAAATGGCACAGCGTATTTATGGCACTGATTCATGCTTTTCTAGGCGGGTGGATTTACGTAATCTACTATTTAATCCGCTATGGAAAGCCGAATTTCTGATAGGAGAATAACATGAAGAAACAATATGTAGGAATTTCCCGAGATCACTCGGGGTCGATGGCCAGTCTACGCAGACCAGCTATTAAAGATTATAACGATGGAATCCAAGCCATCAAGACCGCCGCATCTGACAACGACATCGATACGGTTGTGTCGGTGACAAGCTGCGGTATCAGTAGTGGAGTTCAACGTGAAGTCGTAAATTCGTCTGTAAACCGTTTACGACCAATTACGACATACGCTACAGAAGGTAGCACCCCGTTGTTCGATTCGGTTGGAGAGTTGATTGACATCTTCAAATACGCTCCCGATTACGCTGGCCCTAACGTGACTTTCCTGGTTATGGCGATTACCGATGGTGAAGAGAACGCCAGCCGGAAGTGGAGACACAATCTCGGAGAAGAAATTAAGAGACTCCAGGCAACAGACCGCTGGACCTTCGTATTTCGTGTCCCTCGTGGATATCGAAGTAATCTGGAGAGATTGGGAATCCCGTCTGGTAATATCCAAGAATGGGAAACTACCGAACGTGGCCTGCAGGAGTCGTCTGTCCATACGGTAGCCGCTGTATCGAATTACTTCAGTGGTGTGAGCCGTGGGATTCGTTCGACCAACACGTTCTATGCAAACATCGGCAAACTCAGTTCGAACCAGGTGGTATCGGCCATGTCTGATATCTCTAACGAAGTCGTAATCTATCCGGTTCCGAAGCGTTCGATTATTCTGTCTTTCTTCGAAGACAAGACCGGGAAAGAATACCGTAAGGGTACTGCGTTCTATCAGCTATCTAAGCCTGAGAAAGCCGTTCAGGACTACAAAGTCATTGTAGCTCGAAATAAGAACACGGGTGCGGTTTACGGTGGCACAACCAAAATTCGAACTCTGCTCGGTCTGCCGGAAACAGGAACAATTTCACTCAAGCCTGGCGACCACGGCGATTGGGATTTGTTCATCCAGTCCACGTCGATGAATCGTATCTTGATGCCGGGTACATCTGCGTTGTACTGGGAGAAAGCATGAAGACGCTTACGTTTTTTAGAGTTTTGTTTTCGGTTGTAGTGGTGTTGCTATTTCTGAAGATGCTTGACGGGTCGCTCGGCCTGATGAATCGCGCGAGCGATCTGGCTGTCTTCGCAGGTGCTGTGGGTACCCTCGTGTCAATCTTTGTTCCGTATTTGGTAATCAAAAACATTTGGAGGAGAAAACTATGAAGAATATTTTTGCAGTAGCGGTAATCGCTGTCAGTCTGTGGCTTGGCGGGTGTACGACTATTCCGCCTGGTTCGGTTGGTATTGTTGTAAATAAGTGGGGCGCAAATCGTGGTGTGCAGGATTACACGACCACGACCGGGTTTGTTTCATATAATCCGATTTCTACTAACATCGTAGAATTTCCGACTTCAGCGCAGACCATCAAATGGACTCAGAATCCGAAAGAAGGTGGATTGAATGATCGAAGCCGTGGTAACGAAGATGAAAGTATTACATTTGTTACCTCTAAAGGCACGGCGATCAATTCGGATGTATCGTTAACGTTTCAATTCGACCCGAAACTCATCCCTGCGTTTTACGTAAAGTTTCGTTCGGACGATATTGAATCGTTTGTATACGGCTATCTTCACAACGTGACCCGTAATTCAATGACTGAAATAGGCTCACAGTACACAGTTGAAGACGTGATGGGCGGCAAGACTGAACAGTATGTCAAAGCGGTTCAGGCCAAAATTCAAACGGAGATGACCCCACTTGGTGTTCAGGTTGAGCAATTCGGATTTATCGGCAAGTTACGTCCACCGCAACAGATCGTAGATTCGATCAATTCGGCACAACAGGCCCAATATCTGGCCCAGCAAAAGCAAAATGAATTATTCCAATCACAAGCTGATGCAGCTAAGGTGGTCGCAGCAGCAGAAGGCCAGGCCAAGGCAGAAGTTGCTAAGGCTCAAGGCCAAGCTCAGGCTAATCGTTTGATTAACGATTCGCTATCGGACAAAGTTCTAGAACGTACCCGATTGGATGTTGAGTGGTATCGGATTACGAAGTGGGACGGTCATTATCCTGAGACTTATTTCGGAGGAGGAGGCGGAGCCGGGTCTCCGAATCTTTTGATTCAATCACCAGGAAAACGATAAAAGTACTTGACAAGAAACAAGATTGGAAGTAAGCTGTAACTCCTCGATGCTTGGGGCACGGATGAGTCCACGCCGTTCGCCCCTCGCATCAGGATAAACATGAAAACTTATCAACTTATCTTGTTAGAGATCATCGTTCTCATTCTGTTAGGACTCTTGGGAGCCTGTCTATGAAACTTTGGCAATTTTTTATTTTGATTTCCTTCATTACAATAACAGGCATTCTATATTTAAAACAGATTCCCGCTCCCGGAATCCAAACCATCGCACAGAAATTAGCTGGCCACCCACGTGATCTCGATGTAACATATCGCGAATTCAACGAGCAATATTTTATGGGAAAGCTACCGAAAGATACCATAATTAATTTTGATGAAAAAGGTGAGTTTATGGCGACCACCGTCAAATTAAAAGACGGTAGATTTAAAATCTCATTTAACAAATATTACGTATCTGCTCAGCGTGTTTTCAGACCGACGCTGCTCCATGAACAGTGTCATATCAAAACATGGAACGACAATCCCAGTGAAGACGATCTTGAAGTTGGATTGCACACTAGAAGTTGGATATCGTGTATGCTTATTCTGGATATGCAGGGAGCGTTTCGAAGAGAATGGATTGATTACTACACCGGAAATTAATATGTTATACTGTGAAGACTGTCGCATAAAGAGAAATCTGAATCGCCCGGCAACGTTTCCGTACCACGATCACGGTCGAGGTGAATGCTTACTGTGTAAAAAAAGAAAAGATTGCTACGATTATCCGGCGTTATACACCAAACCGAGATCAGATTGGACACATGAAGAAATTTTACTTGACAAGGCGCTACAGAACGAATATCATCAAGAAGCTGAAGATATGATTATTGCGTTTTCTTCGGGTCCACGGGCTGGAGCAATAGATCATCAGCGAAGTTTGGAACTGAAGAAAGTGATAGTCAAAATCGAAAATGAAATTGATTGGTTCGCGACGTACAAACTTCGACAGCGGGTCCAAGACGGATACCGTAAAGCCGATGAGTTGAACCGCGACAGGAGATAAACTATGTGTCTAGGATTAGTAACTGAACCTCCCGTAGCGACGGCGCGGCCAACTACGGCATCTTTTAAGAAGACAAGGTTCGCATTCTTCGTAAAGCTAAGACCAGGGAAAACGGCTGGGGCAATAGCTGGGAAACGGAAATGGACCCCGCTGTCGGAAAAATCGGAACTGTTGTAACAAATCGCAGTTTGTTGAACGACGTGAACGTAGATATCCCCGGAGTCGGACAATACGGATATCCCAGTTTCGTGCTCGAACTTGTCACGGAAACATCGGCAATTCAACCCTCAACCCAAGCTGTTGCGACTCCTACTTTCAAAGTTGGAGATCGGGTTCGTATTAAGGGTTATAGTAAGGAATGGGATGGAGACGGAGTTATCGACGGTTTTAATAAACTCCACCCCATAGTAAGGTTTGATCGTTCTGGATTTTTCGACAGAGGCGGGTTTGAGACTAAGTATGTCAGTTTGCTTCCAACTTCTGTTCAAACACAGGTTGCACTCTCTGGAGATGTTCAGAGTCGAGCGTTTACTGCTGCTCGCAATCTTGCGGTGAAGCTTGGAAAACAGAATCCTGGACGCCGGGTCACGATTGATTGGGTCCAAGACGAACTCAGCAAATTGGGTTATTCGTCAGCCGATCTCGGCAATGCCGCTGGTTCGATCTTCAAAGGTCCGTTCCGTAATACCGGGATGACTGCGAAGAGCTTGCGTCCTGGAAACAGAAAGCGCCGTATTACAGTGTGGGAGTATGTCGGAGCGTAATGGAAGAGACACGCATCTATGTCGTGGTTGCGGGGACTATTCAGGTCCCCGTAGCCGCTGGCACACATAAACCTCCATTACGTACGGTTGTGCAACCAGTCGGACGGCAGATAGCACAGGCATGTCATGTCGTGAGTAAACTTCGTCACAGAGATACAAAGTTTGTTCTCGACCATAGAGAACATTCAATAGAATTCGAAGAATTCAAACCGATTACGACAATTATCCTCCAGGCACGAGATTCCGCCGAACTCGGACACGTTCACTTTCTACTTCACAAAAAGAAGTTGAATCCGATACTATTTTCAGATGAGAATCCGCAGTACGGTCCAGGCGAGTGGCCCACTGCTATCGCGGCACTCGCGAATAAGAAACAGATCGAAGGAATTTTGGACTATCTCCCTCTATGGGGAGCATAAAGAAAAGAGGAATCATGATTAAAGTTGAAGAAGTTTCACCGGAAGTAAAGAGTAAAGTGGTCCGATTGTTTGATCGCGAGGCCACTTTGGGTGTTGTAAGTTCTAGGACGCTTCGTTTGGTGGCAACAGGACTCGCTGCTGAAAATTTGAAGTTGTACAGCACCCCTGTCGATAACTTGACAGTCGATCAACTTACTGAACTCCACGAAGAACGCACGGTCAATTTCAGGGAATATCTGCAGTTGGCACGGGATATCTATCTCGAAGCGACGGTCGCAGACATCAAGTCTACGCTCGGAGAAGATGTTGCGAATTTCATCTTGAGAGCTTTCGGCACTACGACTCCGACGAGTACCCCGGATGCGACCGGAAACGATCAAGAAGTAAAACAAGCGGTAAAACCGAATTGCGGTATCGCTAACTGTCCAATTTGTAACTAAGAAAACCGATGAAATACTGGAAGAAGATTCTCGGCGTATTGATGATCGTTACCCCATTTGCGGCTGTATTCATACTTGGAGGAATCAGTATCGGGTTTAAAGAAATTTCGCTACTTATGAGTGGAATAGGGTTGACTGTGCTATTAATATGGCGAGGATTAAATCTCCTAGATTAGGAACATCATGAAATACGGAATGAAGATTTTCGGTGTGTTGATGACCGCTCACTGGCTGGAGCATCTGTTCCAGGCATACCAGGTCTATGTGATGCACATCCCTCGGACGTGTGCCCTGGGCATGCTTGGGATGAAGTATCCCTGGCTGATTCGCACCG
>Ga0210406_10007172_pt1 | contig 11400 bp, 8 predicted proteins | sample IncBWC30MmetaG_FD_155454 | JGI IMG/M metagenome (GOLD analysis project Ga0210406, IMG submission 155454) | Forest soil microbial communities from Barre Woods Harvard Forest LTER site, Petersham, Massachusetts, United States - Inc-BW-C-30-M | ecosystem: Environmental > Terrestrial > Soil >... | reverse complement strand
GAATGCCGCCGTCATTGAGGCAGATCACGGCATCATCACCAACGATCCGCGCGAGATTACGCTCGACCATCCTCATCTCAGACGTGAAGGCGGAACGCTCGAAGCCGAGCAGGCGGTGTTTTATCTGGGCCGGGAAAATCAGGTCGAGAGGGTGGTGGCCACGGGAGATGTCAGATCCGCGACGCGGACAGAAGGGCCGAAACGACCAGGCTCCTCCGCGAAACCCAAACCCGCCAGCAACCGAAAAGCGGGTCCAGCGGTGCCAGCGCAATTGTCAGAAATGCGCAGCCGCGCGGATCAGGCTGAGTTCCTTCTCCAAGGAAAGAAGAACTTGCTCCGCACCGCCACCATGACCGGCAACGTCCACATCGAGCAAACTGGACCTCAGCCCATGCAAGGCGCTGCCGGCCGTGTGATCTTCGACTTCGCTGGCCAGAACCAGCTTCAGAAAGTACACGGCCGTGATGGAGTCCGGCTGACCCAGAATGCGGTCGCTCAAAAAAACCCGACCGCAAAAGGCCTGGCAAGGGGCCCCCAGGATTTCGAACTAACCGCGCCGGCGATCGACTTCAGCGTGGCGCAAGGCCACATCCTGGAGCATGCCGTCACCTCCGGCGCCGCCCAAATCACGATTGCCCAGGCGCAGGAAGCGAGTCCAGGGTCGGCGCGGGCTCACGCCGCGCCAGTCTCTATCGGGCAACGTACGGTGGTAACGGCGGGCAAATTTCAGGCGCAATTTGTATCTTCCGAAGGTCGAAACCACCTCTCCAGCGTTCATGGCGCGCCGGATGCACGCATTGTCAACTCGACCCCCGGAGAGCCTGACCGGGTCAGCACCAGCGAATCCGTGGACGCCGCGTTCCTTCCTCAAGGCGGCATCGAGGCCATCACGCAACAAGGCAATGTGGTCTACGCAGACGGTCAGCAACCCGACAAGCGCATGCAAGCCTGGGCGAACTCCGCCCACTACACCCCCGGGGACCAAATGCTGGTCCTCACCGGTAATCCGCGTGTCGCCAACGGCGGTCTGGCGACGACCGCGAAAACCATCCGTATCAATCGCGCCACCGGCGATGCTCTGGCCCAGGACGACGTCAAGAGCACTTACAGCGAGTTGAAGGAGCAACCGGATGGTGCGCTGCTGGCGTCCTCGTCGCCGATTCACGTCACCGCCCATAGCATGTCTGCCCACAGCACACCGGGCATCGCCCTCTATACGGGAAACGCCCGCCTGTGGCAGGACGCCAACATTATCGAAGCGCCCACAATCCAGTTCGACCGCGACCGCCGATTCGTCACGGCACAAGGAATGCCAGCCCAGCCAGTACAAACGATTCTGGCCCGAACCGAAAAAGTGCAAACCCAAAAGGTCCAAACGGCAGCAGTTACAGCAGAAAAAGCCGGGGCAGAAGAAAGAGCTGCGGGGGAAAAAAACCGCGGAAAAGCGGCGGGCGAAGGCGCGCCGCGGTCCGCATCAAGCCCCATCTCCATCACCGCCCGAAAGCTCACGTACGCCGATTCCGAACGCCGAATCCACTACGAAGGCGGGGTCGTGGCCCGCAGTGCCGACTTTACCGCTTCCGCTAAAACCGTCGATGCCTACCTCTTACCTCGCAGTCAAACCTCGAACAATCAATCGTTTGCAGGGCCTGGTCAACTTGACCGCATGATCGCTCAAGACGACGTCGTAGTCCAACAGCCCAAGCGTCGGGCCGAGGGCCAAAGACTGGTTTACACCGCCTCCGACGACAAGTTCGTCCTTACCGGCGGAGCGCCCAGCATTTTTGATGCCGAACAAGGCAAAATTACCGGGGCTTCGTTGACTTTCTTCAGACGCGATGATAGGGTGCTCGTAGAAGGCGAAGCAAGCACCCCTGTGGTAACTCAGACGCGCGTGGCCCGGTAAATGGCAAGCTAAATGCGTACGCTAGCCACTGAAGAGATTGGCAAATCGTATCGTCGCCGCCGCGTTGTAAATGGGGTCAGCCTGACGGTCGAACAGGGCGAAGTTGTTGGATTATTAGGCCCTAACGGCGCAGGAAAGACCACCACTTTTTACACCATCGTAGGCCTGATCCCTCCCGATACTGGCCGAGTGTTGTACGACGGTCAGGACATCACCGACGTTCCCATGTATTTACGGGCTCGTCAGTATGGCATCAGTTATCTCCCTCAAGAAGCATCGGTTTTTCGCAAACTAACAGTAGAAGAGAACATCCTCGCGGTTCTGGAGGCGCAGCCCATGTCCTGGCACGAGCGCCGCGAGAAAATGGAAAAGTTTATCGACGAGTTGGGACTGGAGCACATCCGCCAAAACCGCGGATATGCCCTATCCGGTGGGGAACGGCGGCGCGTGGAAATCGCCCGCTGCCTGTGCATCAATCCCACATTTATTTTGCTGGACGAGCCGTTTTCCGGGATCGATCCCATTGCCGTGCTGGATTTGCAAAAAATAATCAGCAACCTGCGGGCCAGTGGCATCGGAGTACTGATCACGGATCACAATGTGCGCGAAACGCTTTCGGTGACCGACCGGGCCTACATCATCGACGACGGCAGAATTTTCCGTCACGGCCAGCCCGGCCAACTGGCCAACGATCCGGAAGTACGCCGTGTGTATCTGGGCGAAAGTTTTTCGCTGGTGTGAGACTGAGTTTTTTTAATTTTGTCATTCAGGGCCGGCGGGAATCCGCTGTTGGCGCGCTAGAGATACCTGGGTGAGAAAGGATTCGAACCAAACCCCATGGTCTTGTTGCAGCATAAACTCAGCGTACGTCTCTCCCAGCGCCAGATACTGACTCCGGGCCTGGTGCAGATGGTCTCCGTCCTCGCGCTCAACAAACTAGAGCTCAAGGACATGATCAATGCTGAGATGGTCGAGAATCCGGTTCTCGAGGAACTGGAAGAATCCGTTCCCCTGCTCGACGAAGTCGGCAAAAAAGAAGAAGACCGCGAGCGCGCCGCTGCCGCCTCCAACGAAGAAAACCCCATTTCTGCCGTGGAAAAGAAAGACCCCTTCGAAGAGATCGATTTCGGCTCGTTTTTCCAGGACTATCTCGACCCCGGCTATCGTACCCACAGCGAGATGGAGGACATCGAGCGTCCATCGTTCGAAAATTTCCTCTCCAAGCCGACCAACCTCACCGACCACCTGGCCTGGCAGTTGGGCGCGCTCAGCCTGCGCCGCGAGGTCCGCGAAGCCGCCGACCTGATCATCGGGAACTTAAACGAGGACGGATACCTGATCGCGAGCGACGACGAGTTGCTCGGCATCGCGCCTCCTGCGCCGCCTGAAGCCGACGCCCAGACCGCAAAGAATATCGTGAATGAGGCGCAAGCCCTGGGACTGACGGAGACCGAAGCTGAGCCGGACAGTGAAGCCATCGAACCAGAAGACGTTTCCGCTGGTCGTGACGTCGCGGATTCGGCGCGGGTTGAAGCCGGGGTTGAATCCCCTCTAGAGTCCGAAGCTGAATCCGAAGATGAGGCAGAGCTTGATCTCGACGCCACTTCCAACACCGTGATTGCGGAGGTCGCCCCGGTGGTTGAGCCGCACCGGGAAGCCTCCTTTTCCTCGCACTCCTCCACTTCCGCTGCCGCTGTGGCTCCCGCCCCCGAAGCCGCGCGCTCGTCGGCTTCGATGTACAAGCCAAAATTTACTGCCGCCGATCTCGAAGAAGCTCTGGACGTGGTGCGTCAACTGGATCCTCCCGGCGTTGCCTGCCGAGATCTTCGCGGCTGCCTGCTGTGCCAGTTGCGTTATCATCAGGCGCAGCTTGACCTGCACAAGAGCGGCAACGGCTCCGAGCAAGTTCTGAAGGACGCCACGGCGGTCGTCGACCAGCATCTGCGCGGCCTGCAAAACAAGCAGCATAAAGAAATTGCCAAGGCCATCGGCCGCCCGATCGAAGCCGTGCAGCAGGCCCTCAACTACATCCGAACCCTCGATCCCCGGCCCGGCCTGCGCTACAACAAAGTTCAGGCCCGCCTCATCGAACCGGACGTCGCGTTCGTCAAGCACGGCGATGAGTGGCTGGTGATTATGAACGACGAAGACCTGCCCCAGCTTCGCCTGAATCCCGCCTACAAGAAACTGGTTACCCGCGACGGTACCAACGAAAAAAGCACGCGCGACTACGTCAAAGAGCGTTATAAGAGCGCCATTCAGCTCATCAAGAACATCGAGCAGCGCAAACAGACCATCACCAAAGTCTGCTATTGCATCGTCGCCCGCCAGCAGGATTTCCTCGAGCGAGGCATCGATCAACTGAAGCCCATGATGATCAAGGAGGTGGCCGAGGAAATTGGCGTGCATCCTTCCACGGTTAGCCGTGCCGTGGCCAACAAATACGCCCACACCCCCCAAGGCGTATTCGAGCTGCGATACTTCTTCAGCGAGAGTGTTCAGGGCCCTGAGGGCGGCGGGACGTCGCTACTGATCCTGAAACGCCGGGTCAAGAAGCTCATAGAAGAAGAAGATCCCGGCCGGCCGTTGACCGACGAGCAGATCACCCGCATCCTGCAATCGCAAGGCATCCAGGTGACTCGCCGCACCGTGGCCAAATACCGCGAAGATATGCGCATTCCCAGCACGCACCAGCGCCGAATAAGAAAATAATGCGGAAGTAAGGTCAGAAGGCAATCTTATTTGTAGGTTCTGACTTCAACGTAGTGCCCAATTGACTCGATCGCACGTATTCCTAGGAGGGGCGCTCATGAACGTGGAATATACTGGCAGACACTATGTAATCACTTCCATCATCCGCAAAGAAGTAGAAACCGGCCTCACAAAAATCCGCAAAATTCTCGGCGACCGCTTTGAAACCAAGGTCATCCTCGCCGTCGAAAAGCACCGCCACAAAGCCGAAATCACCATCAGCCCGCGCAATGGCCTGCTGGTCGGCCTGGCTCAAGCCAGGGATATGGCGATCGCCGTCAGCGAAGCTCTCGACCACCTCGAGAAACAGGCGGTGAAATATAAGACGCGCTGGCAATCGAAAAAACGCTCGGCGCGCAAGAGCGAAGAAGTCAACAAGTGGAACGGCCACTCCACCCCGAGTGATGGCATCGAGTCACAGACTGATCTGCAGACCGCAATCGGGCTGTCGGCGAAAACAGCCGTCCCGGTCCTGGTGCACAAATATCCGGCGGTTGCCAAGACCACCGAGGTCCACCTGGTCCGCTCCGACGAAGCCGTGGCGATGCGTCCCATGACGCTTGAAGAGGCCATCAAAGAAGCCCACTTCCGTGACCGCGACGTTTTCGTCTTCCGCGATCCCAAAGGCAAGGTCATGATCCTCCACCGCACCCGGGACGGCAAAATGGAACTGATCGAAGCCCCCTAGGAACCGGCTTCCGCTGCCTGGCCTAGGGCAAGCCTTGGGCGGAGAAACGAACTCATGGGGGGACGGCTGGTGAAGGCGCTCATGGCTGAAGCCAAAGCGTCTTCTCGTGGATTGCATTTGCCTGTTTACCCGCAAGCCGGCTTGCTTTGCCGGTCCGGGGTTCTCCGTCGCCCAGCGCGAAAGCGTCTCCCCGACAAGATCTAGAAAGATTGCCACGCCTGTCCGCGCTTTCACCGCTGTGATGAAGTTGCTAGAGCTAGAGCTAGAGTGCGGGGCAGTCTGCCGAAGTTTGCCATCCTTCCGGAACCGGGGAATTGGCTGGTGAAACTGCAGTCGTTTGCCCCTGAAGCGGAGAATCAGACGAGCCCGCGCTGAGCTTCGGCCCAACTAGATCTGGCCGGCGGACCGGAACAAAACGTTGCCCTTCGCTTTGATTTCTACAGCAACCAGATAGTGGCGCGCCGCCTCGGCATTGATATTGATTCCGAGGCCGGGCGCGTCGGGTAGGTTCACGTATCCCTGCGCATCCCGCTCGATATGGTTGGAAGTGATATCGCGCGCCAGTTGCTTCGGCGCAAACGGATACTCGCAGATCTGGTGGGAGCGCAAGCCGGCGTATGGTTGCAGCGAGGCGCTCAATGCCAGATGCGAGGTGAAGGTATGGTTCACAAAGGTTACGGTTTTCCCCGCGGCGTAGTCGGCCACGCGTTTCGCCGGACCGATGCCGCCAATACGGCCGCAATCCACCTGGATGTAGCCCACCCGGCCGTAATCGATGAGATGCTGGGCCATATAAAAATTGTGCGAAGCCTCACCGCCCGCCAGTTTTATGCCACTTCGCCGCGAGAGCGACGCATAGGACTCAAGCGCGCTGGTATGAAACGGCTCTTCCAGCCACACTGCACCCAATTGCTCGAGCATCGGCATGCGCGCCGCCGCGGCTTCCACGTTCTCGCCAAAAATTTGCCCAACGTCCACCATGAGGATCGTGTCTTCACCCAATCCCTGGCGCGCGGCCGTAAAGTGATCCAGGTCGGTCTTAAGTTCGCCTCTGCCGATCGGTCCCCAACCGAACTTCACCGCCCCGAAATTCTGTTGGCGCGCTTCGACGGCCATCTGAAAAGTGAGTTCAGGCGTGTCTCCGAACAGCTGCGAGGCATAAGGCAGCTTGCGAAACGATTCTCGGTAGCCGAGAATTCTCCAAACGGGTTCCTCCCGAGCCTTACCCAGCAAATCCCAGAGCGCGATTTCGACGCCCGACCAGGTATGCGCGGCCTGTAAAAGGTCCATGCTGTCGAGCTCAACCCGCGACGCGATGCGGTGAATATCATCCGGGTTCTCCAGCGCTTGGCCAAGAACCGATGCCCCCACAGGCCGGCAAGCGCCATGCGACATGGGGCAAACGAAAGCTGCAATCGACACCAGCGGCGAAGCCTCACACTCTCCCCACCCAACCAGTCCGCCAGCGGCAACCCGCACCAGAAGGGCGTCCTGGCTGCCGTCTCCTTCAGTCGTCACTTCCGGCATCGACAGATAGAAGAAATCAACGGCTTCAATCTTTCTCACAAGAACTCCCGAGCGAACCGACAATCCGATGCACCGTTCATCCTTTATACCCTCCCGACCGACTGGAAGCGTCCGGAAGCCGGATAAAAAGATCGCTAATCCGATGCTCGCCCCAAAAATAGTGACTTATACTCTGAGCCATGCGAGCCTTGGTCTATACCGCGCCCGGCAAGGTCGAACTGGAGCAACGTGAGCGTCCCGATCTCCATGACAAGGAAGAGGAAATCGCAATCGAAGTGGCGGGGGTCTGCGGCTCCGATATTTCCGGATTTCTCGGCCACAGCGCGCTGCGAAAGCCGCCGCTGGTTCTGGGCCATGAATTAGTCGGCCGTCGCCGCGACGGTCAACGCGTCGTAGCCAATCCGCTGTTGAGTTGCAGTCACTGCGCCGCGTGCCTTTCCGGCGCGCAGAACCTCTGCGATTCCTGGAAGTTACTGGGCCTCGGTACGACTCCCGGGACCTTCGCCGAATACGTGGCCTTGCCTTCCACTCAAGTCTACGCAGTCCCGGTCTCGCTGACCGCGGAGCGTGCAATTCTGGCGGAGCCGTTGGCGAATATCGTTCACCTGTTCCGGATCACGGCGCCGCCGCCATTTTTCCGTCTGGCAATTGTAGGTGCGGGCACGATGGGCGCATTGGCCCTGTCCGCCGGGGTTCGCATCGGCGCGCGCCAAGTGCTGGTTACCGATATCAACAATGACCGTCTGGAGATCATGCGCGAGCTCGGAGCAGCGACGACCGTGCATGCCGCAAACCCCGATGAGGTCGCCGCCGCTCAACGCGACGCGGGTGGATACGATGTCGTAATCGACGCCAGCGGCAGTGCTCCCGCGCGTCAGCTCGCTTTCGATTTCTGCCGCCCGGGCGGCCAGGTTGTGCTATTGGGCATGGGGGCTCAGCGCAGCGAAATCAATTTCGTCACCAGCATTCGCAAAGAACATCGGGTCGTGATGTCCTTCGCTTATACTCCGGTTGATTTCAGACGATCTCTTGACCTGCTGATCGCCGGCCAAATCGATCTCACGCCGTGGACGGTGCGCTTGCCGCTCGAACGGGGCCAGCAGGCGATGGAGCGCATGAGTCACAATCCCGGGGTTGCGCTGAAAATGATGCTCGAAGTGAGCGCGCCCTAGCCGGTCGAGCGATTTTCATTTCCCCCTCCGCGGTAAAGCGCACGAAGTATCAGAATACTGTTTCTTTGGCGCCGCAGATCGGGTTGTCAGACCGCCTCACCGCAGGTATGCTCGGCTAGCTCTTATGTCTGAAGCCGCCGCCACTTCGCGCGCCTCGATGCCCCGGATTCTTGGCCTGCCGCGCTGGCTGGCTTTTTCTCTTCTTACCATTCTCGTGTGGGGAGCCTGGGGTGCGGTTTCGAAGGTGGCGGCAGAAGGCGTCGACGCCAACACGAATCAAGTCTTCTTCACTTTCGGACTTCTACCCCTGATTCTGATTGTCTGGCGTTCACCGCGAAATGCCGCCGGCGGCGAGGGCAGGCGCATTGGCATTGCGTGGGCCTTCCTCACCGGCATTTTAGGGGGAACCGGCAACATTGCCTTCTTTCACGCGTTGGTGATCGGAGGAAAGGCCTCGATCGTCTCTCCGGTGACCGCGCTGTTTCCGCTGGTGACCGTGGCGCTGGCAGTAACGTTCCTCCACGAACGGATCGGTACCGCCCAGAAGTTCGGGCTGGTGCTGGCCCTGGGAGCGATTTATTTATTGAGCATGTAAGGAAAGGATCAAAGTGTCTTCCTTGCCAGCATGGATGTGGTTCGCCGCCATCGCCCTGGTCTTCTGGGGGATCACCGGCGTCACTCAGAAACTCGCGACCAACCGCATTTCCAGCGAGCTTTCCTTCATCTGGTTCGCCTACGCGATGATCGCGATCTCAGCGCTTCTGGCCGTCTTCGCGCCAATCCACTGGCATCTGCGGCCGACGATTTTCTGGGCAGCCGTGATTGGAGGCACACTCAACGGCCTGGGAGCGCTTACCAGCTTTACTGCTCTCGAGTCCGGCGGCAAGGCGGCGGTTGTGATCTCGTTGATCTCGCTTTATCCACTGGTCACCGTGGCCGTCGCCGTGACCTTGTTGCACGAACGTCTGACCCTGGCCCAGGCCTGCGGAGTGGGCCTGGCGATGGTCGCGGCGATTTTGCTTTCGCTCGAGCCAAAACCGGCAGACGGCAAAACTTAGCGCCCTCGGCAGCCGGCAGGAATTTTCACGAGCCTTCGCTCATTTTTCCCGCGCCATCGATGCAACCAACCGAACGCAGTCCTTCCTGAAGCACGAATCGTACCTCAGTCTCCAGGGTCTCGCCGGGGGCAAGAGTGCGGTGCCGCCCCGCCGCCTTCATCGCTTCAAAATTGAGTGGATAGCCGGTACAGGGTTCAAGCACGGCAACGTTGTAATTGCGCCATCCACCATAGGTAGCGAACAGCCATGCGCAAGGGAAAACGGCAGAGTCGAATTGCAGCCCACAAGCCAGAGCGGTCGCGGTGTTGGTCAGAGCGCACCAGCTCGCTTTCATTTGCGTGCCATAGAAGAAGTAGAGTTGGCGCGCATCCTCGTGAGTAATTCGTCTCAGGTCAACTTGTCGGTCAGAACCTTTGACAAAGGGCCACTGTCCTGCTTCGCCGGCTCCGGTCAGCGTTCCGGGAAACGCCGGTTCCAGTACCAGCTGCATGGGCGGGAAATCAACGCGATGTTCTGGCGAAACCGCCATCGCGGGATGCAGCTTCCACAGAAAAGGGAACGCGGTTCTTCCCCGATTGGTGAAGCGATGATGAAATTCGAGCCGGGCCTGATCGCGCCTGAGGCAAATCGTCTTTTCCACTTCGATCGAACTGATCGGCGTAACGTAGCGCAGTCGAACGCCAACTTCATCGGAAGATGAGAACGGTTCGGCCTTCCACTCCCCCGTCCAGAGTTCACCATGATCGGGATAGTTTTCTCCTTCAATCACCGCGACCTCGTCATTGGGGAACAACTCATCCCAGCCCCCGCTCCAGACGTCGTCATAACGAGAGTTTCCGGGCAAGCGAGCGGGCGCGATTCGCGGATTGTTCCACAGCAGATCGGCGTCGTGCGGCTTGTAAGTGATCTGCCAAATCTTGGCGCCGGCCTCGGGGAGTACCACCGCCCGCAAAAACTGATTCTCCAACACAACCGCGCGCAGGCCGTGGTAGGACCAGTCCGTAATGACGCTAAGTTTCATGGATCAGATACCTTTCCCCGCCTCTTCTACTGGAAGCAAAGGCTCCGTCTGGATGATGGCGTGGCCCGATCGTCGAATATATTTGGGGGAGGTTACAGAATCGCGAATCTTGATGGTCGAATCCCCGGCAGCGACCACGCCACAGTCAAAGTTCACATGATCAAAAGTGGCGCGGCTGTGGCCGTTCATGCGCGCCTGGCTGGTCGCAAGATCCGGACGCTCACTCGCCCGCCGCTGGGCGCCTACCGTGGAATGCTCGACCAGCAATTCGGCGTCCTCGCCGAGGGATAGCCAGTCGGCATAAATGTCAGAATCGCGAACCACGATCCTTGCGTTGCCGTAGGCCGTCAGTTCATCGATGACGCTGTGGGTGAAGGTCAGGTCCGCCTTTGCTCCGGCGTAGACGTCCCAGGTATCTGCGTTTACTTCGCTGAGTCGTAAGCGAAAGGGACAATTGGTGGCATTTGGCTCCGGTACCTGCAGGGGGACCGCTTGGGTGCCCACATTTCCGTGGGGCAACTTGAGTATGCCCTGACAGGTAGGCGCAATGGCCAGCTGCGCCCGGCCAATTCGATTCAAGCTCACATGGCTGCTGCCGTGGACATACAAGAGAAACAGTTGCGCCGTTGTGTCGGTGAGATCGGCAGTGGCCAGCGACCCCATCCCTAGTTTTTGCGAGAATGCGTGGTCCGCAGGAATGTCGGAAAACTCGAGCGTGTCGTTATCGCCGGTATGGGTTGAGAGAAAGACCAGGTGCAAGTGTTTCCCAACGACGTGGCTGGCGTGAGAAATTTCAAGTTCGAAAATCGTGAAGTCGGTAAGCGTGGCCTGAACATGATCCAGATGAAATTCCGAGTTCGTCGTCTGGAAGCGATCGACCGCGAGGTCCCCCTTCAACCGCCAGATGGGATGCGCGCTCCCTTCAACCGTCAAAGTGGAGTGACGAATGCTGACCTTGGCCGGGCCGTCGCAGAGCAGTCCGCTTGTACCATTCGGCGAGCCTGGCGGGTCGGATACTCGGATGTGCACATCGTCAAGTTCAAGGTCGGCCCCAGGGGCCAAGGTCGTGGGCCCGCGAAGATCGAGTGAAATCCCTTTCAGCTTTACCTTGCCGGCAATCAATAACGGACCATCGTGCCGAAATTCCGTCTTCTCGTCGATCACCGTCCCGTCCTTTAAGACAGGCAGAGGGTTTTGCCCGAGGGCCGGGAACGTGCCGGCTAGAAAAACACAGAGGATAGTAAGTTTCATTGTTTCATTGAACCGGCCCCGCAGCT
>Ga0210406_10007171_pt1 | contig 11401 bp, 10 predicted proteins | sample IncBWC30MmetaG_FD_155454 | JGI IMG/M metagenome (GOLD analysis project Ga0210406, IMG submission 155454) | Forest soil microbial communities from Barre Woods Harvard Forest LTER site, Petersham, Massachusetts, United States - Inc-BW-C-30-M | ecosystem: Environmental > Terrestrial > Soil >... | reverse complement strand
TATAACTTCGCCCGAAGGCTCAAGACCCTCAGAGGCCTCACCCCCTATGAGTTCATCTGCAAAGCCTGGACTTCACAGCCGCAAAGATTCACAATCAGCCCGCTCCAGAAAATGCCGGGACTGAACATCTAACGCCTCCGGGCGGAGCCCTCCGGAGACAAGGCGCTGCGCGCCTGAGGCTTCGGAGAGCGCTCGTTTTACATGGGCAAGCTCGCGGCGCGCCGGTATTTTCCCTCACCACGAATTGCCGAGGTTCACGGAGCCTTTGTCGCCGACTAGGCGACAGCCCCATCACATGGCGCGCGTCTACCGCCTCTATCTTCCCGTCCTCCCATCTGCCGCAACTTCTTTAAGGAAATTCAACATGAAGCGGTTCGTTTCATCAGGCCGTTCCTGTTGCGTCCAATGTCCGCAATTCGGGATGATCTGGTTGCCACGAAGGTGTGGCACCTCCTTCGGAAAATTCTGCACGATCTCTGGATTCGCCAACACCACGACGTCGTGATCGCCTGCAATGAATGCGGCTGGCACTTTGATATGTGCACCACGCCAGGGCGCCATCTCATGCCATGTGAGGTCCGCCGCGCGATAGAAGTTGAGTGGAGAGGCAAAGCCTGTGCGCTCGAATTCAGCGGCATAGTGATCGAGATCCGTGTCGGTCATCCAAGCGGGCCGGGTCTTCGGCCAGGCGAAAGCATCCTCCAGACGATCGCCATTCTTGAGTTCAGCGAGCTTGACCTCTTCGGGCGGAGCATCTGCCGAGAGCGTATGAAAGAAACCTCCGAGCCAACGGCGTACATCTTTCTCAATGTCGGCTTCCGCGCGGCCGATCTGGCTGAAATATAGTTGATAGTGGAAGCCATCGGGTCCCACTTCGCGGCGCATGGACTGTGACGGCGGGATGGAATGATCGTAGGTAAAAGTCGTGCGAGCCCCGTAAAAGGGTACTGACAACCCAATGACCGCGGGGAAAAGTTCCGGCCTGAACAGCGCCGCATTCCACGCTACAGGCGCGCCCCAATCATGGCCAGCGATCACCGCCGTCTCGTGCGGAAGCGCAGCGAGCAGGCCGACCATATCGCCAACGAGCTTTGGCTGGGTGAATGCCGAAACCTCAAGAGGATGTGACGACCGGCCGAAGCCCCGCATATCGGGCGCCACGACGTGATATCCCGCTTCGCCCAGCGCCTTCAACTGGTGGCGCCAGGAATACCAGCTTTCCGGAAATCCGTGGCAGAGGATAATACACGGACCGTCGGCAGGCCCGGACTCAGCAAGATGGAGCCGTATGCCGTTCGCCGTCACAGCGCGATGCCTGATATCGGTCATATTTCCCTCCTGAGGATCACATATTTTCGACTGTCATTATTGTCCTACGAAGCAGCATCACGGGCGGCGAGGCGCACACACGACCTGCGCGCATGACGCGATGTAATCACGGAAGCAACGTATGATGAGTGTCGGCGAACACCGATGAGTCGACGCGCCATTTGCCGTCAATCTTGTCCAATACGAAGACCCAGTCGGCTGAGACGCTCTGTGTCTTGCCGCCAAGAAGAAACGGAAACGAGGCCGGCACGACAAGCCAGGCGCGATCCTTCGTCGCCAAAATGTAACGGGGTTGGTGGCGTTGGAAGCGCCAATCCGTGATGCCGTACTTCGTCAAGACGGCCTTCAAGTCGCGGGAATAGTCCTCGACGGCGTTCTTGCCGGACCAAAGGAACGGTGGAAAATCGTCGATAATGGCGGCGGGCGCATCGGTATATGCCGCCTTTGCGTCAACGACCGAACCGGCATTGATAGCCGCTATTGCTGAATCCACTGCGGCGAGGATGGTTGGATCGGTCTCGGCGGCCCAAGCCCGAGGGGCTGCGGGATAGAGCGCGAGCAATCCCAGAAGAGCGAGGAGAGACATAATACGCTTCAGCGCAGTCATATAATTCCTCCCTTTCAGTTTTGTATTGCAAGATTGTATTACGATCTGGCGGTCGTCAAGGACGATTGGCCAATGACGCTCGCGCTCGTCTGGCGGTGTCAGAGAGAAGGCCGCGCGCAAACGTCCTGATTGCGATGCGACGGTCCCGCGCAACAGGATCAGCGAACTGGCGCGATATCGTTGCTTGTCATACAAAGACGTCGGACAGAACGGCCGCAGAAGACGGTCTCTGGGCCGGTCGAGCGGCTGACGACAGGGAGCGAGTCGGCGATGGCGGTTCTCATCACGGGCGGAACGAAGGGAATCGGCCTCGCGATCGCCCGTCGGTTCGCCCAGCCGGGCGTCGACATTTTCCTGGCTTACAAACGCGACGACGCCGCGGCTGCTGCGGCGATCGCCGACATCGCGGCGCTCGGCGCGCGACCACACGCCATTAAAGCGGACGTCAGCACACCCACAGGCGCGCGCGCCCTGCTCCTGAAAGTCGGCGCCGTCGTCGACAGGCTCGATGTCGTGGTGCATGGAGCGGTCAAGGTGCTGGTGGGTCCGATCCTCGATGCCGATCCCGAGGCCTTCGCAGAGGCGATCACGCTCAACGGGACGTCGCTCGTTTTTCTGGTGCAGGCGGCGCGACCTCTCCTGAAGCGGGGCAGCAGCATCATCTTCCTTTCTAGCCGGGGCAGCCGCCAGATCGTGCCGGCCTACGCGGCCATCGGGGCAGGCAAGGCGCTTGCCGAAGCGTTGGCCCGTTATCTGGCGCCCGAACTCGCGCCCCTTGGGGTGCGCATCAACTGCGTTGCGCCCGGCACCCTCGACACCGAAGCCGTGCGCAATCTTTTCGGCGGAGAAACGGACGCCTTTCTCGCCAGCGAAGCCGCCAGCAATCCGAGCGGACGCAACATCACCCACGACGACTACACCGGACTCGTCGCCTTCCTCGCCGGCCCCGAAGCGTCGATGATTCAGGGGCAGGTCATCTTCGTCAACGGCGGCCAGTACATCATCGCTTGAGACAAACGCGCCATACGAGAGGGGAGAACGGCTTGGCCATGAAAGGACGACTGACCCTCGACAGGCTCGGTTATTCGATGCCGCCCGACGCGCCGGCGTTCCAGGCGCCTCCGTATCATTACCGGAACGCCCAAGCCATCTCGATCAAGTTCGAGACCGATCCCGAGTCGGCTCTTGACGTTCTTCCGGCCCCTCTGGAACTGATTGAGCCGGCCTCCGCCAATCTCTCCTTCTACTGGTATCCGTTCACGACCTTCGGACCTTATCACGAAGCGATTCTGCGCCTGTATGCGCGTCACGAGGGAAAGCCGCTGACCTATGTCGCGCAGATTTTCGTCGATACGGAACCGCCGATGCTCGCAGGGCGGGAGGTCTGGGGCTATCCGAAGAAGCTCGCTCGTATCGGATTTGACCGCGACAAGGACATGGTGGTTGGTTGGCTCGAGCGGCCTCAGGGAGTCCGTCTCGCGACCGCAATCATGCGTCCGGAGCAGCCCGCCGGTCCGCTCGCCTCCAACGGGCCAACGACAGGCCTCAGGATCATTCCATCCGCGCGACCCGACGAGAATCGTCCGGCGCTCGCCGAACTGGTCGCGGCGGACACGCAGCACACGATCCGCGAAGCCTGGGAAGGACCGGGATCAATTTCGTTCCCCGACTACTCAGCGCTGGACCCGGTCAACCGCTTCCCGATCAAGCGCATCATCAAGGCCGTCTACATGGAATACGACATTCTGCTGCCGGCCGGCCGGGTCATCGCGCCGTTGTAAATCGCAGGCAGTTTGAGGCGGGCGGGTCAACCGGAACGAGAGCGATGCAAATGGACGAACGGCGACGGATTCTTTTCGAAGGGGCCGTCAATTTTCGCGATCTCGGCGGCTACCCAGCAGGCGATGGCCGGCAGACGCGTTGGGGACAGGTCTACCGCGCCGATAATCTCGCGGGATTGACCGAGGCCGACCTCATTCTTCTCGAAAGCTTGGGGCTAAAGGCGCTGATTGATTTTCGCTTGCCGATGGAACGAGAATCCAGTCCAGACAGACTTCCGCAGGGCTCGTCGATTCGGCGGATCGAGGCAGGATTCGTTCCGGCTGGGACGCTCGAAATGCTAGCTCTCGTCAAGGCCGGAAGAATGTCGGCGGGTGAACTCGAGCAGCGGGTAACCGCGCAGTATCGGTTGTTTTGTGTCGATCACAACGAGGAATACCGACAGACGTTCGCCGTCGCCCTCGACCCTGGAAGTTATCCGCTCTTGCTTCATTGCACGAGCGGAAAGGATCGGACCGGGTTTGCGGCGGCGCTGCTGCTCCTGGCGCTCGACGTGCCGCGGTCGACGGTGGTCGAGGATTACAATTTGACCAACCTCTATCGCCGCGCGGTGCCACATCTCTTCGGGCCTGAAACGCCGGAGGAAGTGTCAGCAATCCTGCTCTCCGCAAATCCGCGATACCTCGAAGCGGCGTTCGACGAAATCGGCCGGGTTTACGGCTCCTTTGACGACTATCTCAGCGAGGCGCTAGGCGTCAGCAAGTCTGACCGGCGTTGGCTCGTCGACCTCCTGACCGAGCCTGTCAAATCCCGATGAGAGCGCTCTCAAGGGCATGTCGGAACGGCTTCGACGTGAAGTCGAGGTGCATCGGTGTGACCGACACCTCGTCCTCACCGATCGCCCGGAGATCGGTTCCCTCTTCGAGCTCGCCAGTCTTGTACGTCAGCTTTATCCAGTAATAGGGAAAATCGCGCTCGTCGATGCGGCGGACAGGCCGGAAGGACCCGGGCAGCCGGCGGCCCTGCGTTGTGACCCGCGTGCGGCGCACCTTCTCCGGTGGAGCGTCCGGGAAGTTGACGTTGACGAAGCTCCCAGGCTCCCAATCGCAGGCGAGCAGCCGCTCGAGGATCGGAGGCGCGAAATGGCGAGCAGTGGACCAGTGCACCTGGCCGCCAATCTCAAAGACCTGGCTCAGCGCAATTGACCGAATGCCGAGGAGCGCGCCCTCCATCGCCGCCGCCGCGGTGCCCGAATAGGTGATGTCCTCGGCGAGATTTGCGCCGCGGTTGATTCCAGAGAGCAGCACGGTCGGCGGCCGTCCGCCCATGAATTCGTAGATCGCGAGCAAGGCGCAGTCGGTCGGGGTGCCTTTCACTGCGAAATGCCGATCGTCGACCTTCCGAACGCGGATCGGGGTGGTCATCGAGATCGAATGCGAAAAGCCGGACTTCTCTTCGTCCGGCGCGACCACCCATACGTCGTCGGTGAACTCCCGCGCAATCTCCTCGAGCAGCTTGATCCCGTGCGCCTCGATGCCGTCGTCGTTGATAATAAGGACGCGATGATCGCCGAGCTTCGCCGGCGGTTTGACATCCGACATTCGCCGCCTCCCACTTATGGCGCCGCGCCCGACTTGATCGCCGGCCGAATTGCAACGATCATAATACAATCATGTCAGACAATGTCAGCCTCCGGAAGGAGCGCGGGAGGAAATCGATGAGGGAGACCTTAATCGTCGGCGTCGGAATGACGCCTTTCGGACGCTTTCCCGAGATGCCACTCGGCGAATTGGCGGCGCGGGCCGCTGCCGAAACGCTCGCGGACGCCAACGCCTCCCCGAGGGAGGCGGGGGCGATTGTCTTCGCCAATGCCACCCAGGGAGCGCTGGAGAGCCAGCACGGCATCCGCGGCCAGGCCGCGCTCGACGGCGCCGGGTTCGGGAATGCGCCGGTTTACAACGTCGAGAATGCCTGTGCCTCCGCCTCGACGGCGCTCAACCTCGCGTATGTCCTCGTCGGTTCCGAGACACACGATTGCGTGCTGGCGATCGGAGCGGAAAAAATGGTCATGCCGGATCCCGCGAAGAGCATGGCCGCTTTCGAGGGGAGCTGGGACCTGTCCCGCCGTCAGCAGACCATTGATGATCTCCTGGCGATGGGACGCGAAATGTCGCCGCCGGCGCGGGCCGAGGCGAATGAGCCTCACAGCGTGTTTATGGACGTCTACGCAGCTTTTTGCCGGCACCACATGGCGAAGTTCGGGACGACGCAGCGGCAGATGGCGGCCGTCAGCGCTAAAAACCATCAGCATTCCATCCACAACCACCGTTCGCAGTACCGGCGGAGCTTTACGGTCGAGGAGGTGCTGGCCGCTCGTCAGATCGTCTGGCCGCTGACGCTTCCGATGTGCAGCCCGATCAGCGATGGCGCGGCGGCCGCGCTCGTCTGCTCCCGCGCGTTCGGGGAGAGGCTTGGCGTTCTGTCACGCGCCGTGCGCGTCCGCGCATCCGTGCTGATGTCGGGCGACCATCGCGACCCCGACCGGATGGAAAGTCACGTCGCCCGCAAGGCGTCCCGGCGCGCCTATGAGGCCGCCGGGTTGGGTCCCGAGGACATCGATGTCGTCGAATGTCATGACGCGACCGCGTTCGGCGAAATCCTTCAAAGCGAGTTGCTTGAGTTTTTCGAGTTGGGCGGGGGAGGCCCAGCGGCGGAGCGGGGCGAGACGCGGATCGGCGGACGCATTCCATTCAATCCATCAGGAGGCCTCGAATCGAAAGGCCACCCAATCGGGGCGACCGGGCTCGGGCAGGTGTTCGAACTCGTCGGACAACTCCGCGGTGAGGCCGGCCCGCGCCAGGTTGCCAACGCCAAAATCGCGCTGGCCGAGAACGGCGGCGGCCTGCGCGGCGTTGAGGAGGCTGCGGTCGCGATCACCATTCTTGAACGCGCCTGACCGGAGAGTCATGCGATGAATCTCGAGCTCCTTCTGACCAGCGCCGCGAGGAGCTTTCCTGAATGGCCCGCCGTTTCTGTCGGCGACCGCCGAATTTACGACTACGCCGCCTACGGGTCGCTCTGCGCCCGGATCGCCGGCGCCTTGAGCGGCAGTCTCGGCCTGCGGCCAGGCGACCGCGTCGCGCTGGCGATGAGCAACAATCCGGAATATCTGGCGATCCTGTTCGCCATCTGGCGGGCCGGACTCGTCGCCGTGCCCGCCAACGCCAAATTGCATCCGCGTGAACTTGCCTACATCGTCTCGGATTGCGCAGCCGCCGTCTGCTTCGCGACGGCTGACGTGGCGGGCGCGCTGGCTGAAGCGCTCACGGGAAAGGAACGCCTCATCGTGCTGGGCGATGCGGAGTGGCGTGAATTGACGCGCGCCGAGCCCGCCGGCGTGGTCGATCGCAAACCCGACGACCTCGCATGGATCTTCTACACAAGCGGCACCACAGGAAAGCCGAAAGGCGCCATGCTGAGCCACCGTAATCTCGCGGCGATGGCGATAGGCTACCTCGCAGATATCGATTTCCTCACCCCTGACGACTGTTTGTTTCACCTCGCGGCCCAGTCGCACGCGACGGGGCTGTTTGGCCTTTCCCATATCGCTAGAGCGACCCATCAGATTCTGCCTCCAAGCGGAGGTTTCGACCCCGCTGAAATCGCGGATCTTGTCTCAATTTATCCTTCGGCGACGCTCTTCGCGCCGCCGACTGGGCTCCGCCGTCTCATTCGCCATCCAGGCTTCGCGAGCGCGAAAATCGAGAATATCCGCACCTTGCTTCTGGGCGCTGCGCCGGTTTACGCCGCCGATCTTAAGGCAGGACACCAGGTGCTCGGCGCGCGTCTCTGGAACGGATACGGCCAAGGGGAAAGCCCGTGCACGATCACGGCGATGCCGAAAGCGTTGCTTGCGTTGGCGATCGAGTCCGGCGACGAGCGCCGGATGGTTTCCGTCGGCGTCGCACGAACAGGAATCGAAGTCGCGATCGTCGACGACGAGGACCGGCCGCTCCCGGCCGGGGAGGTCGGCGAGGTCCTCGTGCGTGGCGACACGGTCATGGTCGGCTACTGGAACCTGCCCGAGGCGACTGCGGCAGCGCTTCGGTCCGGGTGGCTTCATACAGGAGACCTCGGCGCGCTGGACGATCGCGGCTTCCTCACCCTCCTCGATCGCGCTAAGGATCTCATCATCTCCGGCGGGTCGAATATCTATCCGCGCGAGATCGAGGACGTGTTGCTCGAGGATCCAAGCGTCGCCGAAGCCGCGGTGATTGGGCTACCTGACCCCGAATGGGGCGAGAGCGTCGCCGCCGTCCTCGTTGCGGCGCCCCGCCATTCGCTCGATCTCGGCCGCCTCGAAACCTTGTGTCTCGATCGCATCGCGCGATTCAAGCGGCCGAAGCATTGGCGTATCGTCGACAGCCTGCCGAAAAACAGCGCCGGCAAGGTGCTGAAGCGGGAGCTGCGGGAGCGTTTCGCCGCCCGGGAAGGCGCGAGCTCCCGCGAGGATTGTACGACAAGAATGTCCTAATATCTGTTGACTTCACTTTCGCTTGCCACCAAACTTGCGTCCAAGAAGCGGGCTGGCGCGACGCGCGGGAAAGCCGCTCCAACGTGTGACCGCAGCGTCCCGGGAGGAAGTCGTGGCCAAACTTTACATCGACAATGACAAATACGGCGATCAGGGCGCGTCCGCAGTCGTCGACGCCTACCACGGCGCCATTAAGGAACTCGTGCGGCGCCGTCTCGACGAACTCGGCGGCGACTGGGCCAGTTTTGTTTTCGACAAGTCTTATGAGCTCATCGGCGCCAAGGAGTTCGCGGCGGTCGAGAAGAAGCTTCTGGCCACAGGTCACCGGTTCGACTGGTCTGCGATGATCTCGGTTCGCGAACGGCCGGACGCCTACAAGCCCGCGACGGGGCTCGGCCAGGACCTCGAGGATTTCAGCTTCGAGCATCCCGAGGCGGTGGTCGCGCCGAAGGACGTCGATAGCCGTGAGCAGCGCGGCGTCGGCGACAACGTGGTCAAGTACGCGAAGAACCTTATTGGGACCGCGCGCTACATCCGGTCGAGCGATCGCGTGCTCGAGCTTCTCACGAACGGCGTTCCCGACGAAACCATTGCAATCATTGACGACAGCGGCGGCACGCTGACCGCGCCTATCCTCGAGCGGTTCAAGGGCGTGATCTGCGCTGGCGGCACGGTGCGTTCGCACCTTGGAATCCTGACGCGTGAATACGGCATTCCCTGCTTGATGAACGCAAAGATCAGCGGAATCAAGGAAGGCGACCGCGTTGAGATCGAATGCACGGCCGCTTCGAAGACCACGGAAGCCTACCAGACCGGGGTGGAAATGACCGCCAAGGTATGGCGCCTGAGCCATTAGCCCGGCCTCGCGGCGCGCGCCTCAATTCGGGAGTTAACGACGATGGCTTTGAATCGCATTTCCTATGCGCAGTTGCTCGAAACGAACAACCTGATCCAGATGAGCGCGGACGAGACCTATTGGCTCTGCGTGACGCGCACCGTTCAAGAGTCGAAGTTATTCCCAGTGCCTGCGTATATGATGTTGTCCTACATGATGTGTTACTATCGCTATCCTTCGTTGCTGCGTAAAATCGAGTCGCGCATGTCGGCGGAGGAGATCGGTGACAGGGCGCGCAACGCCGGAATCAAGATCCAGAATCCGTCGATGGGCTGGGCGCTGCCCGGCTTCTATCTGCTCGGCCGCGAATGGCTCATCAATCTCGGGCTCATCCGGCCGCAGGATGCGGTCGAGGACCTCATGTACGTGATGGACTTCTGGAAGCGTTTCCAGTTGTCGTGGCACCGCAACAACGGGCACATCTCCAACAAAGAATTTGGACACCGCGGACAGTTTCTTCCGGAGCGGAGGCTGCAGATATTCCACGCCGATATGTTCGACTGCAAGGCGGGCGATGAACTGCACGAGGCGGCGCAAGGGTTCATGGCGGCGACGTCGCAATACGGTTTCCTCATCTCCTGCGAGAGCCGCATCAGCCTGCACAATTCAGGCCCTTACAAGCTCTCCGACGACCGTGAAATGATCGTGCGCGACTTCATGGACCTGTCGGAGAGCGATTTCCCTTGGCTCGACGATGTGGCGAAGGAGGTTCCCTACAATAATCTCACCGTCACCATGGCGGTGAAGGACTGCCATTTCTATCTGGTCGACGATTGGGGCAGCTTCGAAGCGAAGCCGGAATTCACCTCAGACAAGCTGGTCGGCGTCGGCCTCTATACCTCCGATTCGGTGTCCGACGGTTATCTGCCCATTGCCATGGGATCGCACGAGGAGTTGACCGCCTGTTTCAAGACGCTGACCGATAAGGTGAAGGACGCTACCAACAAGCTCTGGCGGCGAATCGCCGGCTGGACGCGCGATCAGATGATCGACGCCGGCGCCACAACCTACTTCTCAATCATCAAGGACCTGGCCCATGTCGCCGGCGTCTACGATGTCTCGGACTGGATGATGGTGGACGAGCGCGCGGAGCGTTTCCGACCGCTGTTCAACGACGAATACAGTCGCGACGCGCTCGTGGGCCTTTGCATCGGCACCCACCCGTCGCACCGGGCGAACGAATATACGATGATGCAGCACTCCAATCTGCCGCAGCGGCTCTATTCGCCCATCCCCTATTCGATCTTGCAGGGCGAGGACTACACGTCGAGCTGTGGTCCGATCTATCCCGGAGCCAGCCACTTGCCCCAGAAAGTCGACCGCTACAACACGACGCGGGGCGTGATCGGTCTCGCCGAATACAATAGCCTGTCGCGGGAAACGCGGCCCCCGGTTCTCGAGCCGCAATTCCGGCATCTCTGCGAGACCTGGGTCAAATATCATGCGGGCACGCCGGAGGCCGACAAGCTCTATAGTCTCGAACAGAGCCAATCGCGCTTGCTCAAAGGCAAAGGCTCGCGCCTGAAGCGCGCCGACGTCGAAAAGCTCCGGACAACAAGCCAGTGAGGGCGGCGGGACCCCGGCGATGCAGATCGGCGCGCTGATCCGTCGAGCCGCGCGCTACTATGGAGACGCGCCATGCCTTGTCGAAGGCAAGCGCGTCGTGACTTTCCGCGAGTTCGACGCGCTGACGGACCGGCTGGGCAACGCCCTTCTCGACCGCGGCTTTCGCGCCGGCGACCGGATCGGCGTGCTGCTGCCGAACGGCATCGACTGCCTCGTCGCCTATTACGCGCTGGCGAAGGCAGGTCTGGTGCGGGTCTCCCTCAATACGCGGGAGACGCTTGCCGATCACGCCTACAAGTTATCGCACAGCGACAGTCGTGGGGTTATCCACAACGACGTCCAGGGACTGGACGTTGAGATCGCGATCGGCACAAAGGAGCTCGGCGAACTGCAGAAATCGGGATCGAAGTCCCCTTCCGCGATCGACCGCGAGCTCGATGCGCCCTATCGCCTCGGCTTCACCGGCGGCACGACGGGCAGATCGAAGGCGGTGACGCTGACGATGCGCGGCGAGCTCGCCGAGCTCTCCGCGTTCCTGACCGATCTCGTCCCCGAGATTGGGGAGGGCCACACGTTCCTCCATGCAGCGCCGATTGCGCATGCGTCCGGCGCCTTCTTTCTTCCCTCGCTGGTCCGCGGCGCGCGCTCGCTGGTGATGGCGAAATTCGACCCGGAAGAGTTTGTGCAGTTG
>Ga0210406_10007165_pt1 | contig 11405 bp, 9 predicted proteins | sample IncBWC30MmetaG_FD_155454 | JGI IMG/M metagenome (GOLD analysis project Ga0210406, IMG submission 155454) | Forest soil microbial communities from Barre Woods Harvard Forest LTER site, Petersham, Massachusetts, United States - Inc-BW-C-30-M | ecosystem: Environmental > Terrestrial > Soil >... | reverse complement strand
CAACGAAGAGATCGTGGCGTTCGTTCAGCTGCTGAAGGGCACCGGAGCTACCGCGCAGGACCTGATGGCTCATGTCGCGCCGCAGCTCACCTCCTACAAGCGGCCATCCGAAATCATCCTGATGGAGGCGCTGCCCGCCACCTCGACGGGCAAGCTCTTGAAACACAAGCTGGCAGAATCGCTGCGCAAATGAAACGGGCGAGATCGCTTCAACACCTCACAAAGCCGGAGAAGACCCTTGCAGAAGAGAAACAAAACGGTCGCGGTAATCGGCGCCGGTGATTTTATCGGTGGCGAAATTGCCAAGAAGTTCGCCTTCGAAGGCTTCACCATCTTCGCTGGCCGCCGTGACGGCGACAAGCTCGCGCCGCTGGTCAAGGAGATCGAGGCTGCCGGCGGCGAGATCCATGCCCGTTCGCTCGACGCGCGCAAGGAAGAAGAAATCATCGCCTTCCTCAACGATGCCGACAAGCACGCGCCGATGGAGGTCTGCATCTTCAACATCGGCGCCAACGTCAACTTCCCGATTCTCGACACCAGCGAGCGGGTGTTCCGCAAAGTCTGGGAGATGGCCTGCTACTCCGGCTTCCTGGCGGGACGCGAGGCGGCGCGGCTGATGCTGCCGCGCGGCGAGGGCAACATCTTCTTCACCGGCGCCACCGCGTCGTTGCGTGGCGGTTCCGGCTATGCAGCCTTCGCCAGCGCCAAGTTCGGCCTACGCGCCGTGGCGCAGGCGATGGCGCGCGAGCTCGGGCCGAAGAACATCCATGTCGCGCATCTGATCATCGATGCCGGCGTCGATACCGAATGGGTGCGGCAGCGTCGGATCGAGGCGCTGGGGCCCGATGCCCTCGATAATCCGGATCTCCTGATGCCGCCGGCCTCCGTTGCCGCGTCCTACTGGCAGCTCTATCAGCAGCCGAAGAGCGCCTGGACGTTCGAGCTGGAAATCCGCCCGTTCGGCGAAAAGTGGTAGGGAGCATCTGTGATGGAGCTCGCGCTTTCGCCAGAGGATGCCACGTTCCGCGACGAGGTCCGTGGTTTCATCGCGGATAATTATCCGGCGGAGATGCGCGTTGCCAATCCGGAGACCGATTTGAGCAAGGAGCAGATGCTGCTGTGGCATCGTATCCTGCACAAAAAGGGCTGGATCGCGCCGCTCTGGCCCAAGGAGTATGGCGGTCCTGGCTGGTCGATCACCCGCCGTTTCATCTTCGAACAGGAAACCACCCGCGCCGGTACCATGCCGCCTTTGGCCTTCAGCGTCACCATGGTCGGCCCGGTCATCTATACGTTCGGCAATGAGGCGCAGAAGAACAAGTTTTTGCCGCGTATCCTTTCGGGCGAGGACTGGTGGTGCCAGGGCTATTCCGAACCGGGCTCGGGCTCTGACCTCGCTACCGTCCGCACCAAGGCGGTGCGCGACGGCGACCAATACATCGTCAACGGTCACAAGACCTGGACGACGCTCGCCCAGCATGCCGACTGGATCTTCTGCCTGGTCCGCACCGATCCGGCTGCCAGGCCGCAATCCGGCATCTCATTCCTCCTGATCGACATGAAGTCACCGGGCGTCACCGTGCGGCCGATCATCACCATCGACGGTTCCCATGAGGTCAATGACGTCTTTCTGGAAAACGTCCGGGTCCCCGTCGAGAACCTGATCGGCGAGGAGAACAAGGGCTGGACCTACGCCAAATTCCTGCTCGGCAATGAGCGTACCAGCATGGCCGGCATCGGCCGTTCGACCCGCTACATCAACAGGCTGAAGCAGATCGTGAAGGCCGAGATTCCAGCCGACGATCCCGCCCATCTCGAATTTGTCAGGGACATCGCCCGCGTCGAGCTCGATGTGCTGGCGCTGGAGGCGACCGAGCTGCGGGTCGTGGCGCAGATGGCGCGCGGCATCGATCCGGGGCCGGCGGCGTCGCTGTTCAAGATCCGCGGCACCGAGATCTTCCAGGACATCACCGAGCTGACCCATCGCGCGATCGGCAATTATGGCCTGGCGATCCGCGAGCATCCGGTCAGCGCCAATCATTTCATGCCGGGGCCGGGCTACGGCCACACCGCGTCGGAAAAATACCTGAACTCGCGCAAGCTCTCAATCTACGGCGGATCAAACGAAATTCAGCGCAACATCATCGCCAAAGCGGTGCTGGGCCTCTAGGGATCGGCAAACAGGGGAATCGGATGGATATCCAGTTCACGGAAGAGCAGGAACTTCTGCGATCCAGCGTCCAGCGCCTGTTGCGCGATCAATATGATTTCGACGCGCGCCGCAAGATCGTCGCGAGCGAAGAGGGATTCGGCCGCAAACAATGGCAGGCGTTCGCCGAACTCGGCCTGCTTGCGGCGCCGTTCTCCGAGGGCGCCGGCGGTCTCGGCGGCGGCACGTTGTCGACCATGATCATCATGCAGGAATTCGGCCGCCATCTCGTCGTGGAACCGTTCGTGGAAACGGTCGTGCTTGCGGGCGGCCTGCTCGAGCACACGGGATCCAGCGAGCAGAAGCATGGATTTATCCCCGACATCATCGCCGGCAAGAAGACCTGGGCGCTGGCCTGGACCGAGAAGGGCTCGCGCTTCGACCTCGCCAACGTCGCGACCACGGCGCGACGCGAGGGCGGGGACTACGTGCTGAGTGGTGAAAAGACCGCGGTGGTCGCCGCACCCTGGGCGGACTATCTGATCGTCTCGGCCCGTACCTCCGGTCATCGTCATGATCGCGGTGGCGTCAGCCTGTTCGTGGTCGATCGCCGTGCCGCGAATCTCGACCTGCAGAGCTTCAAGACCATCGATGGCCGCCGCGCGGCCGAAATCAACCTGCGGGACGTGCGCGGCCAATTGCTCGGCAAGGAAGGCGAGGGCATAGCCGCGCTGGAGGCCTGCCGCGACCGCGCCATCGCCGCGCTATGCGCCGAGGCGGTCGGTGCGATGGGCGAACTGAATTCCGCGACGCTGGAATACGCCAAGACCCGGAAACAGTTCGGCACCACGATTGGCGCCTTCCAGGTGCTGCAGCACCGGATGGTTGACATGTTTATCGCGCATCAAGAGGCGCTTTCGCTGATGCAACATCTCAATCTCAGCTTGAGCGCCGGTGATGCCGGGCTGTCGCGGCTCGCGTCGGGCGCCAAGTCGAAGATCGGCTATGCCGGCAGGTTCATCGCCGACCAGGCGGTGCAGCTTCATGGCGGCATGGGCATGACCGATGAATTGAACGTCGGCCATTATTTCAAGCGGATTTCTTCCATCAACATCCAGTTCGGCGATCCCGCGTTTCATGTGCTGCGATACGTGCAGCTCGACGCGGCCGCCTGAGAAGAGGCAAGCATGACCACCGAAGCAGTAATCGTTTCCACCGCCCGCACCGGAGTCGGCAAGGCCTACCGCGGCGCGCTCAACAACACCGACGGCCCGACCCTGGCCGGCCATGTGATGGCTGAGGCGGTCAAGCGCGCGGGCATTGCGCCGGGTGAGGTCGAGGACGTGGTGATGGGCTGCGCCATGCAGCAGGGCACCATGGTGATGAACGTCGCCCGCAAGGGCGCGATCCGCGCCGGCCTTCCGGTCACGGTCGCCGGCACCACCATCGACCGGCAATGTGCCTCCGGCCTGCAGGCGATCGCGGTCGCCGCGCGTTCGGTAACCCTCGACGGCGTCGAGATCGCGATCGGAGGCGGCATCGAGTCGATCAGTCTCGTGCAGAACGAGCACATGAATCGCTTCCGCGCCGTCGACGACGAGCTGATGGCGATGAAGCCCGAGATATACATGCCGATGCTGGAGACCGCCGAGGTGGTCGCCGCGCGCTACAGAATAGGCCGGGATCTTCAGGACGAGTATTCGCTCGAGTGCCAGCGCCGCGTCGGCGCCGCACTGCAGGGCGGCCGCTTCAACGACGAGATCGTGCCGATCACGACCGAAATGGCCGTGGTCGACAAGGACACCAAGGCCGTTACCTATCAGCAGGTGACGCTGGCAAAAGACGAAGGTCCGCGCCCGGACACGACCGCCGAAGGGTTAGCCAAGATCAAGCCGGTATTCGAGGGCAAGACCATCAGCGCCGGCAATGCCAGCCAGCTCTCCGACGGTGCCTCGGCCTGCGTAATCATGAGCGACAAGATCGCCGCGCAGAAGGGCCTGAAGCCGCTGGGCATCTTCCGCGGCTTCGTCGCTGCCGGCGTCGAGCCGGACGAGATGGGCGTCGGACCGGTTGCCGCGATCCCGCGGCTCCTGAAGCGGCACAGCCTGAAGATCGACGATATAGACCTCTGGGAGCTCAACGAAGCCTATGCGGTGCAGGTGATCTATTGCCGCGACAAGCTCGGCATCGATCCTGACAAACTCAACGTCAACGGCGGTTCGATCGCGATCGGCCATCCCTATGGCATGACCGGCGCTCGGTTGACGGGCCACCTCCTGATCGAGGGCCGCCGGCGCAAGGCGAAATACGGCGTGGTGACCATGTGTATCGGCGGCGGCATGGGCGCGGCGGGTTTGTTCGAAATCGTCCACTGATCGGAAAACGGAGTTTTCACGTGAAGACAGCAATCACTGAACTGTTCGGCATCCAGCATCCGATCATCCAGGGCGGCATGCATTATGTCGGTTTTGCCGAGCTCGCGGCCGCCGTGGCGAATGCCGGCGGTCTTGGCATCATCACCGGCCTGACCCAGAAGACGCCGGAGCTCTTGGCCAAGGAAATCGCGCGCTGCCGCGACATGACCGACAAGCCGTTCGGTGTGAACCTCACCTTCCTGCCGAGCTTCACAGCGCCGCCCTATCCGGAATATATCGCAGCGATCAGGGAAGGTGGCGTCAAGGCGGTGGAAACTGCCGGCCGCAGCCCCGAGCAGTATATGCCAGTGCTGAAGGCCGCCGGTATCAAGGTGATCCATAAATGCACCTCGGTGAGGCATTCGCTGAAGGCCGAGAAAATCGGCTGCGACGCCGTCAGCGTCGACGGCTTCGAATGCGGCGGTCATCCCGGCGAAGACGACATCCCGAACATGATCCTGCTGCCGCGCGCGGCAGACGAACTGAAGATTCCGTTCGTGGCTTCTGGCGGCATGGCGGATGCGCGCAGCCTGGTCGCCGCGCTATCGATGGGCGCCGCCGGCATGAACATGGGCACGCGCTTCATCGCCACCAAGGAAGCGCCGGTCCACCCCAACGTCAAAAAGGCGCTGGTCGAGGCATCCGAGCTCGACACGGTGCTGGTGATGCGCGCGCTGCGTAACACCGAGCGCGTGCTGAAAAACAAGGGGGTCGATCATCTCCTCGAGATCGAGCGTGAGAAGGGCGTAAGCTTGGAGATCGCGGACATCCACGAGCAGGTCGCGGGCGTCTATCCGAAGGTGATGCTCGACGGCGAGATGGATGCCGGCGCCTGGAGCTGCGGCATGGTGGTTGGGCTGATCGACGACATCCCGACGGTGAGGGAATTGATCGACCGCATCATGGCGGACGCCGAGCGGCTGATCCGCGAACGTCTGGTCGGATTCCTCGACGGCGTTGAGCATTCAAAGACGATGAAAGTCGCATGAAGTGAGCCGTTCGCGGCGTCTCGCCGAGGGGCGACTACGGGACTTTTCGAGGCAAATAGCCTGGACAGCCAAAGCGCGCGGATCGAACCGGAGCAAGGGAGAGAGGCATGAGTATCAAATTCGGCTTCGCGGCCGCGTGTGTGGTTACATCGTTGCTCGCATCGCCCGTGCTGGCTGCCGACGAACCCGGCGTGACCGCGACGGAAATCAAGATCGGCGGGATATTCCCGTTCAGCGGTCCCGCGTCCTCGATCGGCCTGGTTGGCAAGGGCGTGGTGGCCTATGTGCAGTCAATCAACGATCGGGGCGGCATCAACGGCCGCAAGATCAATTACATCGCGATGGATGATGCCTACAGTCCGCCGAAGGCGGTAGAGCACGCCCGCAAGCTGGTCGAAAGTGACGAAGTATCGTTCATCTTCGGCCAACTCGGCACCCCCGGCAATTCGGCGACGGCGAAATACCTCAAAGGCAAGGGCGTTCCATCGATCGCGATCGTCAGTGGCTCGAGCAAATTTACCGACATCGCCGAATATCCGCTGACCACGACCGGTTTGGTCAGCTACCAGACCGAGGGTAGAATTTACGCCAAGTTCCTCGACAAGGCTTTGCCCGGAGCAAAATACGCGATTCTTTTCCAGAACGACGACCTCGGCAAGGATTACGTCAGCGCCTTCAAATCGTTCCTGAAGGCGGAGTTCGACAAGCGCGTTGTCGCCGCAGCCTATGAGGTGACCGAACCGACCGTGGACTCCCAGGTTGTCAATCTCAAGAGCTCGGGCGCCGAGGCGCTGTTCATTGCCGGCACGCCGAAATTCGCCGCGCAGGCGATCCGCAAGGCGGCCGAGATTGGCTGGAAGGCCAAGATCATCATCAACTTTCCGTCGGGTTCGATCGGCGGCACGCTGAAGCCCGCCGGGCTGGAGAATTCCGTTGGCGTCATCGTCGGCACCATCAACAAGGACCCGACAGATTCGAAGTGGAGCGACGATGAAGGCGTGCGCGATTACAAGGCGTTCTTTGCCAAATACCTGCAGGGGGCCGACTTCGAGAACACCAGCTATCTCACCGGCTATATGCAGGGCATGATCCTTGAAGCGGTACTCAAGCAGTGCGGCAACGATCTTTCGCGAAAAAACATCGTCAAGCAGGCGAAGTCGTTAAGTCATGTCGTGCTCCCCACGGCGTTTCCGGGCATCGAGGTGAATACCAGCGGGGCCAGCAACATGATCTGGAGCCAGATGCAGTTACAGCGGTGGAGCGGTAGCGCTTGGGAACCGTTCGGCGGGATTCTGGACGCAAGTTCCGAATGATGCAGGTGGTAAGTCAGGGGCAAATCCGCACCTTGCGCCTACAGTCATGAATGGAGAATTAGCATGACGAAAGTCGGTTTTCATCAGTATCCGCCGATGGATCAGGTGATCTTCGGAAAGCCTGCGGGTCAAGCCTTGCGCGAGGAGGCCGAGCGGCGCGATGCGGAGCGCGTCTTTCTTATCGTCAGCAAAACGCTGAACACGAAAACTAATGAGATCGAGAAGATCCGCAACGCGCTGGGTAGTAGATATGCAGGGACCTTCGACGGCGTCCCGCAACACACGACGCGTGCGTCGGCGGTAGAGGCAACGGCACGGGCTGCAGAGGCGAAGGCGGACTTGATCGTCGCCGTGGGGGGTGGATCCGTCGTCGACGCCGCCAAGATCGTCTTGATGTGCCTCGAACACGGTATCACCGACGAATCCGGCCTCGATGGATTCGAACTGGTTTCAACGCCCGAGGGGCCCCGGCCCGGTCCATTTCGCGCTCCGAAGGTGAGAATGATCGCGATCCCGAGCACGCTTTCGGGTGGAGAGTACAACTCCGGAACCCTCGTTACGGACACGCGCAGGAAGTTAAAGCAGATATTCAGTCATCCATTGATGATGCCGCTATCGATCATCCTGGATCCGGAGATCACGCGGCATACCCCGCAGACCTTGTGGCTCGGATCAGGTACCCGCGCGATGGACCACGGGATCGAAGCGGTTTGCTCTCCGAGGGGCAACCCGCTGGTGGAAAGCGTGTGCCTGCGCGGCCTGCGGTATCTGTACGACGGCCTGCAGGCCACCAAGGAAAACCCGGACGATTTGGAGGCCCGGCAGTTTTGCCAGCTTGGCTCCTGGATGTCCGCTTTCGGACTGCAATGTCGCGTTCCGATGGGGGCCAGTCACGCGATCGGGCACGTGCTGGGCGGCACCTGCGATGTCCCGCACTATCTGTGCACGGCCGTCATGATGCCGAGCGTGCTGAAATACAATCAGCCCGTGACGGACCAGGCCCAAAGGAAAATCGCCGAAGCGTGGCGCGCGCCGGACGCCAGGGCCAGCGACGTCTTCGCTCAGTTCATCGGTCGATTGGGCCTGCCCGGCCATCTCTCGGAAGTCGGTGTGACCAGGGAGAAGTTTGAACTGATCGGTCGCAATGCGATGCTGTCGGTCTTCACCCGGGCGAACCCGCGAGTCATCAAGGGTCCGGAAGATATCGTCGAAATTCTTCAACTTGCCGCATAGCGGCCGCCGCGGTCCGAGGGGCCAGACACGCGAGCCCCTCGGCAATCAACGAACAGATTAGATCGTCGGACAGGAGCAATCGCCGCATGACCCGTCACGAATCTCCAGCTTTGCCTGCAGAAGGCCTCCGATTCGCGCCGCGAGAGGTCGGGATCGAGAAGCGCCCTGACGGGACGCTCGTGCTGCGGTCACCGATCAGGTTCGAAAGCCCGCAATGGTCGATCCTGGATCTTATCCCGGAGTGGGCGGAGAAGGCGCCGCAGCGCGCTTTTCTGGCCCAGCGCGGCCGCGACGGCGAGTGGCAAAGGATTTCCTATGCCGAACTCTGGCAAAGGGTGCAGTCGGTTGGGCAGGCCATGATAGATCTGGGCGCTAAACGCGGCGACCGGCTTGCCATTCTCTCCGGCAATTCGATCGAGCAGGCAATCGTCATGTTCGCGGCGATGTCAGTCGGGGTCGTCGCAGCTCCGATATCCCCGAACTATTCGCTCATGCCGGGCGGCCTGGCTCGCTTGCAGGATATCGCAACGCTGCTTCGGCCCGCCTTCGTTTTCGTGCAGGACAGCGAGACCTATTCGGACGCACGCAAGATTCCGGAGCTTGCGTCCGCGACGTGGATTGCGGCGGATCAGAAGGCTGGATCCGTGTCGATTCAGTCGCTTTATTCGACGCGTCCCGGCGCGGAGTTCGAGCAGGCCTTTCGTTCGATCGACAGGGAAGCCGCCGCCAAAATCCTGTTCACGTCTGGTTCGACAGGGCTTACCAAAGGCGTAATCAACACCCACAAGATGATGGCAAGTTCGCTGCAGATGGGGGCGTTGCTTGTGGCGCCTCGTGAAGCGCCGGTGCAGGTCGAATGGCTTCCGTGGCATCACACCATGGGAAGCAATGTCATCCTGCACGGCATTCTGAAGCACGGCGGCACGCTGTACATCGATGAGGGGCGTCCGGTCCCGCAATTGTTTCACAAGACGATTGCCAATTTGAAGGAAATATCGCCGACGGCCATGTTCAACGTGCCGGCGGGATACACGCTATTGTGCGAGGCGCTGGAAACCGACCAGGATCTGCGAACCAATTTTTTCCGGCAGCTCGACCGGATGAGTTACGCGGGCGCCGCGATATCACGGACCACGCTGGACAAGCTCTATCAACTGGCGAGGGCATCGGCGGGCAGGCCTATTCCGGTGATGTCAGGCTACGGTACCACCGAAACGGCGCCGACGATCGCCACCACGCATTGGGCCACCGACACGCCGGGTGAATTGGGACTTCCGGCGCCTGGGGTAGAATTGAAGCTCATCCCTGCCGGCGACACGTATGAGGCCCGCGTGCGCGGCCCCAATGTGACACCAGGCTATCTTGGCCGCCCGGATTTGACGTCGGTGGCCTTCGACGATGAAGGTTTCTACCGGGTCGGCGACACGGTGTCGTTCATCGATCCTGCCAACCCGAGCCGCGGTCTGCGTTTCACCGGCCGGGTTTCCGAAAACTTCAAGCTCGCCAACGGGACATGGGTGGCTGTCGGCAATCTGCGCGCCGCGGCACTGGCCGCCACCCACGGTGTCTTGCAGGACGCCGTCATTGCCGGTGAAAATCGTCAATCTTGCGCCGTGCTGGGCTGGTTGAATCCGGTCATGGCCAGGAAGCACGCCACCAATGCCGACGGCGATCTCAATTGCGACCCGGGCGTGATCGCATTTCTCCAACAGTGCCTGCGGCTTTACAATGCCGGTGTCGGAAGCAGCGAGCGCATCTGCGCTTTCACGCTCCTTGACAAGCCGCCCTCGCTAGCGGCCGGCGAAATCACGGACAAGGCCTACATCAATCAACGCGCCGTCCTGATCAATCGGGCGGCGCAGATGGAACTGATCTATTCGTCCAAACCGTGCGGCCAGGTGATCGTCATTTAGGAGATTGTGTGAGGTCGCGAGGTCGGTGGATTCAAAACGGGAGTGATTGAAATGGCGGAACGTCGGATCGAAATCGACACCGGGACCAGCGAGTTGTTGTGCGAAATCCGCGACCGCGTCGCGCTGATCACGCTCAACCGCCCCGAGGCGCGCAACGCGCTTTCCGATCATCTCACGCCTGCCTTGCGGCGCATGATCAAGCAATGCGGCGATAATCCGAACGTCGGCGCGCTGCTGATCACAGGCGCGGGCGCGGCCTTTTGCGCCGGTGGCGACGTCAAGGGAATGGGTGGCAATTCGAACAAGGCCGACATGGCGTTTGAAGATCGCGTTGCTGATCTGCGAACCAAGCAACGCACCTTGACCGGGGCGCTGGTGGCGGTGAGGAAGCCAACAATTGCCGCGCTTCCGGGACCCGCGGCCGGCGCCGGGATGGCGCTTGCGCTTGCGTGCGATATCCGCATTGCCGGCGAATCCGCGATCATGTCCACGGGATACGCCCGCATCGGGCTGACCGGGGACTATGGCATCGCGTGGCTGCTGACCCGGCTTGTCGGAACATCGCGGGCGCGGGAGCTGATGTTCCTGTCCGAGCGGATCGACGCGCGCCGTTGCGAGACGCTGGGTCTCGTCAACAGCGTGGTGCCCGACGCCGAATTGCGCGAGGCCGCCTTTGCGCTCGCAAGGTCGCTGGCGGAGGGACCGTCGATCGCGCTGGGCCACATCAAGGACAATCTTGACCACGCCCTGAAGTCGGATTTTCTGGATTCAATGGATCAGGAAGCCGAAAACATGGTCCGGTCGTCGCGGACGGCCGATCACAAGGAGGCAGTGCGCGCCTTCATCGACAAGCGTAAACCTGCATTCGCAGGGCATTAGAGCCTTGGATCACCGCAAATGCCGTTGGGTTATATGACATATCATATAATATGGTGGTATCAAAACTGGTCGTTTGGTCCGCCAGTGCTGTCCGGAATCCTGTTGCTGCAAATTAACTCGTCGCGAGGCGTCGATGTCTAACAAGCCCATTGCCATCGTCACGGGTGTCGGCCCCGGCACCGGTTCCGCGATTGTCCGGCGCTTCGCGGCGGAGGGGTTTCGTGTCATTGCCCTGGCGCGCTCACCAGATCGCATCCGCGCACTGGAAGCGGAACTCACCGATACGCATGCGATGATCTGCGATGTCTCAAGCGAAAGCGAGGTTCGGGACGCCATTGCCAACATACGAAAATCATACGGCTCGCCGAATGTCCTCATCCACAACGCCGTGGGGGGCGGGTGGGGGACGTTTCTCGAGATCGAGCCGAAAATGCTCGATCGAAATTTTCAGGTGAACGTGATGGGCCTGCTGTATCTGGCGCGCGAAGTAGCGCCGGACATGATCGAGGCTGGTA
>Ga0210406_10007163_pt1 | contig 11405 bp, 14 predicted proteins | sample IncBWC30MmetaG_FD_155454 | JGI IMG/M metagenome (GOLD analysis project Ga0210406, IMG submission 155454) | Forest soil microbial communities from Barre Woods Harvard Forest LTER site, Petersham, Massachusetts, United States - Inc-BW-C-30-M | ecosystem: Environmental > Terrestrial > Soil >... | reverse complement strand
CAATAAAGACCCGAAGATCTTCCAGAAATGGAGTCAGAATTTCATCCCGGACGACCCGGTGAAGGAAAGTAATCGCCGAGGCTATATTACCTACGCCAAACGCGGGCCGGACACTCGGACTACGCAGCTTTTCATCAATCTGGCCGATAACGCATCACTGGACGCAACGGGCTTTGCTCCGTTCGGCAAAGTGACCGAGGGGATGGAGGTCGTGCAGAATTTGTACTCCGGTTACGGCCAGACTCCCGACCAAAGTCTGATCCAGCTCCAAGGCAGCGACTATTTACAGAGCCAGTTCCCACAGTTGGATTACATCAAGACGGCGAGAGTCATGCAGTAAGATCATGCGATACCTGGTGAAAGCGCGCCTAAAACCCGGTCGTGCACACGCGCTCCTCAACGCCATCGAAAAGGCGACGTTGGGTCGAGGGTCGGTGGCGGGCGACGAATACCTGCGCGACATGCAGAATGCTCGGATGTCGGAAGACGGCTTGGCTCGCTGGGTGGAGATTTGCTTCTGCGCCACGCCCTTACAGGAAGAAGGTCCGTATTGGGAAGAATATTTCGAGCTGACCCGTATTCAGGACGCGCATGACCGGCGGCGCTGTCGCGATCAGAACGGTTCAGAGCCCTGGGCCTGTATCGATTGCGACTGCACGGAGCGGCTAGAGCAGAATCTGGGTGCTAAGGGCAAATCGTTTCTTGCGGCGCTCCGGCGTGAAGCGCCTAGTTGTGAATAGCCGGCAGACTTACGCTGATCCTGCCGTCGGACGACGCCAGACATACCAGCGGCTTGCCCGACCCGTTTATGTTCGCGAGCTCAATCGCAACCACGCCGGAGGCAGAGATCATCTGCGAGTCGGCGGTGGGGGCGCCACAAGTATCATCGGCCCATACTCGCGCTTGCGTTCCCGAAGCCAGGCGCGCCTTGACTAACACCGCGCTATTGCCCTGCCAGGCGAGCGTTCCTTCCGGACCAACGTTGACGGCTACTTGTGTGGTCATGAGCGAGGAATGTTGGGCCCAGCCAGCAGCCTCGAATAACAATCCAATGACGACCGCCCGTTTCAGCATGATGAAAACGCACTTCGATTATACTGCGGATTCCCCGGACACCAAGGAAACTCTCGAAGGAATCGATGGGTTACTGAACCACGAAAGTACTGATCCAGGTTGAAACTTCCTGCCGAATCGGGCGTCCAATCCCTGTACTATACGGGGGAGAACTATATGTCGAACAATAACCAGCCATTCCTCACCGACGTGAAGGAATTGCGAGCCAGGGCGCGCACCAGCCTCGAAAAGGGCGCTATTACGCCGGCTTATCAAGGCGACGTCAAGCAGACGATTGAGATCCTACAGAGCGTGCTTGCCACGGAAATTGTTTGTGTGCTGCGCTACACAATGAATGCCATAGCAGCTACCGGTCTTGCCAGCGAGAGCGTAAAGGAAGAGTTCGACCAGCATGCCAAGGAAGAGCAAGGGCACATGCGAGAGGTGGCGGAACGAATCAATCAGCTAGGAGGAAAGCCCAACTTCAACCCGGAAGGATTGGCGTCGCGGGCGGCCTCACAATACGGCGAAGGTGGCAGCCTGGTCGAAATGATCAAGGAAAACCTGATCGCCGAGCGCATTGCCTGCGAGCATTATCGCGAGCTGATCCGCTATTTTGCGGACAAAGATCCCACTACCCGCGTGATGATGGAAGGCATACTGACCAACGAAGAGGAGCATGCCAATGATATGCACGATCTGCTGGTCGCGCATGAGGGCAAGCCCATGCTCTCGAAATAAATCGCTAGGATGCCTCCAGCTTTTCAGCCATCTCGAGCAGCTTAGTTACCGTATTCCAATTTCTTCCGGTACCGGGTGTCTTTAGCGTCCTCTCGATGAGAGCCGGCGACAATTTCGCTCGCCCAATGCCGTTCGGAAAATAGGCGTAGACTTCGCGGCCCACGATAAGCAACTCCTCCGGATCAGCCTGGATGCCGAGCATTTTATTCCGGACTTCCGGAGCCGGATGGGTGGCAAGAAACGTGACGAGCAGTTTGCCGGGATGGATGCCGCTCCGCGACGCGAAAGGATTTTTGCCAATTACTTCTCTCAGCTCGGAAGAGCTACGAATAATGACAGTAGGGCGAAAACCGTAGGTCTGCTCGATTTTGGTTTCGATCCGCTTCGCTAACTGGGAGAAGTCTCGCGCCGAAGTTTTAAAAACGACATTGCCGCTCTGCACGTAGGTCTGTGCGCCGCGCAGTCCGAGGGACTCGCACATCGTTCGGAGCGACTCCATTTTGATGCTGTTGTGGCCGCCCACGTTGATGCCTCGAAGCATGCAGATTGCGACCGACATCTGTTTATTCTACGCCTCCCGTGCGATGTAGCAAATGGGCCGCCCATGTGTCTCACATTCGAAGGACTGCTGGAAGTCGTTTTATGGCCCTTCCGATTCGTAACACTCTCCCCGCGCAGCCTCAGCATGCTGGCTCAGAAGGCAAGGCGCAAATTCCTACGCTTTTTCCCCGTGTTTCTCTTAGCGAGTATGCAATTATGTTCGATCGCGGTTGCGGCGATCAATCGACAGCATAACGGTCTCGCTTGTCTCTTGCTCCAACGATCAGTTTTTGGGCGGTGACGATCGAGATCCATGGGTCGCTCAATGAGTCAAGGTAGCCAGCGGCCTCGGCATTCTCGCGGGACAGATCGATCATCACGTGGGTGTCGATCAACGAAACCCTCGATTCGCGCCCGCTTACCGCGGATTATCCCTGAGCTTGGTCACGTAGTCGACACCGGTGCCGATATGGGCGTGGTCTTTCCAAATGCCATAGAAAGGAAGACCTTTGATGGAGGACCACTTGCGCGCGCCCTTCCCCTTTATCTACGACTTCAAGCTCTGGCGGGGAATGCTCGCCCGATAGCGGAAAAGAAATCGAGATCTACACCCATCAGGCCCGATTATCGGCTACTCTTAGTCCGCATCCGTTCATAGCGTAGTGCGACGGATCCATTCGAGTAGGACTTGCATTCTGTCAGCTTGAAGTCGCGCTGCGGAAACTTGCCCGGAAAGCCGGGGATGCCATCGCCTAACAGTATGGGACCAAGGCCAATGAAGAGCTCGTCGACCAAATCCTCTTGCAGGAAACTGCGGGCCAATTCGCCCCCGCCTCCTAGATAGATGTCTTTCCCCGGACGGCGTTTTAGCTTTCTCACAAAGGCTTTCAGAGATCCGCTCACCACTTCAAAACCCTCTCGTTTGCCCGGCTTCCATCGCCGAGAGACTACGTAATTCGCCATGCCCGGCGTCTCGGATGTCTCTCCACTCTCGCCCAATTTCGGCATGGCAGCTGCGGTTTTACGGCCCATGATCGTGGTATCGACCTTGGAGAAGAAGTCTGCCATCACCGATTCACCTTCTTTGTCGATGACCAGAAAATCGAGGTCACCGTTGCGCCGCGCAATATAACCGTCCAGGCTGATTCCGAATCCAAGGATGACTTTTCGTGGCATGGCGTGATTGTAAATACACCATTGACTTGCCGTCAAGAGAAAACAACAGCCTGTCACGTTTCCGCATCTCAGCTCCATTCGACGCCCGTCTGGCTTTGTATGGCCTGCTTGGATTTGTGTAGGATCACGGTGCAATGGCAATAGCGCCGGTGCTGATGGGAGTTGCGGATCGTAACCGCTGGACGGCCTTGGTCTGTGTAAGCGTCAAGGACGGCTCACCCGAGGTTGTTGTTCGCCGCCGCGTGGAACTGATTGAGCCTGGGTTGCCGAAGCAACCGTATGAACACGAGACGGTTGGTATGAACACGGTCGAAGCCGAGAGATTGGCGCAGGAAGTCCGGGACTCGGCCGTGCATTGCGCCAAGCGGCGGCCCTCAAAGAGATTTAATAAGAAAAAGCTGTAGTTTCATCACTTTTTGCTTTTGTGTACTTTCGCTCGAGTACCCGCAGGCGCGTTCCTCTTCAATCTGATCTGATTGTAATCAACGGCGGCACGGATGAGATTTTTTAGAGCACGCTCATTAATCTTATCGCCCTCGAAAAAATCGATCGCTCGCCACGAGTTGCCCTCGAGGCCCGCGTTGAAGATCTTGTCAGGATCCGGGAGGCTCGCACCGTGGGAAAAGGTAAGCTTCACCTTACCTTTGTGGGCGTTGCCGACCACGATTATTCCGTCGCGAGACCATACTGGGCTTCCCATCCACTTCCATTCCTCGATGATCTTACGGTCGGCCGCAAGAATGCTCTTACGGATGCTGGCGAACGTTTTGCCGCGCCAGTCTGTGAGTCCTGCGATCAGCTGGTCAATACGTTCCGAAGGAGTCATTGGATCTTTATGCCTCGAATTCTTGTCCCGTTTTCATGCGAGTAGTTTCTCTGCGGCGCACGGTTTGGCCGGTCTCTTCAAAATAAGACGTCGAAGGACATGGCCTTTCCACATCCACAATCCGGAAAGGAGCATTACAGGAACGACGACAAACCTGACACGGCCGGCGTACTTTGGAAGTTCTTCAAACGGACTGTAAATATAGCCAAGGATCGGAATGCTGAAAACGATGTCAATCCAGCGAAAAAGCGAACGTTTGGTGGCTTCTTTCATGACTAATTTGTCCTCCATTCACGACTTTTGAGCCGCCTGAGGCGGCCGGTTGGGCGTTTGAATACCGAACTGCTTGGCGTATTCGGCGTTCAGCCGCTGCCAGTCGCCGAGCTTGATCGCCTCGCCACCGACGATGCGGCCGAGGGGAGCTCCTCCGAGAAGGTGATCCAGAACATCGAGACAAATGTGCCAGCCCGCGGCGCCCCACGAGATGAAGCGGCGGTCGATGTTGTGCCACAGCGTCAGGCGCGTGCCGCCACCGGCGGCTTCGAGTTGCCACCGGATATCGCCGTACTCCAGGACCTCGGGAGCGTCGGCTCGCGTCACTGTTGTTTCGAGCGGCGTGGGCGTTCCCACCCAGGTGAGCTTCACGGTTCCAACCGTACCCAAGTTCCCAGCGGTTTCAAAGGGAGCCCATTCACGCAGATGCGCCGGGTCGGTTAGCGCCTGCCAGACTTTTTCCGGCGAGTGGCGCAGTTCTCTCACAAGAATGAGCGTCCACTTCTCTCCGTCCTTCCGCACCTCCGCGCCGCTGGCCGGACCCGGTGTGTACCGCTCGCGATCGGTCATCTTCTTCTCCTTAGCGTGAATAACGTGCCAGCTGTATGACCTGAATGAGGTTGCCGCAGGTGTCGTTCAACATCGCAATGGTCGAAGCGGTCACGTCGGTGGGCGGCATCGTGAACTCCGCGCCGCGGGCTTTGATCCGCTCATAGTCGCCCTTGACGTCATCCGTGTAGAACATGGCCGCGGGCTGGCCCTGTTGAAAGATCGCCTGCTGATACGCTTTGGCCGCGGGGTTGTTGTTCAGCGCCAGTTGCAGCTCAGTGCCGTCCGGCTCCTCGGGCGAGGCCACGGTCAGCCAGCGAAACGGGCCCTGACGGAAATCCGCCTTCTTGGCAAAGCCCAGTACCTCGGTATAGAAGCGCATGGCCTTGTCCTGGTCGTCCACGTATACGCTGGTCATTTTGATTTTCATTTTGCTTCTCCTTGTCCACGTTCGCGGTTTGGGCCGCGTCGTTTTCTTCGTGTCTTCCTTTTCGTTGATATTGGTTGATCCATGTGATCCATGCGGTCCAGGTGGCGCTCGAGAGCATCTACGTGAGCGGACCAGAACCGGCGGAACGGAGCCAGCCAGGCATCGACCTCCTGAAGTGGTTCAGGTTTCAGCCGGTAAAGGCGGCGCTGTGCGTCCACCGTGGATTCCACGAACCCGGCCTCGCGCAGCACGCGCAGGTGCTTTGACACGGTCGGCTGCGGCATCCGAAGCTGGCGCTCGATCTCTCCCACCGACTGTTGTGACGAGACCAGGAGGCTCAATATCGCGCGGCGGTTCGGCTCCGCAATGATTTCGTACACAGATTCCACGCTGTTAATATACTCCACAGAGCATATGCGTGTCAAGGTATATAATGGCCCAGCGGCCCAGGCAACGGTTTCAGTCGGCTTCCGGGGATGTCCACATCATCCGGCAAGACGAACTCACCATCGAAGAACTCCAAGCTAACTACTTATGCTAGTCTTCAAAAGGGATCGAGCGCGCAATTAAATGCAGCCTAATGACGTGGCCGAGTGCCCTTTCTGCCTCGGCCGCATGCAGCTCGAAGATCACGATGGGGAAAGCTGGATGGTGTGTCCCAACGGCTGTCCTACCGAACTGCAGATCCTTGTGCCCGAGCCCGCTGTCCCCGAGACTCAAACCGGTGTCTCCGCGCTCCAGAAGCGCGCCGCCGGCTCTTCCAAGTGAGGTCTATTCATGCGCCGTACTCTCGTTCTATTGTTTCTCGTAATTCCGATTTCGGCTGAACTCGCGTATCAAAAACCGCCGAAAGAGATCCTCGATATATTGAATGCGCCCGCGACACCGGCGCTGGGTGTGAATCCGGCACGGACCTACGCGTCGCTATCGCAGTCGGAACGATATCCGTCCATCGCCGAAGTGTCGCAACCGATGCTGCGGCTGGCGGGAATGCGAATCAACCCGCGCACCAACGGTCTGCACCTGGCGCCGTCAAGTTTCGCAATCACCTTGGTGCGGCTCGCCGATGGTGTGAAGATTCCTGTGTCGCTGCCGCCGAACGCGCGGGCCGGCTCGCTGCGCTGGTCCGAGGATGGAAAGCAGTTTGCCTTCGCGAACTCGACTGCCACTGGCATTGAGTTATGGATCGGCGATCCTACGACGGGCAAGACCAGGAATATCGACGGCCTGAAGCTCAACGCTGTGCTGGGCGATCCCATCGATTGGCTGCCAGATAATCGCACGCTACTGGTGAAGGCTATTCCCTCCGGCCGTGGATCCGCGCCGGCGGAAGCGACGGTACCGGTAGGTCCGAGCGTCCAGGAGAGCTTGGGTAAGGCGGGCCCGGTGCCGACTTACGAAGACATGCTGAAAAATCCGCATGACGAAGATCTGTACGAATACTACGCGACCGCGCAGCTCGCTAAGGTGGATGCGGCCACCGGGACGATCACTCGGCTCGGCCAGCCTGGCTTGCTCGAAACCGTTACTCCGTCGCCCGATGGCATGGATATTCTGGTGACGCGTGAGCATCGGCCGTTTTCCTATCTGCATCCGGCACGGGAATTTCCCAAGGAAGTGGAGATCTGGAATCCGTCCGGCGCGATGGTTTATAAAGTCGCTAGCCTGCCATTGCCCGAGCGCGTGCCACTCGGCGGCGTGGAATCTGGTCCACGCCAGTTTCGCTGGATCGCCAATCAGCCGGCATCGCTAATGTGGGTGGAGGCGCTGGATGGCGGAAATCCCAAGGAAAAGGTCCCGCATCGCGATCGGCTGCTTGCGATCAAGGCTCCTTTCAAAGGCGAGCCTTCGGAGATCTTCAAAACCGAGCAGCGCTTCACCGGAGTCCAGTTCGGCAAGAATTTTGCGCTGGTGGAAGATTACGATCGCAATACGCGCATTCTGCGCACGCTGGAGATCGATCCTTCGAAGCCTAGCGCCGATGCCAAGCTGGTCTGGAGCCGCAATCAGCAGGATCGCTACAAAGATCCAGGGCGGCCAGTAGAGCGACTGTCGTTAGGCGGGCGCGGCGGCGGCTTAGGTTTTCCCGGCGCCGGAGGAGGCGGGGAATCGTCGTTGGTGCAGTCGGGCGACACTATTCTTTTGATCGGTCAGGGCGCCAGCCCACAAGGCGACCGGCCGTTTCTGGATCGCTACAATCTGGCGACCGGGCAATCGGAACGGCTTTTCCATTCGGCTGAAACAAGTTACGAGACGGTTGATGCGGTGCTCGACGAGCAGGGTACGCGCTTTATCACGCGACGCGAGAGCCCGACCGAACCTCCGAATTTTTATCTGCACAATGGCGCCCAGGAAAAGGCTCTGACGGATTTCAAAGATCCGACGCCGCAGCTTCGCCGCATCAAGAAACAATTGGTGACCTACCAGCGCCCCGACGGCGTGCCGCTGTCTTTCAATCTCTATTTGCCGCCGGATTACAAACCGGGCACGCGGCTGCCCGCGGTTTTGTGGGCTTACCCCCGTGAATTTAACGACGCCGACACGGCCGGCCAAGTCAGCGGCTCCTTGCAGCGCTTCACAACCATTACCGGCTATTCCGAGCTATTCTTTCTGCTGGAAGGCTATGCGGTTCTAGATGACGCGGCTATGCCGGTGGTCGGCACGCCTGAAACCGTGAACAACACCTATGTCGAGCAGATTGTCGCGGACGCGAAAGCCGCCATCGATAAGGCCGCGGAGATGGGCGTGGTCGATCCCGATCGCGTGGGCGTAGGCGGCCATAGTTACGGTGCGTTCATGACCGCCAATCTGCTGACTCACTCCAATCTGTTTCGAGCCGGCATCGCCGAGAGCGGGGCTTACAATCGGACATTGACGCCGTTTGGGTTTCAAACTGAGCGGCGCTCGTTCTGGGAAGCGCAGGATATTTATTTGAAAATGTCACCGTTTCTGCTAGCCGATAAGATCAAGGTTCCCGTCCTGCTGATCCACGGCGAGGCCGACGATAATACCGGGACATTTCCGATCCAGAGCGAGCGCATGTATGAAGCGATTCGCGGTAACGGCGGCATAGTGCGGCTGGTCTTTCTGCCCGACGAAGCGCACGGCTATCGCGCCAAAGAAACCATCGAGCACGTGCTGTGGGAAAAGTCACGCTGGTTTGACAAATACGTGAAGAACGCCGGACCCTCGACCACGCGGACGGAGTAGCGCGGACATCGTCACAAGCCAAGTGGAAAAGCTGCACTCGAACCCTGCCTGGGACCAGCTACAACAAGCGTTTCTTCGGACCGCTGATGCTGCGCCGGTCCTGAGCGGGCTGACAGAGTTAATCGATGCTATGGCGCTTCAGGCGTACGAAGCATCGCTCGCTCGGGCCTTGCCTAACGGCTTTGCGATGCTGGCCGTGGGCGGTTTTGGACGGCGAGAACTCTTCCCATATTCGGATGTGGACATCCTGATCCTGGTGCAGCGTGAATCTCAAACGGCCGTGCTCAAGGAGGCGCTCTCGGAATTCGTGCGGCTGTTATGGGACGCCGGACTGCGGCTGAGCCACTCGGTCCGGACGCTGGCCGAATGCTCCGAGATCCACGAGCAGAATCCCGAGCTGAACATCAGTTTGCTGGACAGGCGGTTGCTGAGCGGCGATCAGGAATTATTTGCCAAGGTCGAAAACAAATTGAGTGATATCGAAGAGCGGCAGTCGCGCGCGCTGGCCCGTCATCTACGGCAACTCGCGCGTACGCGGCACGTAAAGTATCAGGACACTTTTTATCATCTGGAGCCGGATGTGAAAGAAACACCGGGCGGACTCCGAGATTTGCACTTGATTCACTGGCTCGGAAAGCTGCGGAAGTCGAGCGCGGACGCCGCGGAAAGGCTGGCCGGACCGGCCCGGTTCGTGCATTCGGTCCGCTGTTTTCTGCACTACCGTGCCGGGCGTGATCAGAATCTGTTGAGTTTCGACGAGCAGGAAGAAATCACCGGACAACTCTTTGCCTCCGCGGGCGGGCCGCCGGAATTCATGCGTGAATATTTTCAGAACGCGCGTGTGATCTATAACGAGGCGCGCCGCGCATTGGATTGGATCGATAAGGGTGAAGCCTCGCTGCTGACTCAATTTCGAGACTGGCGCTCGCGGCTGTCGAACGGCGAATTCACTGTTTCGAACGAGCGGGTGTTTCTTCGAACGCCGGCGCAACTGGAGAGCGATCCGGCGATCGTCCTGAGGCTTTTCGAATTCGTCGCGCGGCACGGCATCCCGCTGGCCGCGGAAACAGAGCGCCGTCTGGAGCAGAATCGCGAAATCTTTGCGGCCTTTTGCGCCGGACCGGCGTTTCAGTGGCCCGCGCTGCGAAACATTCTGTGCCTGCCGCGTGCTCCCATGGCGCTGCGTGCGATGCATAACGCGGGCCTCATTCAAGCGCTGTTCCCGGAGTGGCAGGGCATTCTATGCCTTGTTGTGCCCGACTATTATCATCGCTACACCGTGGACGAACACACGCTAGTGGCCATCGAAAAGCTCGACGAGCTGGCCGCGACTCAGGAGCCGGCGGCGCGACGGTTCGCAGAAACACTTTCCGAAATCGAGGATCTGGCGCTGCTCCGATTCGCTCTGCTGTTTCACGACGCAGGCAAAGGGTCCAACAGCGGCGACCATTCGCACCGCTCCGTGGAACTGGCGCGCCAAGCCATGCAACGCATGCAAATGCCCGCCGATGACCAGAGCGCGGTCGAGTTCCTCATCGCGCATCATCTCGATCTGTCGGCAGTGATGAATTCACGCGACTTGAATGATCCGGCCACCGCGCGGGTGTTGGCGGAGGGCATAGGAACGATCGAGAGGCTGAAACTTCTTTCGGTTTTGACGTACGCTGACATCTCAGCGGTAAATCCGGGGGCGATGACGCCGTGGCGGCTCGATCGGCTGTGGCAGGCTTATCGCGCAACTCATCAGGAGTTGGTGCGCGAACTGGAGACAGACCGCATTCGCGACGTGCCGGCGGATCTTTCGGACCCGGCGTTCATCAAAGGGTTTCCAGTGCGGTACCTGCGCACGCACACACCGGCCGAGATCGAAACTCATCTTCGCCTCCGCCAACTCAGCCGTCCCACCGGCGTGGCGGTACAGATCGATCGCCTGAACGGCGTGTATCGTGTCGATATCGTTGCGCGGGACATGCCGTTTCTGTTCGCCTCTCTGGCGGGGGCGATGTCGAGTTTCGGAATGGACATTCTGAAGGCGGAAGCATTTTCGAATGTTAAAGGAGTAATCCTGGACACCTTCGTATTCGCGGATCCGAAGCGCACCCTGGAGTTGAATCCGCCGGAAATGGAGCGGCTGCAAGAGACGCTGGAGCGAGTGGCGCTGGGAAAGGTCGACATTGATGCGCTCTTGCGAAGCCGTCCGCTGCCTCCCAGACTCAAGCGCCGAACCGTGCGGGCGGGCGTGCACTTCGATTCCGAGGCCTGCGAAACGGCTACGCTGGTCGAGATCATTGCCGAGGACCGGCCGCGATTGCTGTATGATCTGGCCGCGGCCATCTCATCTTCCGGCTGCAACATCGACGTGGTGCTGATCGACACCGAAGGCCACAAAGCGATCGATGTGTTCTATGTGGCGTCGGACGGAAAGAAGCTCACGCCCGAGATCCAGGCCGTGCTGGAGAAGAAACTTCTGGAACGGTTGTAAGCTTTGCAACCGCTTGCTACGCGCGCGGCTTCCATGAGAAGGCCGCCCTGAGTCAAGTACTAATTTGGTCGTGTCACCGAAAAAGGTCACCGCCGACCAACGGGAGGCGCCAGCGTCCTTCAAAT
>Ga0210406_10007162_pt1 | contig 11405 bp, 12 predicted proteins | sample IncBWC30MmetaG_FD_155454 | JGI IMG/M metagenome (GOLD analysis project Ga0210406, IMG submission 155454) | Forest soil microbial communities from Barre Woods Harvard Forest LTER site, Petersham, Massachusetts, United States - Inc-BW-C-30-M | ecosystem: Environmental > Terrestrial > Soil >... | reverse complement strand
GATCGGCCGGGGCTCCCGGCCCGACACCTGCCCGGTCGCCCTCCTCGAAACCTGGCTGCGGCTCGGCCGCATCAGCCATGGTCCCCTCTTCCGGGCGATCGCGCGCAAGAACGGCGGGGTTTCGGGGGCGCGGCTGACCGACAAGCACGTCGTCCGGTTGGTGAAGACATGCGCCCTCGCCGCCGGCCTCCGCGGCGACCTTACCGAGGGCGAGCGGCGGCTCGCGTTCGGCGGCCATTCGCTCCGCGCCGGCCTCGCCTCCTCCGCCCAGATCGAGGAGGCTCACGTTCAGAAGCATCTCGGCCACGCCAGCGCTGAAATGACCCGCCGGTATCAGCGCAAGCGCGACCGCTTTACAATCAACCTCACCAAGGCGGCTGGGCTATAGAAGCTACGGCGCGGCCGTTCGCCTTGTTGGATCAGTCGCGGCTGCTTCGCGAATGTGGTCCGAGCTTTTGGTTGGGGTTGTTGCGCTCGCCTGCCTTCCCGTACACCATTGACCTATGGTAAGTGGAGGCGCGAGCTGGTTGCGTTCTCAGCTGAGAACAGCCAGACGTCTGCGCGTACTCTGGGCCGCCGCGATTCTATTTTACGGAGGCCCGCAAGCGGCACTGTGTAGGTCAACTTGTCGACCGTTGCCGCTCCGTATTCGTTTTCCGCCTGATCGCCGGTCTTAAAGCACCAACTGCAGCGAAGCCCGATTCCTCCCGGGAGGCCATAAGGCAGGACAAAGTCAATCGAGCGGCTCTTGGTTAATGAAGAGGCATTTGGAACGATTCCGGACGGCGGGTGCTCAGCCTTGGCCTGCCCCATTCCACGCGCGGGGAGGGTGCCGACGGTTCCGTAGCACTCGCGACGGTATTCAGCGGAGCGCTTGGATTTAGGATCGGCGGTGTCTCGCTGAGGCCTTTGCGGCTGGTTCTCGCCGACGCGACAATGATCGGGGGAGGGTCGACGGAAATCGCGAGGATCATGTTAGCTCCCTCCGCCACACACGGTTTCCGGAAGTGGGCCCCCGAGATCGTTACTTGATTCCCGGCGCCGGGGCCTCATTGTGCCGCCACCGAGACTCAGTACCCCGAGGAGTGCTCCGGACGAACAATTTCTAGGAAGGGCAGGGCCGGTCGGGCAGTTCCTTGAAGGAGGGCGTCGCGCACCATCGCTGATTGTCGAGGTATTGCAACCGCGCGGGGAACCCCTTCTGGCTTTGATCTAGGCGGTGGAAATGTGGCTTTCATACATAGTTCTCAGCTGAGAACTTCTCGTTTGTGTCGTTCGCTCACCGAAAAAGAAAACCCCTCTAATTTTTATTTCTTCCTCGGAAACCGGTATCGAACAAGTATTAATTTGCGTTAACCCATAATCCCTTGACCGACTCACAAGAACGCGCAAATTTACGCACGCCTGAGCAAATTCTTACCTTGAGCGTGTATGACGGTCTTGAGCCAAATTGACGCAAGTCACCGAACGGGCAAGAAGGTGCGGTCGCTCACGCGACTCATCGAAAGGGATGCGCGCGTGCTCGGCACGCAGCTACTAGAGCTTCGTTCGCGCGCCTTTCCTCCAAGCGCCGAGAAGGCCCTTCGTAGATTCTCGTCCGGAGAGGCAGCGAAACTCATAGGCGTCACGGACGCTTATATCCGCCATTTGTCCCTATCGGGAGAAGGCCCTGACGCCGAGAAATCGGCGCGCGGCCGACGGCAGTTCACCCTCGACCAGATCCATGACCTGCGACGTACGCTCGCGCGCTCGAAACCTTCCTACCTTCCCGAAAGGCGCGACGCTGAGCATCTTCAGGTCATCGCGGTCACCAATTTCAAGGGCGGTTCGGGAAAGACCACCACCGCGGCTCATCTAGCTCAATATTTCGCAATGCGCGGTTATCGTACGCTGGCCGTTGACCTCGATCCGCAGGCTTCGCTCTCCGCGCTTTTCGGGTTGCAGCCGGAGTTCGACCTCAAAGACAACGACACGATTTATGGCGCGATCCGCTACGACGACCAGCAGCGGCAGCTCGGCGATATCATCCGGCCCACCTATTTCGCCGGCCTCGACATTGTGCCGGGAAATCTCGAGCTCCAGGAGTTCGAGCATGATACGCCTCGCGTGCTCGCGGGGGGCCGGCGCGCCTCAGATCGTATGTTTTTCTCTCGCATCGCCAATGCGCTGGCGTCGGTCGAGGACCGCTATGACGTCGTCGTCCTCGATTGTCCGCCCTCGCTCGGATTTCTTACGCTGTCCGCTTTGTGTGCGGCGCGCAGCGTTCTGGTGACAATTCATCCGCAGATGCTTGATGTCGCGTCGATGTCGCAGTTCCTCCAGATGACGGCGAGCCTGCTCGACGTGGTGGAGCAGGCGGGTGGCGACGCTGATTATGATTTCTTCCGTTATGTCATCACGCGCTACGAACCTTCGGATGGTCCGCAGGGGCAGATCGTTGGCCTGATGCGAAGCTTGTTCGGGGAGCGCGTGCTGACCACGCCCGTGCTCAAATCCACGGCCATCTCCGATGCAGGCCTGACCAAGCAGACCCTCTACGAGATAGCTCGGGAGAATTTCACCCGCAGCACGTATGATCGCGCGATCGAGTCGCTCGATACAGTCCACGGCGAAATCGAGTTGTTGATCCGAGAAGCGTGGGGGAGGGGCGCTTGAACAAACGACGAGACGCCCTAAAGGCGATGTTGACGCCGGTTAGTGTTTCGCCGAGTGACGACAGTCAACCCCTGCGCCATGGAGGCGTTTCCGGCTCGCTTAAGGCTATGGGGTTATCATTAAAGAACCTGTCGGACGAGGCCGACGAAGCGCGCGCGTTGAAGGCCCAACTCGCGACCGGCGCCCGGGTCATCGAACTCGATCCCAATCTCGTTGACCCGTCCTTTGTTCGCGACCGCCTGGCTGAACCAGAGGGAGAGGCGTTCGAAGTATTCAAGGCCAGCCTTGCGGCTGACGGGCAGCAGGTTCCGATCCTCGTCCGGCCCGCGCCAAACGACGAGGGCCGCTATCAGGCAGCTTATGGCCATCGACGCCTTGCGGCGCTTCGTGCGCTTGGGCACCCTGTCAAAGCCATCGTGCGGGAGCTCACGGACGAGCAACTGATCGTTGCTCAAGGCAAGGAAAACTCCGACCGACGCGACCTTTCCTTCATTGAACGCGCGCTGTTTGCTGCCCGGCTCGAAGACCGGGGTTTTTCCCGCGCAGCGCTGACCGCTGCGCTCTCGCTGCAAAAGGGCAATCTGTCGACGATGATCTCAGTGGCACGGAGCATTCCAGAGCCCCTGATTGTCGCCATAGGCCCGGCGCCGAAGGTCGGACGGCCGCGTTGGGAGCAGCTCGCGGCGCTCATTGTTAATGACGCTCGCAAATGGCGGTTGGCGATCGCGGATCCGGCCTTCGTTACGGCCGACAGCGACGCACGATTCGAATGTATCCTCAAGGCGCTTGTTCAGCGCTTAGAAGTCCGGGCGCCTGATATTGTACGGGGCCAGGACGGAACGCCATTAGCCGTGGTGAACCATGGGAAGGGCAGGGTGCGGCTCACTATCGAGAGCCGCCATGTTCCCGAATTCGGCGACTGGCTTATCTTGCAACTGCCTGAAATCTACGCGTCGTTTCGGCGTCGCGCGGATGCTTGAACGATAATTCTCTAGTGATGAAGGAAACTTAGAAGCAAAGAAAAAAGGCCCCCGAAACGTCGCCGTCCCGGAAGCCCTCTCTGTAGTATCGCAACTCAGAGATTCTCACTTCTGCGAATCACAGTCAAGTGTCTCGTGCGAGACGAACGCCGATTCGGTGAGCAAATTTTCTTTGCCTGAACGAAAGGCAAAGGTATGCAGTCCCATCAACCCACGACGCCCTTTGGGCGGCGGTTGCTGACGCTTGCCCATGTGGCGACCCAGATGGCCGCCTCCGCACGACCGCCAGACAAAGTGGTCCACAAATGGAAGGTCTTCAAGGCGGTTTGCGTCGCGCGGCCACGTATAGGGGTGTCCGAGCGCGCCTTGGCCGTCCTGAATGCCCTCATCAGTTTCTATCCAGATACGACGCTCACCGGAGAGGATGACCTGATCGTCTTCCCATCCAATGAGCAGCTCTGCCTAAGAACGCACGGCATGCCGGCGTCGACCTTACGGCGGCAATTGGCTGCACTGGTGGACGCAGGATTGATCGTTCGTCGCGACAGCCCGAATGGCAAGCGCTACGCCCGAAAGGGCAGGGGAGGGGAGATCAAGCTCGCTTTTGGTTTCGACCTCGCGCCGCTGGTGGTCCGCGCCGAGGAGTTCGAAGGGATGGCGCAAGAGATCGAAGCCGAGATTCGGGCGATCAAACTTGCAAAGGAGAGGATCACGCTCTGCCGCCGCGACATTGCGAAAATGATCGCCACCGGCCTCGAAGAGGGCGTTCCGACGCGCAGGGCGGGGCAGGGGCCCGCGAGCTGGGAGGAGCTTCACACCATCTTCCGGGGGCTGGTAGAGGGCGTTTCGCGGACAGCGAGGAGGGAAGAACTGGAGTCTGCCGCGGACGCTCTGTCCGTGTTCGCTGACGATGTCCTCAACCTGTTGGAAACTCAAACTAAAGAAACAAAAATGAACGCCAATGAGTCTCTAAATGAGCGCCACAAACAGAATTCAAATCCAAACTCCCCAATTGAACTTGAACCTAGCCTTCGAGAAGGCAAGGGGCCGAGGGCGGAGCCAAATCCTCAAAAGCCAACAGCGGCGGAAAGGACCTATCCGCTCGGAATGGTGCTGAGCGCCTGCCCCGATATCGTGGACTATGCCAAGGGCCGGATTGCGAATTGGCGCGACTTTCTCGCGACCGCTGCAGTCGTTCGGCCCATGCTGGGAATTAGTCCGAGCGCCTGGGAGGAGGCGCGAACGGTGATGGGCGAGGCGGAGGCGGCGGTGGTGGTGGCTTGCCTGCTGCAGCGAAGTTCTACGATTCAATCAGCGGGCGGCTATTTGCGCGAATTGACGCGGAAGGCTGGGGAGGGAGAGTTCTCGCTCGGACCCGTTCTCATGGCCCAAATTAACGCTAGGAACCGCGAGCGGCGATCCGCCTGAGGGCATGGTTGGCTTACTGTTCTTCGCCGCGTCGTCCATGCTTTTCGATTGACCCCCAGTGCTGAGGGTGAGTTCCGGTCTGATCCGTACCGGTCATGATAACGGGGGAAACGAGCGGTCCTTTAAAGAGGGGAAATCTCGTACACATGTCAGGGCTATTTGGTCCGCCGATCGTCCCTCCTTCTCGGCCGGATTTCCCGTTCGCGCCGGCTTTGCCCACCTTCGCGTGAGAAGCGAAGGAGCGGGAATGGCTACCGCTAGCGCCGGTCGCGCTACAAGGGTTCGTCGCAGGCTCCCGCGCGTTCCGCGCGCCCTTGCAGCCCGACGGTCTCGCGGTTTGGGGGCAGGGCAGGGGCGAAGACAAGCCCAGGGCCAGACAACCCAGCTCCCGCGCTCAAACGCGAGGAGTGGATATGACCCGACACGACCCCGAAATCCAGGAATTGCGCGAGAAGGCGCATTGCGCTGTGGTGCTGGAGCAAACACCGCCGTGCTGGAAGCTCGACCGGAAGGAAAGCACGAAGCTTAGCCTAAAGTACCGACGAGGCAAGGGCGAGATCCTCATCGTCAGCCATGCCGGGCGCGGTTGGTGGGATCCGACTAGCGACGCTAAGGGCGACGTTTTCCGCCTCGTGCAAAGGCTCGAGCTAGGGCTTAGCTTCGGACATATCCGCAAGCGCCTGCGAGAATTCGCCGGACTATCGCCATGCTTTCCGTCGGGCGACAGGGCAGGGCGACGAAAGGGTTCAGACAGAGCCGTCGCCGCCCGCTGGGCCGAACGAAGGGCGGTTTGGTCGAACTCTCCGGCCTGGCGCTATCTCAGACGACAGCGCGGGCTGTCGGCAGCGATCATTGAGGCAGCGTCCGCGGCCGGCGTTCTGCGGGAGGGTCCCGTCGGCAGTGCCTGGTTCGCCCATTTCGACGCCGGCGCCGTTGCGCACGTGGATGTCCGAGGCCCGACTTACAAAGGTTCGCTGACAGGGGGCGTAAAGTCGCTCTTCCGATTGCCCTTGAAGGGTCTGCCTCTTCCAAGACTGGTTCTCACCGAGGCGGCGATCGATGCCCTGAGCCTCGCGGCCCTCGAGAGCCTCCGTAGCGACACGCTCTACGCCGCGACCGGCGGCGGCATGGGGCCGGGCACGATCGCCGCGCTCGAGGCGCTGCTCGTCGATATTGCAATGCTCCCTGACGCGCTTTTCTGTAGCGCCACGGACGCTAATGGACCGGGCGATCGCTTGCCGACCGGCACCAATCACTTGCGAGAAAAATCGGCATCCCGTTCGCGCGGCTTCGGCCTCCCATCGAGGGCGGCGACTGGAACGAAGTCCTTCGCGCTCAATCGTAAGCAATCGTTTGGAAGCCAAAAGAAACCTGAGTGTCGGAAATGATCTCCCCGACCAAAGTCGCGGCTGCAGCCGACTAGGCGCTGCCGACGTCGTCGCTAGGCGTTTCTGTGCTTTCGCCTAGCTGCGAGCCGCCCTCGTCGTGTCAATTAAACGGTGGCGCGACAGGGTAGGCGAACGGCCCGTCACGCTGGTTTGAGATTGTCCGCCGACGACTTGCCGGTGCGCTTGTCCGCGACAACATCATAGGAGATCTTCTGGCCTTCGTTGAGGTCCCGCATCCCGGCGCGCTCGACAGCGCTAATGTGAACGAACACGCCGGTTCCACCGTCTGTCGGTTGGATGAAGCCGAAGCCTTTCGTTGCATTGAACCATTTCACTGTCCCAGTAGCCCCATTTCTCCTTGGGGTGGTTGCTCTAGCGCGGCCGGCGCCCGCACGCGAATGTCCCCGTCAATGGCAGAATCGTTGACTTGCTTTAGGGGAGATTGACGTCGCGCGAGACGCGAATTCGGCTTCGTGCATAGGTTTCGCCGTCACGCGCCGCGAGGACGAATATCAGATTGGTAGTCGGCAGTGGCTGAGAAACGTCGGGCCAGGGTTACCTCGCACCCATGACTTCGAGGGACCGCTGTGCGATATAGCCGCCTTTCCCCGATTCTCCAGGAACTTTGAAATGAACTCTTCCGAACTCGTCACAATCGTCGCGGAAGCTCACGACATATCAAAAGCGCAAGCGCAGGCGATTCTGGATAGCGTGTTGAAAAGCATCGTCAACGCCGCGGCGAGCGACGACGAAGTTTCCTTAGCGAGATTTGGAAAGTTCAAGGTCAAGGCTTCGCCGGAACGCGAGGGCCGCAATCCGGCCAACGGCGAGAAAATCAAGATCGCCGCGTCGAAGAAGCTTTCCTTTTCGCCTGCCAAGGCAGTGAAGGACGTCTTGAACGCCTGAACACACGGAGCGCAGATTTATCGCGCCTCTTTGGCAATTGGGTTCGTCAAGTTTCACTGATTTTGAGGATGTCGTTGAAACGCGTAACGCCTTCGTTCACCGTCGAATACCGCCAGGCCAAACGGCCGAATTCTGGAAGCTCGAAACCGGGTTGGGCTCACGCGAAGCCGGCGCCGGCAGGACTCGACGAGAAGACGCATCGCATCGCGACATCCGCGTTCAAAACCGTCGCCGCCAAACCGCCAGCGGACGTCATATCGCCATCGATCCCTTCCGGCCGCATTCTTCCGAGCCTCGTTGAGACCGCGCGTGTGACCGCGCAGGCCGACGCCGAAGGCGCCCAATCGAGGAGCTATGAGGGCGCCGCGCAAGCGGGCTATGCCACGCAAGTACCAGCAGACGGGACGGTGGCTCGTCAACTGGGCGAGCACGTTTATCCTGCTGAGGGCCTCGAGCCGTCGGTCGCAGTCGCCACGATACTTCGGTTGAAGCAGCCCACGACCTCGGACCTGAGCGCTGAAAAGGCGGGAACGCCAAGGTCGAAGAATCGCACCCGCCATCCTGCAGAAAAGAAAGAGAAGCTCGACAACGTTCCTAGGACGTCCGCCGGCAGGTCTGAAACTGCACCGGTGAGTTCAACCTCCAGCTTGCCGGCTGCCAGTAAGCCTTCATCGACCACGCGCACAAGTCGAATCCTCGGTCGCTACGTCTTTCGCGACGAACTCAGTCTGGGAGAACGTTGGAAGCGCCGGATAGAGGCGCGACGAGAGCGTCGCGCGTAAGCGCGGTTCTGTCCCCGACCAAGCCGATTGGTCCCCATGATCGCCCTAGGTCGTGAGCGGGTCTTCGCTCGCAAAAGCGTACTTCATGACCTTGACGGATCAGGTTCTCAGTCTACCAGCAACGAATGCGCTCGGTTCGCTATAGAGTCTGGACGAGCAGCGCTCGGCCTGGGAGATCTTGGTCACGTCCGTCAATGTGGTGTAATTTTCGGGTGTAGCTGAGGGTGTCATTGGTCAGGCCGCCCTGGGTGTAATCTGCAACGGCTTGAGGTCGGCGGGCTTGTCGGCCGGCTCTGCGAAGCCCTCGATCTGCATGTAGCGATTCTGCGTCTGCCAATCGTCGTTGTGCTCCATGAGAACGGCGCCGACGAGCCGCACGATGGATTCCTCATTCGGGAAGATGCCGACGACGTCGGCTCGGCGCTTGACCTCCTTATTCAGCCGCTCCAGCGGATTCGTCGAATGCAGCTTCGTTCGATGCTGCGCGGCGAAGGTCATGTAGGCGAGCACGTCATGCTCGGCCTCGTCCATCAACCTGCCGAGTTTCTCGAACCGGGGCCGCAGCTGATCGGCGACGTGCCGCCAGACCTGGCCCGCCGTCTCGCGGTCGGGCTGGATGAAGGCCTGGCGGATGGCGGCGGCGACAACCGTCTCCTGCGTCTTTGGCACGTAGGCCAGCGCATTGCGCATGAAGCACGCGACAGCGTTGCCATGGCGCGCCGACGACCCGCTGGACGGCGGCCTTCAGCCCTTCGTGCGCGTCCGAGATCACGAGCTTGACGCCGCGCAGGCCGCGTCTGGTCAGGCGCTTCAGGAAGTCCGCCCAGAAGGTCTCGGCTTCCGACGGGCCAATGCCGAGCCCGACGATCTCGCGCCGTCCTTCGGTGTTGGCGGCCACAGCGATTATCGCGGCGACCGAGACGATGCGTCCGCCCTCGCGCACTTTCAGGTAGGTCGCATCCAGCCACAGATAGGGCCAGTCGCCTTCGAGCGGCCGTTCGAGGAAGGCCTTCACGCGCTCGTCGATTTCCTTGCACAGTTTCGAGACTTGGCTCTTCGAGATGCCGGAGAGCCCCATCGCCTGCGCGATCTCGTCGACCCGGCGCGTCGACACCCCGCCGATCCAGGCCTCCTGGATGACAGCGCCCAACGCCTTTTCCGTCGTCTTGCGCGCCTCCAGGAACGGCGGGAAGTAGCTGCCGGCCCGCAGCTTCGGGATCTTGAGATTGAGCGAGCCAAGCCGCGTGTCGAGCCTGCGGTCGCGGTAGCCGTTGCGCCAGTTCAGCCGATCGGCGGCCCGTTCGTGCCGGCCAGCGCCGATCAGCCCCTCGACGTCGGCCTCCATCAGCAATTGCAGGACGCTCTCGGCCACAGCACGCAGAAAGTCACCGTCGCCGGCCTTCTGCAGAAGCTCATTCAGTGGCAGTCTGTCCTCGGTCATCGTGGTCCTCCGGTCAGTGTGAAGTCGAGCAACTCCACCCTAGACCGCCTGCCGCGGTGACCACCCCAGCTCCACTCCCGGATCGGCACGTTTTTCCACCGCCGATTCCGCCGAAAATTACACCACGTCCGTGGACGTTACCTGGGATATCTTCATCGACACAACCTCCTCGGATTGGGCGAAGCCCCAGTAATGATCCTGGTCGCGCAAAAGGCAGGCCTGTCAGGACAGCGCTCCTCTCGCCGGCGCATAGCAGTTTGTTTCGGACTGGCGCGTTGGCAAACCCAGATTGTAGGACCAATGAATTTAGCTGGAGCCGCTCTCGTGGGAGAGGAGGGCAGGGCGAGTCGGTTCGCTCCTTGGCGCATAGCCGCGCTTGCGCTTTCGGGTGAGCCACGTTTCCAGCGTTACTTGGGCTCGCGACGCGTCCTCACCCCCGAAGTGAAGGCGTTCCCGGCCTAGGCAGCCGATGCGGCCCCAGCGCCGGATCAGCGTATGCTTCGCAAACAGCGTCGGTTCGATCGAAAGAACGTAATAGCGCGCGATGTTCCGGGTAGGGTCGACGCGTTCGAGAACAATATGCGCCGAGGGAGAGTCGCCTTCGGAGACATTCGCCATGCCGAATCCTCGGCTCGGCTTTGTCCTGCGTCCAACGCAAAGTTTGAATCAGTCATGCCGATTCGATTCCAAGAATTGATTGATCTCGACGGGTAAACTTCGACGCATCTGCTGCTTCTCAAAAGCTCTGTCATATCGGGTTCAACGGGCCGCCAAGATCGTGAGGTCTGCACCGACAAGGAGGCATTGTCAGACCAAATTTTTCGGGCCGTGATCAGCTGTGGTAACCAAGGCGATGAGCAACCCGTTCCGGTATTTCAACAGCTCGCCAGAAGTGATCCGTCTGGTCGTGATGTTGTACGTCAGGTACCCGCTGTCGCTGCGCAACGTCGAGGATCTCTTGGCCGAGCGGGGGATCGACATCAGCCATGAGACCGTCCGGTTCTGGTGGAACCGGTTTGGCCCTATGTTCGCCGCCGAGATCCGCAAGAGACGAGTCGCGCACATGCGCGTCTATCCTCAGTGGCGGTGGCATTTGGACGAGACCTTCGTAAAGGTCAACGGCAAGCTCTGCTACCTGTGGCGCGCCGTCGACCATGAGGGTGAGGTTTTGGAGGCTGTCGTAACGGCGAAACGGGACACAGCCGCGGCGCTGAAGCTTCTCAAACGGATCATGAAGAAATACGGCCGGCCGAGGAAGATCGTCACCGATGGGCTTTGCTCTTATTCTGTGGCGATGAACTTGATCGGCGCTGCCGACCGCCACGAGGTCGGTGGCCGCCTCAACAATCGGGCGGAGAATTCGCATCAGCCGTTTCGACGACGAGAGCGGGCAATGCAGCGGTTTCGAAGTCTGAAGACGCTGCAGAAGTTCAGCTCAGTTCACGCCCAGGTCCACAACCATTTCAATCAGGAGCGGCATCTCGTCACCCGGCAGGTTTACAAGCAGAGACGCACGGCCGCATTGGAGGAGTGGCGCGCCCTCGCGGCTTAAATGCCGCTTGAGGGTGGGCGTGTCGCGTTAAGAGTCGAGGAACCGCAGTTACTTTGATGGTGTGGACGGCGCCCGCGCGGCATCTGGCTCAATGAAGGGCCGTGCCAAAATGGTTGTCGTTAGAGCAACCGTTTGAAGGAGCGCCATCCATGGGAAAATCTATCACTGATTTGTCGTCTGTCACCACCGTTGGGCTCGATCTGGCCAAGCACGTCTTTCAAGTTCATGGCGTTGATGCTTCCGGGCGGGTGGTGGTCGCCAAGGCGATCCGGC
>Ga0210406_10007161_pt1 | contig 11409 bp, 10 predicted proteins | sample IncBWC30MmetaG_FD_155454 | JGI IMG/M metagenome (GOLD analysis project Ga0210406, IMG submission 155454) | Forest soil microbial communities from Barre Woods Harvard Forest LTER site, Petersham, Massachusetts, United States - Inc-BW-C-30-M | ecosystem: Environmental > Terrestrial > Soil >... | reverse complement strand
AACGTGACGAGCGCCATGCCGAGGGCAAAATCGCCGGCGCGGCGATTGAACTCGTAGAAGCCGAAACGCGTGTCGGCGGGAAGGACGGGGAGGCGAACTTCGATCAGAAGCTCGTCCTCCTCCAGCGCCGTCGTCATGATGCCGCGAAAAAAATCCTGCGCTGGAATGGTACGCGTGCCGGCCGCGCGTCGCGCCACCATTTCCGCGCCGAGCGCCGCAGCGACCAGGCACCATTCGGCCGCCGGGTCGGCATGCGCGATGCTGCCGCAGAACGTGCCGCGGGTTCGAATCGGATAATGGGCGATGTGGCGAACCACCGTGGCGAGAAGCCGCCCGAGCGGCCCATCCACTACCGGGGTGTGGAAGGCGGCATGGCGCACGCATGCGCCGATGCAAAGCCGCTGCCCCTCGACCGTCAGTCGCCGCAGCGCCTCGACATCGTTGATGTCGACGAGATGCGCCGGGCGCGCCAGACGAAACGCCATGATCGGCACCAGGCTTTGGCCGCCGGCAAGCACGCGCCCGTCTTCGCCCGCGACCTCGGCCAGGGTGTCGACTGCCTCTTCAATCGTCTTGGGTGCGTGATAGCGGAACCGCGCTGGCTTCATCGTTCGCCGCCGCGGTTACGGTGCATCGCGAAGACAGGCAGAACGATCACCGCGCGTCCATATTCAAATGATTTTTTGGATTGAGGCACAGTTGATAGTGTATGTAAAGAAGTGCCTCCACGGGGTTCAGTACGCCAGCGATGAAGCCGCCGCCCTTTCGCTATCACGATCCGAAAACCGTCGGCGAGGCGGTCGGGCTGCTCGCCAGCCTGGAAAACGCCAAGCTCCTCGCCGGCGGCCAGTCGTTGATGCCCATGCTCAACATGCGCTTCGTGCTGCCCGATCACATCGTCGATCTCAATCGGGTCGAGGGCCTCTCCTACATCCGCGACACGCAAGGCGCGCTCGACATCGGCGCCATGACGCGCCAGCGCGACCTCGAATTTTCCGAGGCGGTGCGCGCGCGCTGGCCGATCATGCACGAGGCCCTACTGCAGGTCGGACACCGGCAGACCCGCAACCGCGGCACCATCGGCGGCTCGCTGTGCCATCTCGATCCGGCGGCGGAACTGGTCTCGCTCGCGACCGGCTATGACGCAACCGTCACGGTCGCCGGCCCCACTGGCCAACGCGAGGTGGCGTTCGCCGAGTTTCCGGTCGCCTATATGACCCCGGCGATCGAAGCGAACGAACTCGTCGTCGGCGTGCGCTTCCCGCAGTGGGCGGCCAAGCACGGCTATGCCTTCGTCGAGTTTTCCCGCCGGCACGGCGATTTCGCCATCACCTCGGCCGCCGTTTTGCTCGAGGGCGATCCCGGCGGCAAGATCGCGCGCGCCTCCGTGACCATCGGCGGCATGGGGACGGTGCCGCGGCGTGCCCGCGAGGTTGAGGAGGCTATCGCCGGACAGGTGCCGGCGGGCACGTTGTTCCGTGACGCGTGCGAAAGCTGCCGCAAGCTCGAGGCCATCGACGATGTGCATGCGCCGGCGTCATATCGCCAGCATTTGGCGGCGGTGCTGTCGCGCCGGGCGCTGGAGAAGGCGCACGCGCGCCTACTCGAGGCCCACGGCGGGGGTCCGCACTAGGAGCGACAATGAAAGAAACGCGAAAAATCGCCGTGACAGTCAACGGCAAGCGCTACGAGGAGGAGGTCGAGGTCCGCGTCACGCTGGCGGATTTCATCCGCCATCAACTCGGCCTCACCGGCACGCATCTGGGTTGCGAGCACGGCGTCTGCGGCGCTTGCACCATCCTGTTCGACGATCGCTCCGCACGCTCGTGCCTGATGCTCGCAGTGCAGGCGGATGGCCACGATATTCTCACCGTCGAGGGCATTGCCCCCTCCCCGGATAAGCTGCATCCGCTGCAGCAGGCGTTCCATGAACATCATGGACTGCAGTGCGGCTTTTGCACCCCGGGCATTCTAACGACCCTCATCGAATTCCTGCGCGACAATCCAGACCCCAGCGAGCAAGAGGTTCGGATCGCCATTTCCGGCAACCTGTGCCGTTGCACGGGGTATCAGAACATCGTCGTTGCGACGCTCGACGCGGCAAAGCGGCTGCAGGCCGAGGCGCCGCAATCGCAATCGAGTGCCGCGCCAAGGAGCTGACCGAAAAATCTTGATTTTGGCAGGGACCGCGGAGTAGCTAGCGACCATATCAAGGCTTCTGCGAGGCGGGACTTCGATATGGCGCACCGGCCGTTCGCATCGGCACCTTACGTGGTGGGCAAGAGCGCGCCCGCACCTGCCGAGCATCACATCCCGGCCGAGGAATCGCTGTGCCCGGTCGTCTCCCACGACTGGGTCAATTCCGAATACAAGCACCTTGTCGTCGACGCCTCGCCCAAGGCGCTCGCGGTCAAGCCCGGCCAGTTCTTCAATCTGCTCTGCCCCTCCCCGGATGCCGGCGAGCTGTGGCTGCGGCGCCCGCAGAGCGTCTACCGGATCGACCGCCAGAACCGCCGCATCGAGTTTCTCTACAAATGCGTGGGCCGCGGCACTTACGGCCTTGCGACGCTGGAAGTCGGCGACGAGCTCAACATGGTCGGACCGCTCGGGGTCGGATTTACGATTGATCCAGCCTGCAAGCACATCGTTGTCCTCGGGCGCGGCGTCGGGCTTGCCACCTTGGCGCCGATCTCGCAGCTCGCCGGAGAATCCGGCATCGGCGTCACTGCGATCCTAAGCGCGCGCAGCGCCGAATTCGTCATGGCCGACGACCTCTTCGCCAAGGTTGGCGAGGTCATCGCCGTCCTTGACAGCGACGGGTCGAGCGCGGTCGAGCACGTCGAAACAATTCTCAAACGCCTGATCGCGCAGCGCAGAGCCGACGCCTTCTATACCTGCGGCTCAAATCGTCTCTTTCAATTGATGAAGCGCCTCGGCAAGACGCACGGCATTCTCGGCCAGGTCGCCATGGAACAGGTGATGGCTTGCGGGCTCGGCCCCTGCTACGTGTGTGTGCGCACCTTCGAGGTCGAAGGCAAGAAGGAGCTTCGGCGCGTGTGCATCGAAGGGCCGGTGTTCGATCTACAGGAGGCGGTCGGATGGTAGACATGAGCGTGAAGATCGGGAGCGTGACGCTCAAGAATCCGATCATGCCGGCGTCGGGCTGCTTCTCGACCGATCTTGCGCAGGTCATCGACCTGAACCGGCTCGGCGCGCTGGTCGCAAAGACGGTGTCGCGCGAATTTCGCGCCGGCAACCCGCCGCCGCGCGTGTCGGAGGTCGAAGGCGGCATGATCAACTCGATCGGCCTGCCGACCAAGGGCATCGATTATTTCCTCAGCCATCAGGTGCCGGAGTACAAGCGCTTTTCGCCGCCACTCGTCGGCTCGATTTCGGCAACGACGATCGAGGATTTCGAGGCGATGGCGCGCGACGTCAGTCCGTCCGAAATCGATGTCCTGGAGGTCAATATCTCGTGCCCTACGCGTGACCCCAAAGGCGGCAATTTCGCGCTGCACGAGGAGCACACCTTCAACGTCATGCGCCGCATCCGCGCGACGACGGACAAGCCGATCTGGTGCAAGCTCTCGCCCAATGCCGGCGACGTCGTCGCCATTGCCAGAGCGGCGGAAGCGGCGGGAGCCGACGCGCTCGTCGTCTCGAATACGATTCTCGGCCTCAAGATCGACGTGAATACCTTCCACCCCGCGATCGGCAACAAATTCGGCGGCCTCTCCGGCCCCGGCATCAAGCCGATCATCGTGCGCATGGTGTATCAGTGCGCCAAGGCGGTGAAGATTCCGATCATCGGTTGCGGCGGCATCGTCAAGATCGAGGACGTGGTCGAATACATGCTTGCCGGCGCCAGCGCGGTCATGATCGGCTACCTTATTTTCCGCAATCCCTCGGGCATCATCGCGATCATCGAGGGTTTAGAAGAGTGGTGCGGCAGGCGAGGTTTTGCCCGCGTCGCCGACCTCACCGGCGCCATGATCGACGAAGCGCCGCGCGAGACCTACGCCGCGGCCGCAGCGCCGATCGGGTAGTGACGTCACGGCTCGCTCGACCGGCCCAAAGGCATCAGCCATGACCGCGCGCATTACCATCCGCAAGCCCGACGATTGGCACCTGCATGTGCGCGACGGCGCGATGCTAAAAGCGGTCATGCCGTTCACGGCCAGACATTTCGGCCGCGCCATCCTGATGCCCAACTTGGTGCCGCCGGTCATCACCACCAAGGATGCCATCGCCTATCGCGAGCGCGTGATGGCCGCGCTGCCCGCGGGGTCGACGTTCAAGCCCTTGATGACCTGTTACCTCACCGACGATACCGATCCCGACGACGTCGAACGCGGGTTCAGTGAGGGCGTATTCACCGGGGTCAAACTTTATCCCGCCCACGCCACCACCTACTCGGCTGCCGGCGTGACCGACTATCGCAACGTGATGCCCGTACTCGAGCGGATGGAAAAGATCGGCATGCCGTTCCTGATGCACGGCGAGGACGTCGATCCCGAGGTCGACATCTTCGACCGCGAAGCCATGTTCATCGAGCGCTATCTCACCAAATGGACGCGGCAGTTCCCTGCGCTACGCTTTACCTTGGAGCATCTTTCGTCCAAGGACGGCGTCGATTTCGTGCGCAGCGCGGCGCCGCAGGTCGGCGGTACGATCACGCCCTATCATCTCGTACTCACGCGCACCGATTGGCTCGGATGGGGGCTAAAGCCGTACATGTACTGCATGCCGGTCATCAAAACGGCACGCGGCCGCGCGGCGCTGCGCAAGGCCGCGACCTCGGGCGAGGCCTGCTATTTTCTCGGCACCGACTCGGCGCCCCATCCGGTGGCCAAGAAGGTCGCCGTGAACGGCATCCCGGGCCTGTTCAACGCGCCGGTCGCGATCGAGACCTATACCAAAGTGTTCGAGGAGGAAACCGCCCTCGACAAGTTCGAGGCCTTTGCCTCCCTCAACGGTCCCAGGCACTATCGGCTGCCGCCGAACGAAGACACGATCACGCTGGAAAGGTCTGCATGGACCGCGCCGCCGGAGGTCGACGTCGAGGGGCCCGATGAAAAGGCGCTGATCTATCGCGGCGGGGAAACCATCGAATGGAAGGTCGTGTCCGGCTGACATCTGCGCCTAAGGAGGTATGAGAGGCGAAATGGCAAGCTCGCAGGCCGATGTCATCGTCGTGGGCGCCGGCAACGCGGCGTTTTGCGCGGCGCTGGCGGCGCAGGAACAAGGCGCATCCGTGCTGATGCTGGAGGCAGCGCCGGAGGAGGAATCGGGCGGCAACAGCCGCTTCACCGCGGGATCGGTGCGCGTGGTTTATAACGGCGTCGACGACATCAAGGCGCTGGTCCCTGACCTCACCGACCAGGAAATCGCCACCACCGATTTCGGCACCTATACCCGAGAGCAGTTCTTCGACGACATGGCGCGTGTGACGCAAAATCGCGCCGATCCTGATTTGGTCGAGCTGCTGGTGACGAGGAGCTTCGACACGTTCTGCTGGATGCGCGATAAGGGCGTGCGCTTCATCCCGATCTACGGCCGACAGGCGTTCAAGCTCGAGGGCAAATTCAAGTTCTGGGGCGGCCTCACCGTCGAGGCAGTCGGTGGCGGGCCAGGCCTCATCCAGATGCTCACCGACTCCGCCACGAAGCGCGGCATCGAGATTCGCTACCGCACGCGCGCGCTTAGTCTCCTCTACGACGGGGTGCGGGTGGCAGGCGTGCGCATCCGGCACGATGGCGTCGAAAGCGAGCTACGCAGCAAATCGGTCGTGCTCGCATGCGGCGGTTTCGAATCGAATTCCGAGTGGCGCACGCGTTACCTCGGGCCCGGCTGGGACCTCGCCAAGGTACGCGGCACGCGCTTCAACACGGGCGACGGCATCCGCATGGCGATGGATATCGGCGCCAGCCCCTGCGGGAACTGGTCCGGCTGTCACGCGGTGCAATGGGAGATGAACGCACCCGAGTTCGGCGACCTCGCCGTCGGCGATCAGTTTCAGAAGCACTCCTACCCGTTCGCCATTCTCGTCAATGGCGCCGGCAAGCGCTTCGTCGACGAAGGCGCCGACTTCCGCAACTACACCTACGCCAAATACGGCCGCGTAGTGTTGGAGCAACCGGGCCAGTTCGCCTGGCAGATCTTCGACCGGAAGGTGAAGCATCTGCAGCGCGACGAGTACAAGATCCGGCAGATCACCAAGGTCGTCGCCGATTCGATCGAGGAATTCGCAACCAAGCTCGAGGGCGTGAACGCGGAGCAGTTCCTCAAGACCATCGCCGAGTACAACAAGGCGGTGCGCCGCGACATCCCGTTCAATCCGAACATCAAGGACGGGCGCCGCACGGAGGGGCTCACCATCGACAAGAGCAATTGGGCCAACACCGTCGATGAGCCTCCGTTCGAAGGCTACGCGGTGACGTGCGGCCTCACCTTCACCTTCGGCGGCGTGCGCATCACCACCGAGGCGGAAGTGCTCAACACCGACTATCAGCCGATCCACGGGCTTTATGCCGCCGGCGAGCTGGTCGGCGGCCTGTTTTATTTCAACTATCCCGGCGGCTCCGGCCTCACCTCGGGCGCGGTGTTCGGCCGCATCGCCGGCACCTCGGCGGCGCGCGCCGGCAAGAATTGAGCGGTCATGGAATTCGACAACTCGTTCGAAGTGCCGCTGCCGCCCGCCGAGGCCTGGAAGGTGCTGCTCGACATCAAACGCATCGCACCGTGCATGCCGGGCGCCGAGCTGACCGAGGTGCTCGACCAGAACAGCTACAAGGGCAAGATCGGCGTGCGGCTCGGGCCGGTCGCCTTGACCTTCGCCGGCGTCGTCAAGTTCGAGCAGATCGACGCTGCCACCCATACTGCGCGCGTTGCGGCGCAAGGCACCGATGCCAAGGGACGCGGCGGCGCCAACGCCACCTCAGTTTTCCGGCTCGAGCCGGCCGGCGGCGGATCCAAGGTGCTGGTGCACACCGATTTGGCGCTGTCGGGAGCGGTGGCGCAGTACGGGCGCGGCGTCGGCATCATCCAGGCAACCGCCGCCCAGATCATGAATCAATTCGCCGCGCGATTGAAGGACAAGCTCGCGCAGGACGCCGCCGCTGCCGTTTCCGCGCCCGCCTCCGCTGCGCCCCCACCGGCGCGCCCCTCGCCTCCGGCCGGCGCCGCCGAGGGACCGGCGCCAACGGCGAAGCCGATTGCCGGCTTTGCGCTGATTGGAAAGGTGATCTGGAGCTGGATTGCCGGTTTGTTGCGACGGCCGTAGCGGCTACTCCTTGAGCGCCTCTTCCCGGCCCACGCGGATCGCTGGCGCCGCAATTACCACCAGAAGGCCGGCCGCCACGAGAAGGAACGCGAGGCTGATCGGCTCCTGCAGGAACACCATCGGATCGCCGCGCGAGATCAGAAGCGCCCGACGAAGATTTTCCTCCATCATCGGCCCCAGCACAAAACCGAGAATGAGCGGCGCCGGCTCGCAATCGAGCTTGAGAGCGACGTAGCCGAAGACCGCGAAGAACGCCATCACGAAGGCGTCGAACGGCTTGTTGTTGATCGTATAGGCGCCGATGCAGCAGAACGCGATGATGGCTGGATAGAGCAGCCGGTAAGGCACGCGCAGCAATCGCACCCAAACGCCGACCATCGGCAAATTCAACACCACTAGCATCAGATTGCCGAGCCACATGCTGGCGATCAGGCCCCAGAACAATCCCGGCCGATCCGTCATCACGCGCGGGCCCGGCGCGATGCCGTGGATCATCAGCGCCCCGATCATCATCGCCATGGTCGGATTGCCGGGAATGCCCAAGGTCAGCATCGGGATGAACGACGTCTGCGCGCCCGCGTTGTTGGCGGATTCCGGGGCCGCCACGCCCCGGATGTCGCCGTTGCCGAATTGGCGCGGGGCGCTCGCGACCTTTTTCTCGAGCGTATAGGCGGCGAAGGAAGCGAGCAGCGCGCCGCCTCCGGGCAGGACGCCGAGAATTGCGCCCAGCGCGGTGCCACGCAGGATCGAGCCGGCGCATTGCTTGAGATCGGTGAGGCTCGGCCACACTCGGCCCACCGCGTCGGCAACGACGCTCGTCGTTTGCTGCTTTTCGAGATTGTAGACGACCTCGGCGATACCATAGATCGCCATCGAGATCGCGACGAACTCGATGCCGTCGGCGAGCCCGGTCATACCGAAATTGAAGCGTCGTGCGCCCGAATTCACGTCGGTGCCGACGAGGCCGAGCAGCAGGCCGAGCACGACCATCGCGACCGCCTTCAGCAGCGATCCGCGCGCCAGAACGACGGCTGCGATCAAGCCGCAGACCATCAGCGAGAAGTATTCCGCCGGGCCGAATTGCAGCGCGATGCTCGCAAGCGGCGGCGCCGCGAGCGCAATCAGCAGCGTCGAGACGCAACCGGCGAAGAAGGAACCGAGCGCGGCAATGCCTAGCGCCGGTCCGGCGCGACCTTGACGCGCCATTTGGTGGCCGTCGATGGTGGTGACGACCGACGACGCCTCGCCGGGAATGTTGACCAGGATGGCCGTGGTCGAGCCGCCGTACTGGGCCCCATAGTAGATGCCGGCGAGCATGATGAGCGCCGCCTCCGGCTGCAGCGTGAACGAGATCGGCAGCAACATGGCAACCGTGGTGACCGGACCTATCCCGGGCAGTACGCCGATGACGGTGCCGAGCAGGACACCGATGAAGCAATAGGCGGCGTTCTGGAGTGTCAGCGCGACGGCAAATCCCAGCCCGAGATTCGAGATGAAGTCCATCGCCCTACAGGCTCGGCCAGACGTTGAGCGGAAGACCCAGTGCATAAACAAAAACGCCAACGGAAAAGACGATGAGCACGGCGGCCAACGTGAGCGTCTCCATCAGACGAAACTGCCCGCCGGATAGAGCCGCCATCAGCGTCAATACGGCGAGCGAGATCACGAGCCCCAACGGTTCGATCAAGACCCCGAACAGGCAGACCGCCGCCGCGATCAGCACCAGGTGCAGAACGTGAAAGCGCGAGAGCGGCTCACCGCTGACGACGACCGAGCGGGCAATCAACGCTGCGCCAAGCGCCGCAAGCAGGCCTGCAAGCAGCAGCGGGAAATATCCCGGTCCCATCCTGCCGGCGCTGCCCAGGGAATAGCCGCGCGCCGCGAAGATCGCGACCGCGGCGAAGCTGCAGAACATCACGCCCGACCAGAAATCCTTCGGCGCACGAATTTTCATGTCTGTTAGTCAGCCCGGTTGCGCCGCCACGGGAGATCAAGTCGGCGAGTGTCGTGGATTTGAAGCTTCCCCAAGCTCGTATAGGACGTTCAAATCCAAAACCACACTAGCACCATAAATTTGCTTGTGTCCCTTGTTGGGAAGTTCGCGTCGCAGGGTGCCGCAAACGGCATGCGAACTTCAGGATCGGACCACAAGTGCTTCTTGCGTCATTAGCGGCGTCATCTACATTGCAATCCTCCCGCGGACGCGTGCGCACGGAATGGTGCAGGTGAAAAGACCCCTCGCATTCATCGCCAGACACGGTCTGTGGACCGACGAGCAGCGGCGCCAAGCCGAGGATCTCAAGCGGAGGGTCAAGCAGGAGGATCTCCATCTCGTACGCCTGGTCTGGGCGGACCCGCACGGCGCCGCGCGCGCCAAGGCGGTGACCGTGCCGGTTTTCCTCAGCGCGCTCGAGATCGGCTACAACATCAACGTCGCGACCACTACGCTCGACTCCGCCAATGCCCGCACCTTCGCCTCGTTCACCCGCGGCGGCGGGATGGGCCTCGACGAAATGACGGGCTCGCCCAATCTCACCATAGTTCCCGATCCTTCCACCTTTCGCGTGCTGCCCTGGGCGCCCGGCGTCGGCTGGGTGTTGTGCGACGAATATTTCAACAGCGGGGTGCCGTTCCATTTCTCGCCGCGCCATCTGCTGCGCCAGCAGCTTCAGCGGCTCGCCAATAAGGGCATGCGCCTGCTCGTCGGGCTGGAAATCGAGTGGTATCTGCTGCGCGTCGCGCAGGACGCGCTCGGCGACGACAATATCGGCTTTCCCGGCGTGCGCGGGCAGCCGATCAAAACGGTCCCAGCCGAACCGGGCTTTTCCTATCACAGCGAATCAAACATGGATTTGATGCAGCCGGTGCTCTCCGCGCTGGCCGATCATTTGGCAAAGATCGGACTGCCGCTGCGGTCGATCGAGAACGAGTGGGGACCGGGGCAACTCGAGTGTACCTTCGCCCCGCGGCCGGCGCTGGAAGCCGCCGACCATGCGCTGCTGTTCCGTACGGCAGCGCGACAAATTTGCCGCCGAATGGGATATTTCGCCACGTTCATGTGCCGGCCGGCGCTCAAGGGCTATTACTCCAGCGGCTGGCACCTGCATCAGTCGCTCCTCGACGGCAGGAGCGGACGCAACTTGTTCATGCCGGAGCGCGAGCCCGACCGTTTGTCGCCGCTCGGCCGCGCGTTTCTCGGCGGTTTGATCAGACATGCCGCCCCCGCGACCGCCTTTGCCACGCCGACGATCAACGGCTACCGGCGATTTCGGCCGAACTCGCTTGCGCCCGACCGCGCCGCATGGTGCTACGACCACCGCGGCGTCATGGTCCGCGTGCTGGGCGCGCCGGACGATCAGGCGACGCGGCTGGAGAACCGGATCGGCGAGCCCGCCGCCAACCCTTATCTTTTTATCTTGTCCCAGATCGTCGCCGGCCTCGACGGCGTCGAGCAGGGGCACGATCCGGGGCCGCCGCAGGACGAACCTTACAACGCCAAGCTGCCGATGCTGCCCACGAATTTGCCGGCCGCACTCGATGCGCTCGAACGCGAGCCGTTGTTTCCCGCCCAGCTCGGGGACGTGTTTATCGACTATTTCCTCAAGCTCAAGCGCAACGAAGCCGGCCGGTTCGCGCAATGGTTCAAGGAGAGCGGCGCGCGGGAAGCCGACGAGCCGACGGCCTGGGAGCAGAACGAGTATTTCGATTTTTTCTAGGCGGATGCATGATGGCCGCCGTTCGCATGCCGGAGGCAAAATGCTGGAGAAGGTCAACCCATCCCGGATCGGCGGCGCCGACCTTTACGACTGGGACGAGCTCGTCCAGGAAGACCGCGTTCACCGCCTGATCTACACCGACCCCGCCATCTTCGCCTTGGAGATGACGAACATCTTCGGCGCGGTCTGGGTGTATCTCGGCCACGAGAGTCAAATCCCGGCCAACAACGACTACATCACCGTGCGCCTGGGGCTGCGGCCGCTCATTCTTTTGCGGGACTCGCACGGCAAGGTCCGCGCGCTGTTCAATCGCTGTGCGCACCGCGGCACCACGCTCTGCCGAAAGGATAAGGGCTCGGCGCGCCTATTTACCTGTCCGTATCACGGCTGGAGCTTTCTCAACACCGGAAA
>Ga0210406_10007160_pt1 | contig 11412 bp, 9 predicted proteins | sample IncBWC30MmetaG_FD_155454 | JGI IMG/M metagenome (GOLD analysis project Ga0210406, IMG submission 155454) | Forest soil microbial communities from Barre Woods Harvard Forest LTER site, Petersham, Massachusetts, United States - Inc-BW-C-30-M | ecosystem: Environmental > Terrestrial > Soil >... | reverse complement strand
ATAGATCTCATAGACCTTGCCTTGATTTACGAACAGAACTTTGAAAATGTGACTCGCTGCCATTCAGTAGGCTCCAACCATTGCTAGTATTTCACCATATTATACCGGCACTTAGCGCAAACCTTGAAACCCGCTGGAGGGAATGAATATGGCCCTGCGCTTACGCGTCGTCAGCGAACACTCAACCCGCCTCGGAGCGCTTGCCACCAAAGTCTTCGGTGTGCACGGCGGCACCATTGGGCGCGCGACTGACAATGAGTGGATTCTACCCGACCCAGAGCGTTACCTCTCGGGCAAACACGCCCGCATCGATTTTAGGGCAGGCGCCTACATTCTGGTCGATACCAGTTCCAATGGGACCTATGTCAATGGCGCGCAGGTGCCCCTGGGCAAGTACCACGACTATGCGCTCAGGGATGGCGACTACGTACGCCTGGGTGAATACGAACTCCTGATCAGCATTGACCAGAGCAACGATTTCCCGCCCGAGGAGAGCGCCATCATTGCCTACGATGGGCGGTCACCCTCCTCCGCGGCCAAGAAGTCCACCGCCAATGACCTGGGTGCGGACCTTGACTTGAGCGAACTGCTGGAACCCAGCAACAGCAACGTGTCGACCGCGGACTCCGGCGTGCGGCCACGCGACGCGTACGGCCAATCCCTGCCGGCGGCCGATCAACCGGCAGGATCGGCGGACGCCGCCGCCACGCCCTGGCACATGATGACGCGGCCGCTGAAGGTCGAGGCCGCCACCGGAGCGAACAAGCCGGCGGGAACTCCTGCAAGGGAAAGTGCGCCGACGCCGCCCAGTCCTTCCATGTCTCGTTCGCAGAGTCTCTCGCTCTTCGAAGGTGATTTCGATATCGGACTCTCTTCATTCTGTCGCGGTGCGGGTATCGATCCCAAGTCCGTGACGCCGGATGCGCGCGGCCCGGCATTACAACTCGCGGGCCAATTGTTGCGCGAAGCCGTGTTGGGACTGATGGACCTGAACCAAGGCCGCAACGAGTTTCGAAACAGGTTCAGGATTCCCGCACCCGCGGCGGAAGCCTCCGAGTCACCCTTGAATCTTGCGCGAGGTGTGGATGAGGCATTGGTACGATTGCTGACGACCTTGTCAACGCGCGCCGGATCAGTCGAGGCAATCCGTGAGAATTTCCGCGAGCTCAAGGCGCAGAACGCCGCATCGCTGACCGCAATGCGCGCCGCATTCGAAGAGTTCTTGAACCGCGTCAATCCGAAAGAGCTGGAGGAACGCTTCGAGCGCGCCGGCAAGCGCGGCGTCTTCGGCGGTCAAAGCAAGGCGAAGTACTGGGACCTATACTCCGAGCTGTTTTCCGGTCTGGCGCAACGCCCGGCGGACGGATTTCCACATTTGTTCATCGAGACCTTCGCCAAGGCCTACGAGGCTAAACTGCGCGCCTTGGTTCCCCCACGCCGCACCATCGGCGGCGATCGCGAGGAGCCGGGGAGTCCAAACGATCATGCGGTCGGCGACCTTTAGGCTGCACGATTAACAAACGATGCCGTAGTAAAATAACGCGTGCGGCTATTATTAGTAGAAGATGATGACATCGTTGCCGACGCCATCCTGCGAGGATTGACCGCGGCCAATTATTCGGTGCACCGGGTCATGAGCGCGGAGGCGGCCCAGGCCGCCATTGCCAATGAAGAGTTTGCGTTGGCCGTGATCGACGTGGGCTTGCCGGGCGCCGACGGCTTGTCCCTGGTTCGCCGGCTGCGCAGCGCGGGAAAATCCTTGCCTACGCTCATTCTGACCGCCCGCTGCACACTGACCGATAAGGTCAAGGCGCTCGATTTAGGCGCCGATGATTTCTTGAGCAAACCGTTCGAGGCAGCGGAACTTGCGGCGCGATGCAGGGCGCTGATGCGCCGCTCGAGCGGTGCGCTGAACGGCATCATCAAACTTCAGCGCATGAGCGTCGACCTCCTCGGCAAGCGTCTGTGCGTGGATGATGCCGAGGTGGAACTCACGGCGCGCGAGTGGCTGGCGCTCGAATGCCTGGTGCGGCGCATAAACTTGATCGTGCCCAAGGAGAAGCTGCAGCAGGCGGTCGCCAGCCCCGACCAGGACACGAGCGCCAACGCGGTGGAAGTGCATATTTCGCGGCTGCGCGCCAAACTCGGAAATGCAGCCATCATTCGCAGTCTTCGGGGATTGGGCTACCGGCTCGAAGAAGCGAAAACCTCGTGAGCCTACGGAATCGGCCGTGACTTCGATTAGCCGGCAACTGATTTTCTGGCTGGCCATCCCCCTCATGCTGATGGCGCTTTGCGGCGCCCTGGTGCAATACTTCAGCAGCATTGCGCCCATCGTCCTGAGCAGCGACCGGCGGCTCAAGGAGGCCTCCGACTCGATCATGTCGCACTTGATCTTCAAGGATGGCGCGGTCACCGTGAATGAGGCCGGGCTGACCGGGCGGGCTGATTTCAAATTCGCCGTTCGCGACCCACAAGGCCGCCTGCTGGCCGGCTACCCCGAAATTCCCAACCCGCCGATGGATGGTCAAACCAGCCAGCTGTTCTCCGTGGTGCAGATTGAGCATCGCAGTTTTCGCATGCTGACGACGCGCTTCGACTCGCGCGCCGGCGTCGCGATCATTTCGGTGACGGATACGCATTCCGGGCAGAACTCCGAGGCGCGCTACAGCTTCATCCGCACGCTGTTGTGGGATTTCGTGCAGCTCGATGTGACGTTGGTGCTGGTGTGGATCGGCATCCAATTGGGGCTGCGGCCCGTGAGACGCCTGCGTGACGAAATTGCGCAGCGTTCATCCCTGGATTTGCGTCCCATCCTCGAAAGCACGGCACCGCGCGAAATCGCACCGGTGGTGATCACGTTGAATCGATTGTTCGCAGCACTGCGCGCGGGGGCGCAATCGCAACAACAATTCATTGCCAATACCGCGCATCAATTGCGCACGCCGATCACGGGGATGCAGGCGCAGCTCGAGGTGCTGGCCGCGGAGCCCGCGGCGCAGCCGATCCGCGAGCGGGTGCATTTGCTGCAGGAGGGGATTAGACAGTTGGCGCATACCGCGAACCAGCTGCTCACCCTGGGACGGGCCGATCCTTCCGCGAACCTTGCCGTGAAAACTCAAACGGTGGATCTCAGCGCACTGGCCGGCGATATCGCGGCGCGCTATTTCGACCGCGCGCTGCTTGCGAACATTGATCTGGGGGTGGAGACGGCCAGCGTCTCGATCAGCGCCGATCCGTCGCTGATCGACGATTTGCTCAGTAATTTGCTCGACAATGCCTTGAAATATACGCCCGCGGGCGGCCGGGTGACGGTGAGCGTGGCGGCGCCGAATCACAAAGCGCTGATTGCCGTGGAGGATTCCGGTCCCGGGATACCGGAGCAGGAACGGCAACGGGTGCGCCAGCGCTTTTATCGGTTGCCGAATTCCCCCGGCCATGGCAGCGGGCTTGGACTGGCAATCGTGGATGAAATTGCCCGGCTCTATGGCGCGACCCTGTCCATCGGCACGGCGGCCAGCGGCGGCGCTCGGATTAGCGTGCAATTTCCCTAAGGTCGGCGCCCGTTGTCGGGTCTCTGCAAACTGTGAACCAACTCTCAGTTTGCCGGCGCACTTCGGCGGCGCAAGGTTCGAGCAAGTCAGCTGCCGTAGTCTGCGCGCCATGAACACCAAATCGCCTGCACAATCCGGGACGCGTCAAGGCCGCTCCAAGGGCTTTACGCTCATCGAACTCATGATCGTGGTCGCCATCGTGGCCATCCTCAGCACCATTGCGTACCCGAATTACCGTGACTACGTCATTCGCGGGCAGCTGACCAATGCGACGCAAGGCTTGGCCGCCGTGCGCGCCAATATGGAACGGTATTTCCAGGACAACCGCACCTACCTCGCGATCCCGGGTCCCCCGGCTTTCACCCCTCCCTGCACCGCTGCGGTTGTTCCGTACGGAAAATTCAATATCAGCTGCCCGCCCATCGACGCCACCCATTTTACCGCACAAGCGGTGGGCATCGCCGGTAGCAACGTCGACGGCTTCACGTTCACGGTCACTGAAGCCGACGTGCAGGTGACGACGGTCGCAGCGCCCGCCCCTCACTCATTTCAGGGCTGCGCGAACGCTTGGATCACGAAGACCGGCGGATGCTGATGCAACGCTCGCGGCGCGCCTCGGGTTTCACCATGATCGAAATGGCGGTGACCATGACGGTCTTCGCCATTTTGGTGGCGCTGGGTGTTCCCTCGATGACCACGTGGATCAGGAACAACAAGGTTCGCACCGTGGCGGACTCGCTGCAAACCGGATTGCGCTTGGCGCAGGCTGAATCCCTGCGCCGCAGCCGTCAAGTCGTGTTTGCACTGACGAACAGCGCGACCCCCAATGCGATACCGCTGCCGGCCGTCGCGGGTGGCACCTCTTGGGCCATCTGGACGGTGCCCTCGATGACGAATGCCGCAGACGAGGCGCCGACGTTCATCCAGTCCGGCGTGTTCAACGCCAGCGCAGCCGTGCAAGTCGCCAGCACCAATAACGTGTCCACCGTCTGCTTCAATTCCATGGGCCGCCTGGTCAACAACGCCAGCGCTAACGTCACCCTAATCGCCGGCGCTGGGAATAATTGTATCCAGCCGACCGTGGGTACACCGCCGGTGTTGAAATTCAACATCACTTTAACCGGCGCCGATCGGCCGCTGCAGGTCAATCTCGGCCTGGGCGGCCAAGTCCACATGTGCGATCCCGCTGTGGTTATTTCCGACGCACACCCCGAGGGATGCCCATGAAACGATTCTTGGATCGTCCGCGCATCGCGCACGCCCAACGCGGCATGGCGCTAATCGAATGCATGATGGCGCTGCTCATTTTTTCGGTGGGCCTGCTCGGACTGTTGGGCCTGGAGGCGCGCGTCATGAATACCTCGACGGATTCGGAAAATCGCAATCGGGCGGCGATGCTCGCCAGCGAAGTGGCCAGCGCGATGTGGCTCAACAACACGGTGGACCCCCTGTCGCCTGCCGTCATCGCGGCGAAGGCGAACGCCGCTAACCAGACCCTGGGCGGCTTGCCGGGTGGCGCCGTGGCAGTCACCGCCGTACCCCTCATCACCAACGCGGCCGACATTACGGTCACATGGACAGAGGTTTCTGATGTCGCGGCGGGTATTCAGAGCACGTTGACCACCCGGGTGGTTTTGCCATGAAGAATAAAGGCATGACCCTGATCGAGCTGATGGTGGCACTGGCGATCGGCTTAGGAATCACGCTCGCCATTAGCAGCGTCCTGATCGCCAGCGAAAATCACAAACGCACGACGACTTCGACCAATGACGCGCAGCAGACCGGTTCCTATGCTGTCTACGCACTCGACAAGGCGCTGCGCGGCGCAGGCTCGGGGATCGCGGGATCAGCGTTCCCGACCGATGTGGGTGTGCTCGGCTGCCATCTCAACGCCGGCACCCCCACAATATTCCCACGCGCGACCCCATTCCCCGCACCCTTCGCCGCATTCCTCGGCGGCGTAACCAACCCCCTGGTCGTCGCCCCGGTGCTCATCGGCAAGAATCAGTCTCAAGACGGCGTCTCGGACGTCATCATGGTCATGAGCGGCTCCGGCTCCGCCGGCGGCGTGTCGCGCCAGATCACCGGCGGCGGCAGCGCCACCACGGCGACACTGGACAATACAGTGGGCTTCGCCCACAACGACTTGCTATTGGTGAGTCAAAGCGGCGTGGCCGATTGCCTGATGGAGCAAGTTGACACGTTCCCTACACCGACGCTGAACTTGGCAGGCACCTACTACAAAGCGACTGGGGGCACCACGAGCATGGTGGCCCTTGCCGGCAGCACATCGAGCTATGTCACGCCAATCGGTAATGCCGACGCGAACAATGTCCAGTTCATGCTGTTTGGCCTCGACGGCAACCGCACACTCTATAGCTACGATTTGCTGCAGAACTTAAATGCATATCGCGGCACCGGCGTTGATTCGCCGCAGGCCATTGCCGATGGCGTCGTGCAAATGAACGCCCTGTACGGCATCGATACCAATGGCGATGGTATTCAGGACGAATGGGCCGACCCCGGCGTCGCCGCCTGGAATGTCAACACCGTCATGACTACTCCCGCGAAAATGAAACAGATCGTCTCAGTGCGGGTCGCGTTGGTGGTGCGCGGCGAATATTACGACTTGAACGGCGGGACTGCGTCTAACCCCAATCCGGTTACGGTATCGCTCAAGTTTTTCAACGGCCTGCATAGTGGTCCACTTGGCGCCGGCCCCTTGCTGGCACAGACCATTAACATGGTCGGAACCGATCGGCAGTTCCGCTATCGGGTGTTCGAATTCACCGTGCCTTTGCGCAACATGCTGTTGCTGGCAGGGGGGCCGTGATGAATCGATTCCAGTTCGCTTCGGCGGAGCGCCAGCGGGGCGTGGTTCTGATCTTCTCGCTGATCGTGCTGTTGATTTTGGCCATTGGCGCGGTAGCCCTGCTGCGCTCGGTGAACAGCTCGCTGCTGAGTGCCGGCAATCTGGCCTTTCACCGCGACTTGGTCAATCAAGGCGAGCAGGCGGTCTCGAATGTCATGACAGAGTTCAAAACCAATGGGCCGCCGCTCGGGGGCGCAACGACCGCCAGTATGCAGGCCGCAAATTATAGTGCCACGACGCTGCCCACGAATCCCCAGGGCGTGCCTCTCGTGCTGCTCGATAACACCGCATTCGCCGCCGTGGCGACGCCTGGCTTGGTGCCGGCTGGCAACGACATCCCGGGCCGGACGTCCGACGTGACAATCCGCTACATCATTGACCGGCTGTGTACGCCTGTGCCGCTCACCGTCATCGCCAGCAGCTCCGCTTGCGTGCAGTCGACCGGCTTGCCCACCGGCGGCACCGCGAATCGAAATACCGCAGTCGCCCCGCCGTCCGCGACGGTCTATCGCATCAGCGTACGCGTCGATGGACCGCGCAGCACTCAGGCATTCCTGCAATCCACCTTTACCAAGCCGGACTAAACCCATGAACAGCCTATATTCTCGCAGTGTCGCAGGCGTTTTGACGCTGCTGCTCGGCCTCGTTTGCATGGCACCGTCGCGCGGTGCGGCAACAACCAATCTTGCGGATAAGCCGATTGCCGCCGGTGCGGACGTGCCCGGCAACCTGGCGCTGGATCTCTCCGTGGAATTCCCGACCGCGATCAGTATCGCAAACCTCAACGACTACTCGGACTCTGCGCAGTACCTGGGCTATTTCGACCCTTTGAAGTGCTACACCTATAATTTCAACAGCGTCACGCCTGCGCAGAGCTTCTTCTCGCCGGTGAGCCCGTCGAGCGCGGCAACCGGATCAAACCACCACAGCTGCTCAAACGCCTGGAGCGGCAATTTCATGAACTGGGCGTCGATGCAGACCATCGATCCCTTCCGCTGGGCACTGACCGGCGGCTATCGCAGCGTGGACATCGTCGGTACCACGATCTTGGAAAAGGCGTGGGGGTCGCCGCAAGGTTCGGCCAGTGCAAACTTTCCCTATCGTGGAACGAGTCAGGCCACCGGCAATCATCTAAGTTCTGGTTTGATCAACAGCGTCACGCCCTTAGGTGCTTGGGGTTCATTCGACGTAGGGATTTGGGGTAACGGCAACGCCATGGTGATCTCCGGTGACGGCAGCTCGTACACGGCGCAGGCGAATTCGGTTCAGGATTTGAGCAACATCAGCACGGCCAATACCGCTGCCGGCGCAGCAGCCGGCGTCGCCTATCGGGTGTACATCCGCGTCCAAGTCTGCAGTCCCGCCGCGGGCTTGGAGCCGAACTGCGTGCAGTACGGCTCCAACTACAAGCCTGAGGGCCTCTTGCAGCAGTATGCCAACAAAATTCGCTTCAGTGCCTTTGGATATCTCAATCAGGGCGGCGATGTGCGGGAGGGCGGCGCAATGCGCGCGAAGATGGGCTTCATCGGCCCGAACGTTCCGAACCCGCTTTCTACTACATTCAGCGCCAACCCCAGACCCGAGTGGGATGCAACCACCGGCATCATGAGCGTCAATCCCGACACCGCATCGGCCTCCGCCACCGTCCCCAGCGTGTCGCAAAGCGGTGTCATGAATTATTTGAATAAGTTTGGCGAATACGGGGCGGTAAACGGGGGGCAAGTTTATAAGACGTACGACAACGTCGGCGAGCTCTATTACGCGGCGGTACGGTACTTTGAGAATTTGGGCAATGTGCCGGAATGGACCAACAACACGACTGCCGCCATCTTGGACGGATTTCCGGCCTTGACTGTTTATCCCACCGATACCAATTTCGATCCCCTTACGAACCCGAACCCGGGCGGCTCCATTCTGTATTCCTGCCAGAAGAACTTCATCTTAGGTATCGGCGACGACCATACCTGGTTTGACTACGACGTGGGCGGCAGCACCTACGCGGGGCCTGGCGGCCGCGCGATGCCGGCGGCTGTGACCGCGGACACCTTCAATAAGGCCTCGCTCTGGACAACACAGTTGCAAAACATCGAAGGCATCGCGCCAACGCCCGTGTGGCCGAATCTTTCCGGCGCCACGTATTTTATCGCAGGCTTGGCTTATGGGGTGCACGTGAACGACATCCGTCCTGACCTGTCGGGAGCACAGACCATTTCCACCTATTGGATGGACGTCCAGGAAAACCAGCGCACCGAAAATTTAAATCCGTACTACCTTGCCACCAAGTACGGCGGCTTCAACACAGGGACGATACCGCAAGGTCCTCCCGGTTTCACGAACCCCGGCCCGCCGGTTACGATCAACCCGCCGGCATACGACATGACGAGTGCCGTTGCGCTGGGCCAGTTCGACACGACCACCAACGGCTGCCCTCCGTCCGTTCCGGCCGGCTCGCCGTCCTGCGTCAATATGGTCGGCAATATCCACGCGCAGCCGGATAACTACTATCTTGCCGGCAGCGCAAGTGCCATGGTCGCCGGATTGAAATCCGCGTTCACCAGCATTTCCAGTTCCATTACGCAGCTGAGCACTTCGTTCTCGTTCTCTGCGCCCAATGTCTCGTCCGGCACGCTGTCCTTCGGAGCGAGTTTCGATTCCAATGGGTGGACCGGCACTGTGACCGGCTACACATTGACTTTCGACACCAGCGGCAATCCGGTGCCGACCCCGGCGTGGTGCACCTCGGCATGTGTTCCCGCTGCTCCTATCTCGAACACGCTGCAGACGCAGCTCGCGGGCACGGGCTGGCAAACTGCGCGTCGCGTCGTCACGTGGAATGACGCCACCCACGCAGGCGTACCGTTCGAGATGGCCAATCTCAGCGCAAACGAGAAAGCCGCACTCCAGCCCGGCTTCTTTAGCAGCGGAAACCCGACCACGGACGAGACCAATTACCTGAATTATCTGCGCGGTGATCAATCGCAGGAAGTCGCCTCAACAGTTGCTCTCAGCACCCACGCGTTTCGTAACCGCAAAGTGCTGCTCGGCGATATCGTCGACGCCGGTTTGACGCCGGTATCGACGCCGCAACAGACCTTTTCGGAAGCCAACAATCCGGGCTATCCCGCGTTCAAAGCCTTCTGGGCGCCCCCTTTGCCTGCCTTACCGCTGCGGCCCACCATGGTCTATGCCGGCGCCAACGACGGCATGCTGCACGCTTTCAACGGTACGACGGGCGTCGAGCAGTTTGCCTACGTGCCCAGCGCGCTATTCTATGGACCCAACGGCACCCCGCAGGTGGACGGCCTCGCGCAGATCGGCAATCCTAACTATGTCCACCACAACTATGTCGATGCCACACCGGCCGCCTTCGATATCGATTTTAAGCACATAGGGTCGCCCCCTTACGTTGGATCCGATTGGCACACCGTGTTGATTGGCGGTCTCGGCAAGGGCGGCAAGAGCTTTTACTCCCTGGATATCACCGATCCGCGTCCGAGTCCGAATCCGAACATGGCGACAGAGGCCGCGGTGGCGCTCAACGTCCTATGGGAATTCACGGACCCAACCATGGGATACAGTTACGGCACGCCGGTGGTCGTCAAAACCGTGAAGTATGGCTGGGTCGCCATACTGACCTCGGGCTACAACAACGCCGACGGCTACGGATATCTTTATATCGTCAATCCGAAAACTGGCGTGTTGCTGGAGTCGATTAAAACGCCAAGCCTGTCGCACGGACTCACGCAAGCATCCGCGTTCGTCAGGGATTTCAGCGACGAAACCACCGATTCAGTGTACGTGGGTGACTTGGATGGCCAAGTGTGGCGCTTCGATCTGAGGGCAACCCCCAGTTCGTATCCGCCACCGGTACTGCTGGCAACCGTGGGACAACCTATCTCTACCGCACCACTGATCGAGATCCACCCCGTCACACGCAAGCGGTACGTCTTGTTTGGCACCGGCGTATTGCTGGCGGTCAGCGACCTACCCAGTACACAGATGCAATCGTTCTACGGCATCATTGACGGTACGGCCAGCGGCTTCAACACCGTAGGCTCTCCAATCACGCGCGCGAACCTCACGCCGATAACCGACGCTCAACTCAACACCGTCGGCACGAACGGCTCCATCGTCGCCAACGCGCTGGTTGCGGGAACGATGGGCTGGTACACCGACTTGGGTATAGACTCCGCTTCGGGCATTGCGTGGCGTGTGCTGCTGAATCCTCAAGCGTTCAATGGCATCGTGACCTTCGCCACTTCGTTGACGACGGCCACCGATCCCTGCAGCCCGCAGGGTTCGAGCCGGGTCTACGCGATTGACTATGCATCTGTTGACTCGGTATTGCAGCCGACCGTTGCTGGGAATCCCATTCCTTCCTTTGACCTGTATGCGGTTGCGGCGATCAATCTAAGGTTTGCCGGCGCCAATGGCGTTCCGGAGATTGTCGTTGGATTCACGAACGGACTTCCTGAAAAGGTTGCTGCGAACTTGACTAGTACGCTCGCAACTCGAATATTGAACTGGCGCGAAATACCCACGGTGGAGTAAGGAATACGCGCATCGGTTACGCCCTGCCGGGCGCATCGGGTAGGGGACGGGCTCACGCCCGTCGCCCTCCCACACCACCGGACGTGCGGTTCCGCATCCGGCGGTTCAACGTAAACTCTGGAGTCGCTGATTGATGTCCGTCAGCTGCGAGGTCGAGGGGCCGCGGCCATCCTTGCGGGTGCTTCTGCTTCATCGCTTCGCTTCGAGATCATCCGTCCTACTTCCCCGAGTGCGCCCTGCCGGGCGCACCCAATAAAAAAGCCGCGCTCGAAGCGCGGCTTTTTTAACAACGTGATCTCGATCTTATCGAGCGCTGTATCCGCGCCCTTCGACGCACGCCACCATGGCGCGGTTGTAGTCGGAACCATTCTGCGCAACTTCGCCCGCCTGTTCCGCTGCCCATCTCTGGCATTCGGCTTTGTCGTTCGCCTGTTG
>Ga0210406_10007156_pt1 | contig 11414 bp, 5 predicted proteins | sample IncBWC30MmetaG_FD_155454 | JGI IMG/M metagenome (GOLD analysis project Ga0210406, IMG submission 155454) | Forest soil microbial communities from Barre Woods Harvard Forest LTER site, Petersham, Massachusetts, United States - Inc-BW-C-30-M | ecosystem: Environmental > Terrestrial > Soil >... | reverse complement strand
GTCGAGATAGAAATTGAACTCCGTTCCTGCCTCAAAAAGTCCAAATCCCGCCTGCGCAGCGATTCTTCCGGTGTGATTCACGTAAGACCGGGACCAGGCACCGCCGCCAGCCCTGATGGACAACGCCCGCTCGCCGAAATCCTCACGAAGATAATCAAGCGATCTGTTCAAATGAAAAAGTTGCGTGAGCGCCGGCGCCTCGCGGCCACGCCGTCGGTCCGAGAATTCTTCATACCAGCCGATGGCGCTAGCCTCACCGTCCAAGTCTGCTTTCCACCATGGGCCAGGAGGAGAATCAAGGTCCGGCTGCATGTGCGTCCAGCCGTGGCTTTCAATGTCCAGTACGCCGGCAGCCACGGCCGCCAGCAGGCCTCGCCTGGTTGAGCCGTAATCCTGTAGCACGCCATACCGGTCGGTGAATTTCTGCGCCCACGGAACCAGGATCCGTTTGGAGTTGCGGTCCACATAGCCCGTGATGACGTTTGCTGCCATCACCGCTCTGCGCTTTGTCAGCGGGTCAATCAGATGCTCGCGGATCACGGCCTCGCTGAGCGTGGGATACCGCCAATACGAGAGAAACCCCTTGTCCGCGGTGCCCCAGTCGTCCAAGGCGAGAATCAGTCGATGTGAGTAGTCCGCCTCGGGTGTTACCAAGTATCCCAGGCTCCAGATCAGCGAACGAAACAGCAGTCCTCGCCAATAGGGAGAGCCGGTAACGTCTTTCAAATGCGGAACGCCGATCCAGATGGCTGATGTGTCATGGTCGATCTGCCTTACAGCCAGCACGGGATGTCTTTGCTGCGAGATAAGGATCTGTGAGTCCCGCGGCTCCATGGCAAACCGTGAGTCGAACTCGCCGGAAGTGGTTTTCTGGACCAATCCTTCGGTGATGAAGTGGGGCGCACCAATTTCCAACGGGCTTGTGGAGCTGTACGGCTCCTTGAATCTCAGCCCCAGTACGCTTTCGAGCGCCGGATCGAGGCATCTCGAGTCGAGCACGAGCACGCTTGTTCCGGCTTTGGCGGCGTCTTCCAGTGCTGCCACGTTTTTACCGGCGTAGGAGGAGCTGTCCGCCAGCCAGAGAACGGTGCTATAGCGCACTTTTCCCGTGCGCTCGAACAGTTGGGAAGCACCGAGGGTTTGCTGATCCAGCCGGAGTATTTCGAAAGGAACCGACCACGCTTTGAGCAGCGCCGCGACGGGTTGAAATGAATCTTTTTCCGATGTGATCAGTTGGCTTGCGGGATCTTCCCACCTGTCAACCACCAGAAGGACGCGATAGGGCTTTAGCGCCCACTGCGAGCCGGCTTGTTGTGCGCCGCCTAACGACGCACCGAGCAGGAGCATCGCCATCGTGCCGATAATGACTGTCCGAAACAAACTGGATATCGTACGCCAACACTCCAGCCAGCACAATCATCACGCGTTCTGTTACGAAGGAACAGTCCAATACGCTGAACACTTTTCCAGTGGGCTTCGTTTGCGCACACCGCTTCTGCTACAATCCGGCAGAACAGGCGGACGAAGGGATTGAGCGATGAGCGCTGGCGCAACACCGTCTGCTCCTGCAGCGGAGCGGACCTTGTCAATTCTCGAACTGCTATCGGTGACCAAGAATGGTCTGACTTTACCCGAACTGAGCCGGCGGCTCGGGCTTCCCAAGAGCTCGACCTATTGTCTGTTGGTTACCCTGGAGCGCCGGGGCTATCTGCATCGCAACAATAGAACCCATCGCTATATGTTTGGCCTCAAGCTGTTTTCGCTTGCCAACATGGCTCTGAGCGGCGTAGAGCTGAGGGAAAACGCGGCAGGTTTCTTGCATTCGCTCATGCAAAGATCACGGCTGACGGTACACATGGCGCTCATCGAGGGCGACGAAGCCGTCCTGATCGAAAAGGTTGAGCCGCCGGGACTTGTGAGGCTGGCCACCTGGGTCGGTAAACGTCTCGAACTGCACTGCTCGGCCGTCGGCAAGTGTCTTCTGGCGCATTTGCGGGAAGACGAGTTTCTGCGTCTGGTGCGAGATCGAGGTCTGACGCGTAACAACGAAAACACCATCACCTCGATCCGCAGGCTCAAACAGCAAATGACGCAGATCAGGCATGCTGGCTACGCGATTGAAGACGAGGAGGGAGAGATCGGGTGCCGATGCGTCGGCGCGCCGCTTTTCGACCACTCCGGCAATGTGGTGGCGGCCATCAGCGTAGCGGGCACCACGGCTCAAGTCAGAAGCGAAGAGTTCACCTACTTCGGCCAACTGGTTCGGCAAACGGCCTCCGACATTTCCGAGGCGCTGGGCTTCATCCCGACTAAGATCGAATCCTCAGGGCAGTGAGTGGTTTGCGGAAGCAGCAGCCACTGGTTGTTCAGCCTATTGGACAAATTGTCGAACTGGTCATCAAATTTGATTGACAATGCGCTTCGGCTCTAGCATGATCGCTAATCTTAAGGGTCAAGCAACGAAGCTTGGCCGCGACGTTCGAGCCCACTCCCAGTGCCAAGGGGTCGGTCAATTCAGTAATTGACGGGCGTCATTAGTACAGCAAAACTAAGGTCGCCACTCGAGAACTTTCAAGGGAGGAGATGACGTCATGAAATCCAAGGGCCGCAACTGTCGGCACGTTTATTCTTTGTTGGCGTTGAATCTGTTGCTCTCGGTATGTCCCGGCGGCGCTCAGGAAGTGACGGCCAGACTGGCCGGTACGGTCAAGGACCCTGCCGGAGCCGTGGTGCCCGAGGCCGCCCTCACAGCCACCAATGTCAGCACAGGTTTGATCACCAGGACCACGTCAAGCGCGTCCGGCGATTACGTATTCCCCGCGCTGGCCCCGGGAACCTATACCCTATCAGTAGAGAAATCGGGTTTCTCGACGGGCGTGATGTCTGGCATTTCTCTGAACGTGGACCAAAAGGCAACTTTGGATGTCGTCCTGCAAGTCGGGCAAGTGACGGAGTCTGTCAAAGTGGAAGGAGCGGCGCCCTTGGTAGACAGCACCAGCGCGAGCATGGGAACGGTTGTGAATCAACAGCCCATCCTCGACCTCCCGCTCAACTTACGGCGCACCGGCGCGCTGGCGCTGGTGGTGCCCGGTACGATCGATACCAGCGGACGATCGCTCACGTCGGCCAACGAGAACGGTTCCGGATTCAACGAGAACAGCTATAGCGGGTCAGGTGGGCGTTCTTCCGGAAATCTCATTTTGATCGACGGCATGGTTTCGCGTGCGCTCAACAACGGCGGATTCGCGTTGCAGCCTGTGCCGGAAATGGTTAAAGAGTTTAAGATCGAAAACAACACGTATGACGCGGCGGCCGGCCTGAGCTCGGGCACCACCATGAACCTGATCACGGAATCGGGAACCAACAGCTTTCACGGCTCGGGTTGGGAATACTTGCGCAACCGCGATTTGGATGCGCGCAACTTCTTTGCGACGGACCGGCCGGCGTTCATCCGCAACCAATTTGGCGGCGCGCTTGGTGGTCCAATTCGCAAGAACAAAACGTTTTTCTTTGGTAGCTACGAAGGTCTGCGGCTGGACCAAGGCCAGACCGTTGGCAACGTGGTTCCGACTGCAGCCGAGAAAGCGGGTGATTTCAGTTCCTTTCTGACCGGCCAGACGGCGAATCTTTGCGCGGCGAGTGGCTCAGCTGCTCCCGCCAATCTCAATTTCGACACGGGCCAGTTGTTTTTGCCGGCGTCGGAACGACTCCTCACATGCCCCGCCAATCCGGCGAATCCAGGCGCCGGAACTTCGACCGTCCTCGTGGGAACGCCGGTTCCAGGAAATATCATTACCAATATTGATCCCGTAGCGCAGAAGGTGCTGGCTCTCTACCCGGCAGCCAACCGCTCGGGCTTTCCTAACTACATCAATCAAACGCCTCAGCGGCGCAACGATGACCAATTTGACACGCGTGTCGACGAATCTTTATCCGACAAGGATCGACTGTTTGGCCGTTACTTATTTGGAAACTCAAACCTGCTCTTTCCCGGCAATTTCAGCCAATTTAACAACAACCAACATTTTCGTGGACAGAACGCTGTGGGTGATTGGACCCACATTTTCGGGCCGAGCTTAATCAACGACCTTCGTATTGGCTACCAACGAGATTATCTGATCGTTGACTGCCAGACCTGCCCTCGGCAAAGTGGCCTTCTAGGCAGTTTTGGGATTCAGAACCTGGCTGCGTCGGCGCCTCAATATGAAAAGTACCCGGCGTTTGGCTTTTCTAACTTCGGTGGACTGGGCGACAGCGGTTATTTTCCAGATGTCTTAAATGATCGGGTGGAGAAATTCGAGGATACGGTCACGAAGATCAAGGGAAAGCAAACAATCGTCGTCGGCGCTGACATAAATTTTTGGCAGACGCCCGGTGTAGAAGACCCCATCCAGCTGAACGGAACCATCAGCTATAACGGCCAGTTCTCTTCTCTCGCCGGGGAAATACCAGGAGTGAGTGCCGTTTCCGACCTGGCGGACCTTGAGCTAGGTTATCCCTCCTTCGGTTTTTATACGAAGAACGCTTTCGTAAACAAATTGACTGGTGGCGGATGGTTCAGCTTGTTTGCCCAGGACCACATTCGCGTCAACTCGAAATTGAGCGTAGAGATCGGCCTCCGATGGGAATATCGAAAACAACCCTATGATCAAAATAACAAGCTTGCCACACTTTATCCGCTGGCTTACAACAGCACGCCGGGAGACGCTCTGCTGGTGACTCCGCTGCCCGCCGCTCAAAATGACGCGCTTTGCAGCAATTCTTACTTCGTCAACTCCGTTGGGCAGTGCGTAGTCATGACCTCGGCGATGCGGACTCAATTGGGATTGACGGGTAACAAACTGAAGGAACTTAGTTACGGTCCAGGTCATGGCAGCTTCGACCCGCGGCTAGGGGTCTCATGGCGGCCGCTGAATTCGGACAAGCTCATCGTACACGCCGGCGCCGGTGTGTTCAACGATTTGCCAATTACGAACCTAATTGGTTCGTATGTCAATAATAACCCTGTATTTACGCAAACCCCTACTTATAACACTGCTTTTGGCGCACCACCGCCGCTAACTAACGGAGTGCCGACCACAACACAACTGATGTTTGCGAATGCCGCGTCGGCGCCTTTGTCTGCGATTACGTCGCAGCTCATGCCGACTCCGTTTTACCATACACCTACGGTTTACGAGTGGAGCACCAGCATTCAAACACAGTTAGCACAGAACTGGGCTCTGGAGGTTGGGTATGTCGGCAATCGAGGTGTTCATCTGGACAATGCTCATCAATGGGGCAATCAGGCCGTTCCGGGGATTGGGGACTTACAACCTCGCAGGACATGGCCCGACTTCAACCAGATGCTTTATGACACGTTTGACGGCATATCAAACTACGATGCCCTGCAGGCTAAAGTCACTAAGCGGTTTTCGAAAGGATTCCAGGGTCTCGTCGCGTACACTTACGGTAAAATCCTCGACCGCAATGGAGGCGACTCAGATTTCAACAACGCGCCGCAGAATGATAACAACCAGAGAGCAGATTACAGCGTGGCTGATAACAGCATTAAACAACGCCTGGTCCTTAGTCCAATCTGGCTGTTACCTTTTGGAAAGGGGCAAGCTTATATGAACAAAGGTGGCCTCACAAATGCGTTAGCAGGAGGATGGGAGGTCTCCGGCATCATCACTTTCCAGGACGGTTTCCCCTTTACCGTACTGGCGAACCAGGATTTCTCGAACACCGGATCCAGGTCCCCGCGACCAGACCGTGTCTGCAACGGGGCCGGTCCGCAGACCGTAGCAGATTGGTTCGATGTCAATTGCTTCACAACCGACGCTCTCGCGCTAGCATTGGCTAATGGGACGCCTCGGTTCGGGAATTCGGGCCGCAACATTCTGATCGGGCCGGGCATGCAGGAGTGGGATGTCTCGATAATTAAGCGAAACCCTATCACCGAGGGAATAAATCTGGAATTCCGTGCTGAATTTTTCAATATATTCAATCACGCGAACTTCGGAACTCCTGGCACAACCATTGGAACCAGCACTGCCGGGGTGATTACCAGCGCCGCCAGTCCGCGTGACATACAATTTGGCCTCAAGCTGAAGTTCTGATATTGTCCGATTAGTCCATGGCCACGGAAACACGTGCTGTAGCGAAGGCGACGACTAGCTCACCCGAGCAGACGGTAACGCCTGCCCCACGACCGAAACGGCTTGTCTCGCTGGATGCCTTTCGCGGGTGGACTATGTTTTGGATTGTTGGCGGAGCCGCGCTTGTTGAGGGACTGCAGGCGCTCAACCCAAATCCTCTGATCAACGGCGTGGTCTACGAACTCAACCACACCGATTGGCAGGGCCTGCGGTTTTACGATTTGATCTGGCCGTCATTCATGTTGATGACAGGCATGTCCCTGCCCCTTTCGTACGCCAAGCGGTCGTTGACACAGACTCACCACCAGATCTTCATGCGTGTGTTGCGCCGGTTTGCCGTATTGTTCCTGCTTGGCTCACTGCGAGAATCCATCCACTTCAACCATGCCTACATTGTGGAACTCAGCAGCGCGCTTCAACCCATCGCTGTGGCTTATCTCGCGGCATTTTTGTTGATACGAAAATCCTGGAAGTTTCAAGCATCAGTCGGCGCCGGGATCCTGGTCTTCTACGCTCTTTTGCTGGCTTTCGTTCCCGCCCCCGGCGTTCCTGCCGGCAGCTACGATAGAAATGCGAACCTGGTTCTGTGGACCGATCTGGTCACGGTTGGCCGCGTACTGCCCGAGCACTGGGGGACAGTCATCTGCACGCTTCCAACGATCTCCACCACCATCCTCGGCATGCTACTGGGCGAGCTTCTTATGACCGGCCGTAGCGCGGCAAGCAAAATGAAGATTATGGGATTGGTCGGGTTGTCCGGCGTTGTGCTCGGTTGGGCCCTGAACCCTGTGATCCCCATCGTGATGAAGATCTGGACCACCTCCTATGGGCTGGCGTCGGCCGGCTTTGCCTGCCTGATGTTTCTCGTTTTCTACTGGCTGATTGACGTCCGTGGCTATCGAAAACTGGCCTTCCCGTTCTTGGTGATCGGCACGAATGCGGTGGCAATCTACATGTCAGAGAGCATTATTCCCTGGAGCAGGACGGTTGCGATTTTTACGCACCCGCTTGTCGGAACGCTGGGATCGTTCACGCCGCTGTTTCACGCCATTGCGGTTCTAACTGCCGAGTGGCTGGTGCTGTATTGGATGTACAAGCGTAAGATTTTTCTGACTGCTTGATGCATGCGGTTGCAAAGCGGCCGTTTACTCTTTGTCGCATTGTTAGTTGTGCTCGCGGTTCAAGGTCAGCAGCCGCCAAAATCCTCCCTTCTGAAGCCTTATCGTGTGCTCGTGGTGGTCGCTGCTTGGGCTGATCCAGCGAGCCAAGTGATCGGTCAGAACGACGCTTTTCAGCCGGTGGCTGCCCTGCTCAAGGCTTGGTCTGTTCCCTTCGATATTCTTCGGTTGGATCAGCAGAACCTCGGGGCATCGAACCTATTCGACCGGTCTGGCGCCGTACGCTACGGCACAGTCGTCTGGCTTGCCGATCTCCCATCCTACGCCGGAAAGAATCTGGCGGCGCTTACCGAGGCTGTGCAACAGGGAACCAGCATCATAGTCGCCGTTTCGCGATTTAGCGATCCAGCGCTCGAGCGAATTCTCGGCCTCCATTACAACGCGGACTATCGCGCTCCCGACCCCGTTCTTCGTGGCCCGGTCCACTTCATCACGCGCGAGTTGACAGATGATCTGAAGCCAGGTCGCGAACAGTCCCTGCACATTTGGGTGGAATGCCGCGGTGCTCAAGCGCTCATCAGCCAAGGCCGCCATCCGGTGTTGACTGTGTTTCAACCGAGCCCGGATGCGGCTGCGGTTTGGATAGGCGCGCCCGAGCTGCGATCTTTAAACGATTCGCCGTACTGGAGAAACATCTTCCAGCGTTCTCTTCTATGGGGCTTGCAATATCTGGTTTTGCCGGACGTGGATTACTCGCGACGCGTCCTTATGATGATCGACGATTGGGGCGCCGCCGACAAGTCCTTTCTCTCGTATTGGCGCTATCAGACGGTTACCCAGGAACTGATGCGCGACAAAGTCATACCCGTTCTGTCCCGCCATCATGCGGTCGTTTCCGCCAATGTGGTCACGGGTTTTGTCGATCGCAAGACCCATCGCGTCCTCTCTCCATGGAATCAGAAATTTACGGACGACTATGGCATCGAGCAAGACTACGGATCCACACGGCGCGGCCTGAAGGCAGCAGTTGAAGCGGGCGTGTTGGAGATTCAGAGCCATGGCTGGACCCATATGCAGCCCGATCTGGATTCTCCGCCTGGACCGTGGTGGACCGCGGATCTGGATGGCGAGGCATCCGTCGGAGGCTGGTACGAAGAGTTTGAAGACACGCGGCGCGGCCTCGAAGCTCCGGCGATTGCCCAGTTGTTCCATCTAAAACGGTCGCTGGATTACTTGCGCCAGGACTTCGGTGCGCGCCCGCTCTCCGTCATTATTGGCGGCGGCGGCTGGTCCAAGTCCTACCAGAATCACAGCGCGCGTGTGGCTGCGCAAGCCGGTTTCGGGCTTTTCGACATCAACGAGGACTATTTCTATCTGGATCGCGATCTGACGTTAGATATGAAAGGCATTTCGCCGGCCTCGGGCCACCAATATGATCGTGAGCTGCATCCCGAGACGTGGCCGCCGCATCCGGACGGCCCATTTGTCCTTCTCTTCCACGATCGCGACATTTCGTTGCGCCATGATTTCATCGAGCGGACGTTCAATGCTTTACCCAAGGATGCAATCACGCTCAGCATGAACCAATACGTCGGGATTCTACACGCCAAGGTCACCACTGTCAGCGAAGGCATGGAATTCCGCTTTGAGTATGAAGAACCTTATGGCGCCTACTTCAGGAATCACCCTTCGTCGTGGAGCCTGCTCCTGGCTGATCCGCTGGTAGAGACGATCAAGCAGTCACCCGCTGCGAGCATCCTTGTGGACGGCAGGGCGGCGGGGGCCCTTAACACTTCGCAATTGACTGCAAGGCCTGTGCTTATCAATCTTCCAGCCGGCACAGGGAACCATGGTTGGAAGTTGAAACTCAACTGAAATGGCGCGTGCAACCGCAGATGCTCGTGCTAAAAGAAAGTAATATCTTGTCCCGTCTCGCGTACCTGTCCGCTGCGATGCTGGCATGCGCCATTGGCCACGCCCAGCCGTCCACGCCCGTGATTCTCATCTCTGTGGATACGCTACGTGCCGACCGCCTCGGTTGTTATCAAGCCGTCCGAAAAATAACGCCGAACATCGATTCGATCGCGAAAAACGGGACGCTGTACTCCCAGGTGAGCTCACTCGTTCCGCTGACTTTGCCATCTCACGTCGCGCTGTTCACTTCCACCTATCCTTTCGCAAATGGAGTGGCGGACAATGGGGCGCCGTTTGTCGCCGGGACAACATTAGCAACGGTTTTGAAAAAAAACGGCTATCATACCGCAGCGTTCGTAGGCAGTTTCGTACTGGACTGGCGTTTCGGATTGAGCCGCGATTTCGATATCTACGACAGCCCGTTCGATCTTCATAACAAGGCGGTCGCGGATGTGGGTGATCTCAAGCGCCCGGGCGATCACGTGGCAGCTGCAGCTAGCCGCTGGCTCGATCAGAATGCGAACTCGCCGTTCTTCCTGTTCCTTCATCTCTACGATCTGCATACACCCTACGATCTCCCGCCGGACCCGCACCTGCCCCGCGGTGAGACGGGTTATGAAGCCGAACTGGCTTATGTAGACCGGGTGCTTGGAGATTTTCTGGCGTTCCTCGAACGCCGTGACCTTCTGAATAAATCGCTGGTCGTGTTCACGTCAGATCACGGCGAGGGTCTGAACGAACACGGTGAGAGCACACACGGTTATTTCGTTTATGAGAGCACGCTTCATGTGCCACTTATCTTTCACTGGCCGGCAGGGTTCAAACGTGCTTTGCAAGACCGCATCGCGGAGCCGGCCAGTCTGCTCGACGTCGCTCCGACGATTCTAGATGCGCTCGGGCTATCCCGAACGAGAGAGATGCGCGGTCAGAGCCTCATCACGAGGAAGAGCGCGGAGGAAATCTATTCGGAGAGTCTGTATGCGCGCAATCATTTTGGCTGCGCAGCATTGCGAACTCTGCGGCTCGGCCGCTACAAGTACATCGACGCGCCAAATCCAGAGCTATACGACCTTTCGAGCGACCCTCGCGAATCGCAGAACCTTTACACCGCGCAGCAGTCAATAGCAGACGACTTGCGAAAACGAATGAAGGCACTGCTGGCGGGCGCGTCCCCTGCGAAGGCGCGGCCGCCCACGCCAGATACCGTAAACGCCCTCCGCTCACTCGGTTACTTGAGTGGGTCCACAACCTCCAGCCGGCTGGAGTCGCATATCGATCCCAAAGATCGCATCGGCGATTTTGAGCTATACGGGCATGCACGTGCGCTCGCGTCTGCGAACCGCCTGGTCGAATCCGATGGCCTGTTGCAGAAACTCGGCGAGAGGCTGGCTGACGTCGTCGATATCCGGATCAGCCTGGGCCTTAATTATCAGCAATTGGGTCATCATGAGGAAGCGGCACGGGAATTCAAGCGTGCGATCGAGCGTGCACCGCAAAACGCACAGGCGCATTTCGATCTGGCACTGAGCGAGTTCCGCCTCCACCGTCCCGATGCGGCCATTAAGGAACTCCAGGCCGCGCTAGCGCTTGAGCCGTGGTACACGCGCGCCGAGGAATTGCTGGCCGATATCTATCTTCATGAGAAGGATTACGTGCAGGCGCGTGCGCGGTTGCAGCACCTTTTGTCTGTTGATGCTGCCAACTACACAGCGCACTACAACCTGGGCGTTCTTGCGGCCATGACTCAGAGCTGGGATGAAGCTCAGCGGCAATTGCTTTCGGCACTCCATACCGATCCTGGCTCGGCCGAGGCGCATAATACGTTGGGAAGTGTATACCTGCAGCGCTGCCAGCTTGAACACGCACGCGGCGAACTCGAAGAGGCGATCCGTTTACAGCCGAAGTTCGCTTGGGCACTTTACAACCTCGCGCTCGTTTCAAAGAAGCAAGAAAAGAGGGACGAAGCCGCCCGAGAGCTCCGGGCAGCCCTGAAAGCCGACCCACAATTCCAACCCGCGCGCACGGAGCTTGATCGAATGGGAGAGTCGACGAAGCGTTAGGTTTGAGCAGCGCCTGCAAAAAATACGTTGTGAAACAAATTCACGCACAGGCGTTCATCTGGAAGTGTTGCAACTTTGAAAATGCCGACGGAATCGCCCCGAGATGAACTCTGTGTGGAGATGTCAGGCAGGCAGATCGAACAACTTGTCGATGAACTGATTCTGTCTACGAATATTCTTGC
>Ga0210406_10007155_pt1 | contig 11414 bp, 10 predicted proteins | sample IncBWC30MmetaG_FD_155454 | JGI IMG/M metagenome (GOLD analysis project Ga0210406, IMG submission 155454) | Forest soil microbial communities from Barre Woods Harvard Forest LTER site, Petersham, Massachusetts, United States - Inc-BW-C-30-M | ecosystem: Environmental > Terrestrial > Soil >... | reverse complement strand
AACAATTGAGGCCCCCCTTGACCCGCCCTTGAGCCGCCACTTCCCCGGTTCGCGCACAGTTACCCGATTCCGTTGCCCGGGGTCATTGCCCAATCCCGGGCACGGCGCCTTGGTCCCATAAAAAAAACGCGAGGTTTAGGTTCGCGCAGTTTCAAAGGGACTGATGAGATCGCCAGACTTGAATTTCTCAGGGAACAGGATCACCTGCTTGCCCGGGCCGCGGAACTGCTCGATCTTCTTGTCCACGACACCGCGGAATTGCGCCTGCAGCGTCGCGTTTTCCTTGCGCTCGCCGTCCGCCGAAAACGCGATCGGGCCAACGATGGTCTTGTGCTCGTTGTCGCGCAGATATTTTGCGATGGCCTTCTGGTCAAGCGACCCCGTCGCCTTAATGGCCTGCTCGACGAGTTGACCGCTGGTGTAGCCGAACGGCGCAAGATAGTAACCCAGTGGATCGACCTTGGCTTCCACGGCCCGTTTCGCGTAGGTCTCGAAGAACGCCTTGGTCCCGTCGTAATACATGCTCGGTTCCGGAAGCCATGAATTGTAGTTGACGACGCCGTTGAGCAGCGAGCCCAAGTTTTCCATTACCGCGCCGAATTGCAGGCCGACCATGCCGCCGCCGAAAATCTTGACGCTGTCTCCGATCCCGATCTCATTCACGGCGCGCAAAATTCCCGCCGAATCCGGCGGATAGGACGCGACATAGACGATGTCAGGCTTGGCGGCTTTGAGCGAGCGGATAATGCTGGAGAATTCCACCGTGTTTGGCGGATAGGCCTGGTCGAAGACGATTGGCATGTTGAGCCGCTTTGCGACATCCCTTGCGGTCACCGCCAGATTCTGGGCGAATTCCTGGTCCGCCGCGAGAAGCGCAACGGTTTTGCCGCCGGCCTTCTGGCCCAGTCCGAGGAACGATGCCGCCCAGCTGTCGGCCGGTCCCCACGGCGCATTGTTAAACCACATGTCGTGGCCGACCTTGCTGTTCACCTGGAACGAGAAGTTACCGATCAGCAACAGGCCGCGCGATTTGACGAGCGGCATGAGCGGCGCCGTTGGCACGGTTGCGTAGGGCGCAAACAAGAGATCGACCTTGTCGATGTCGAGCAGCTTTGAGTAGATTGCCGGAGTCTCTGAAGCGCTCGACTTGTCGTCATAGACCACAAGTTCGACCTTGCGGCCGAGCAGGCCACCCTTGGCGTTGACATCGTCCCGCCAGATCTCGATGCCAAGGAGCGAAGACTTGCCGCCGCCCGCGAGACCGCCGGTTTGAGCCATGCTCATGCCGATTTTGATCGGCGGCTGTTGAGCACCAACGCTTGATGTCAGCCCAAGCATGGCTGCGCCGGCGCTGGCCGTCGCCAGGAGCCGCCGGCGCGAAATCGATCCGGATTTGGCGGTCTTGCTGGTCATGTTTGTATCCTCCTCTTGAGTATCTTAATTGGCTTGGCGTCTTCTTTGTTTAGATCCGCCCCAGTGCCGTCAGAATAACCTGCGGCGTCAGTGGAATCTCTGTAACTATAGTACCGAACGGCCTCAGCGCATCGTTGACCGCATTGGTCACCGCGGCCGCCGCCCCTGCGGTGCCGGCCTCGCCCGCGCCCTTTGCACCCAACTCGCTCTCCCGCGTCGGTGACACCACGTGGCCGACATCTATATCTGGCATTTCGAAGGGCATCGGAACCAAGTAGTCGGCCATATTGGCGTTGGTGAGCTGACCGCGCTCATCGTAGATGCATTTCTCGAACAGTGCCGCGCCAAGCCCCTGCACCACGCCACCCCTGATCTGCTCGTCGACCAGTTGTGGATTGATGATGGTACCGCAGTCTTCAACGACCCAGTGTCTTAGCAGCTTGACGAAGCCTGTCTCGGTGTCAACCTCAAGCCACGAGGCCTGCACGCCATTGGTGAAGGCGAACGGATATTCACGCGGGACAAAATGCCGCGTCGCCATCAATTCGGGCTGAATGCCTGGTGGCAGCGTGTCGGGACGGAAATAGACGATCCTGGCGAGTTCTCTTAGCTCGATACGCGGCATGCCGTCATCGGTATTGACGACGCTATTGTTAACGATGTCGAGTTCGGCCGGAGTGGACTGCAGAATCGCCGCCGCGACATCGAGGATATTCTTGCGCAGGACCTTGGCGGCCCGAAGCGCCGCCTCGCCGCCGATGCCGGCGCCGCGCGAAGCCCAGGTGCCGCCGCCGTAGGGCGTGTTGTCGGTGTCGCCGAGCATGACGCGGACGCGGTCCATCGAAGCGCCCAGCACGCTGCCGACGATTTGGGCTGTAAGCGACTCCGATCCCTGTCCCTGCTCGGTGATGCTGGTCTGACAGATCACGGACCCCTGCGCATCCAGTCGGAGGGTGACCCCGTCCTGCGATGAGATCTTGGCGCCGCCGACCCCGTAAAACGCCGCACTGGGATTGGTGACCTCGATGAAACTGGCGATCCCGATGCCGCGATACAGATTCTTCTTGCGCAATTCGGCCTGCTCGGCGCGCAAACCTTCATAGTCCATCATGTCCAAAAGCTTGTCGAGCGAAGCATGATGCGACAGTTTCTCAAATCGCAACCCTGATGGCGAGGTGCTGGGATAAGCGTCGTCGGCAATCAAATTGCGCCGGCGAATCTCGACCGGATCCATCCCGATCTTCATGGCTGCGAGATCGACCAGGCCCTCCGTCACCGAGCATGCGATCGGGTGACCGACAGCGCGATACTGGCACATCACGTTCTTGTTCTGAAAGACAACGCGGGCCCGCGCGCGGTAGTTCTTGGTCGCGTAAGGGCCGCCGACCAGGTTGACGACCTGGTTCGCTTCGATCGCGCTGGTGCGCGGATACATCGAATAGGGTCCGATGCCGGTGAGATCGTCAATCTCAAACGCCGTGATGGTTCCGTCGCGCCTGACACCGATCTTTCCCCTGCAGCGGTGATCGCGGGCGTGAATATCGGTGTTGAAGCTCTCGATCCGGTCGGCGACGAATTTAATCGGCCGTCGCAGCATCTTTGACAGCGCATAGGTTGCCATCTCGTCGGCGTAGATATGGACCTTGATCCCGAAAGAACCGCCGACATCCTTGCAAACCACGCGCACCTGCTGCTCCTGGAGCCCCAGATGCAACGCCGCGATGTTCTGCACCATATGCGGCGCCTGCGTGCCCTGATAGATCGTCAGCCTCGCTTCCGCGGCGTTCCAGTCCGCCACGACCGCCCGCGGCTCCAGCGTCACGCCGGTATGCCGACTGAAGACAAAATCCGCTTCCACCACCTCATCGGCATCGGCAAAGGCTTGATCGACATGGCCCGCATCGTGATTGCGTTCAAACGCAAGGTTGTCACCAAGCATCGGATGAATGACGGGGGTTTGCAGATCGAGCGCGGTGCGCATGTCCGTCACCGCCTCCAGCTCTTGGTACTCCACCAAGACGTGTTCCGCCGCGTCTTCGGCGGCAGCGCGACTGGTCGCAACGACCGCCGCGACAGCCTCGCCCTGCCAGCAGACGCGATCGATGGCGATAGCGCTTTGCGGCGCCGATTTCAGTCCCTTCAAATGCGAGAGCACGCCAACCCACGGCGTGATGACGGCTGCAAGCTCTTTGCCTGTGGCAACGGCAATGACGCCCGGCAGGTTCTCTGCTGTGCTGGCGTCAATTCCAACGATTTTGGCGTGCGCATGCGGCGAGCGCAGGAACACCACATGCGCCATGCGTGGCAGCTCCATGTCGCTGACATAGAGGCCGCGCCCCTGCAATAACCGATCGAGATTCGGCCTCGGCACGGTCTTGCCGATATAGGAGTTCGGCCGATCGAGCACCGAAAGCGTCTGGGTTTTTGCCGGACTATCGATCACGATTTGCGCCCGCTGCGCAAGCGCGCCGTGGTCTCGACCGCATCAACAATGGCCTGGTACCCGGTACAGCGGCAATAATTGCCGGAGAGATGCTCGCGTATCTGCTCGCGGCCCGGTTCGGCCTGTTGCTTCAGCAAATCCTGCGCGGCCATCAACATTCCCGGTGTGCAATAGCCGCATTGCAATGCGTTGCGATCGCGAAAAGCAGCCTGTAGGTCGGTAACTTCGCCGCTGTCGGACAAGCCCTCGATGGTCACGACAGCCGCGCCGTGCGTTTGCACCGCCAGCACCAGGCAAGCGCGAACGATCTCATCATTCACGCGCACGGTGCAGGCGCCGCACACCCCATGCTCGCAGCCGACATGCGTTCCCGTCAGGTGCAGATGCTCGCGCAAGAAGTCCGCAAGATTGAGCCGCGGCAAAACATGCGCATCGACACGCTCGCCGTTGACGTGAAGCGAGATGGCCATCGGCGCCGTCACGCAACCCTCGCATCAAGATCGGGTCGGCCAAGAATGGTGGACACACACCGCGTCATCAACACTTTAGCCAGATGCCGTCGCATGGTGCTTGAGGCTTGCTGATCGGTGGGGGGATCGAGCTCCTCGCGCAGCGCCGCTGATATGTCGACCATCAGCGCAGGCGTGATGGCGGCATTGACTAATTTTCCCACGGCATTCGACCATACTGGCCGGTCGCCAACCGCAAAGAACACCATCCGAAGGTCCGTGAAGATGCCATCCTTCACGGTCGCCCGCGCCGCGAGACCGGCGATGGCGTAATCACCATGACGGCGTGCGAATTCATGAAAGAAATAGCAGGCGCCTTTCGACGCGCCCGGCAGCTCGACGGCGACCAGCAATTCGTCCGCCGCCAGCGCCGTCTCATAAATGCCCTTGAAGAAATTTTTGGCCGAAATTCGCCGCTCACCGGACTGGCTGCGCACGACAATCGTCGCGTCAAGCGCGAGCATACATGCCGGCAGTTCGGAGGCTGGATCGGCATGGGCAAGATTGCCGCCAATTGTTCCTCTATTGCGGATCGCGGGATGCGCAACATGCGCGACCGCCTTCGTCAGCAACGGCGAATGCACGGCGATTTCCGGAGATTTCAGGAGGTCGACGTGGCGCGTCAACGCGCCGATAGAAAGGATCTCGCCTCTCCGCGCGATGCCCCGCAATTCGCCGATATCGCCGATGTCGATGATCAGCTCCGGTGAAATCAAACGCAGGTTCATCGCCGGCATCAAGCTCTGGCCGCCCGAGAGAACTTTCGCCTTGCCGCCATGGGCGGCGAGCAATTCCAGCGCGTTGCCGACGCTGGTCGCGCGTGCATAAGCGAAAGCCGAGGCTTTCATCGGCGTTACCTTCCCCGGCCGGATTTCGGCGTATTTTTCAGGGATTAGAAGGTGGTCACAATCAAAGGTCAAGTTTGTTTATCGAACGATTATTTCGGGACCTTCGACTTTTGGACTTGTCATGAGCGCACGAACCACGCACGGTCGGTTCTGATTTGGAAGGGACTCTCCGGAAGGCGCAGGGAATGAATCTGGGTTTCTTCACGATGCCGGTCCATCCCCTCGAGAAGGATTGGCGGCTGTCGTTGAAAGAAGACCGGGAGGCCTTCCTGCTGGCCGACGAACTGGGGTTTACCGAAGCCTATGTCGGCGAACACGTTACCGACAAGGCCGAGAACATCACTTCTGGCATCGCCTTCCTGGCGTGGATCGCGGCCGCCACCAAGCAGATCAAGCTTGGCACCGGCACGATCAACATGCCGAATACCCATCCTGCCGCGGTCGCGGCGAGCATGGCGATGCTCGACCATATGCTCGACGGGCGCCTGATCTTCGGCATCAGCCCAGGCGGCCTTTTGTCGGACGCGGAACTGTTCGGCAATCTGGACGCCGATCGCAACGCGATGTTCCTGGAGGCGATCAATCAGGTCCTGGATATCTGGGCCGGAGAGCCGCCCTACAATCTCCGGGGAGAATACTGGAACATTTCCACGAAAAAAACCCTGATGGACGATGTTGGTCAGGGATTCATCGCGCGCCCGCTACAGCGCCCGCATCCGCCGATCGTCGTGACAGCCGTCGCACCGTTCTCCAAGGGGGTCGCGGAAGCTGCCGCCCGTGGCTGGGATCCGATCTCCGCGAATTTCCTGATGCCGGTTTGGGTCAAGAGCCATTGGCCGAAATATGTCGAAGGCTGCGAGCGTGCCGGCCGGGCCGCCGACCCCACCAACTGGCGGATCGCCAAAAGCGTATTCGTCGCGAAAGACGCGGCAACGGCGAAGGCTTATGCCACTGATCCTGACGGACCTTACTTCTATTACTATCGGTCGTTGTTCACGAAATTGACGAGGAACGGCCGTATCGAGCTGTTCAAGACCCGGCGCGACCAACCTGATGATGAGGTGACGCTGGAAACGATCTGCGACAAACTCATCATCCACGGCACACCGGAGAGCGTCGCCGATCAGTTACTGGCGTTCCAGGACGAAGTCGGCAAGTTCGGCACGTTGCTTTACGCCGGCAAGGACTGGAGGGACCCCGAGCTCGCCCGGCAATCCATGATCCTGATGGCCGAAAAGGTCATGCCGCGGATCAACGCCGGCACCTCGAAGCGATCTAACGCCGCGGAATAGTTTCCGGCAAATCAGGAAGAAGGCGCGCTATGGCTCTTAGCGATCGCATCCCCTATCAGGCGCAAGTCGACCGACCGAAACTCACGCTGCCAGGGGGCAAGAAGCTCGCGGTATGGGTCATCCTCAACGCGGAGGAATGGCGGATCGAGAACGCGATGCCGCGAACCGTGCTGAGCCCTCCGATGGGCCAACCGTTGTTGCCGGACGTGCCGAACTGGTCCTGGCACGAATACGGCATGCGCGCCGGCTTCTGGCGTCAGTTCAAGGCGCTGACCGATCGGAACATCCCGGTGACGCTGGCACTCAATGCCAATGTCTGCAACGCCTATCCGCGCGTCGCTTCAGCCGCGCTTGATGCCGGCTTCGAGTTCATGGGCCACGGGTTTGTTCAGGGCCCGATGCACAAGCTCGAGAACCAGGCCGATGCGATCAAACGGGCGGTCGACACGATTGCAAAATTTTCAGGCAAGTCGCCTCGATCGTGGGAAAGCCCTGGCCTGACGGAAACCGCGGAAACGCTGGACCTGTTACGCCTCAACGGCATCGAATATGTGGCGGACTGGGTGATCGACGACCTACCGCAGGACATCGCAACACCGCACGGCACCATCACGACAATCCCCTATTCGGTGGAAACCAACGACATCGTTATCCATGCCTTGCAGCATCTTCCTTCCGAACAATTCCTGAAACGCTGCACCGATCAATTCGACCGGCTGTATTTGGAAGGGGCGGGAAACGCGCGGATCATGGCAATCTCTGTCCATCCATACATCACGGGCGTTCCCCATCGCATCAAATACCTGGAAGCCCTGCTCGACTATGTCGTCGGCCATGACGGAGTCGCGCTGATGACCGCGAGCGAGATCGGCGACTGGTATCGGGCGGAGATGAAGGAGAAATAAAGCCGCACCTACCCGACGACCTTAATTGGCGCACGCCGCAGTTCGATCGTGGCTCCGAAAACCCGCTTATAACCGGCCAGAAATGCGTCCAGTGCGTCGCTGATCATCTGCTCTTTGTCTTCGAGCGCGGGAGATTGGTAGATATATTTGCGAACTCCGTAATAGAAGATTCCGCCGTGAAATACCCAGGCGAGTTCAAGCTCGGCCGCGCTCGGCTTGCTTTGCAACGGAAGCCCGGCCGCGTGGCGGCATTCCCTGATGATACGGGTCAGAATCTTGTCCCTGACCATGTCGACATACCAGCGGTTGATGTCGAGCCCCTTCAGTCCGGAATAGAGATAGATGCGCAGCCATTTGCGGTCGAAGATCACGTTCGTATAGGCATCGTAGAATTCACGCAGCCGGTCGCGGACCGGCCGGGCGCGGTCGGTCAGTAACTTCTCCCAGCCGGTGTCGAGCGGCTCGAGATAGACCGTGCGATAAACCTCCTTAATCAGGTCATCCTTGCTGGGAAAATAGCGATACAAAAGCGGCTGGGTTACACCCAATCGGCGCGCCAGGTCCCGCGTGCCGCCGCCAAAACCCTCTTCCGAGAAAAACTCGGTCGCCTTGACGACGAACTCCTTGCGGCGATCGTCCGGAGAAAGCCGCTTCGGCTTGCTGCGGACACCCTTGGGCGGTGCCGTCCTTCTCATGATTTGTCGGCCGCCGACCCGTCGCCGGCAACGAACCGCCCGTAGCCGCCGCGCGCGAACAAGAGCGGTTCTTTCCGGTTATAGGAGTAGGCCTCGACGGCGCCGAGGAAAATCACATGGTCGCCGCCATAGTATCGATTGGCGACCCGGCATTGAAAATTCGCGACGCTGTCCGCGAGAATCGGCGCGTTGCCGAGGCCCGGCCTCCATTCGACACCTGCGAATTTGTCGTCCGAGGATTTGGCAAACCTGTTTGCAAGTTCCTGCTGCGATGCCCCGAGCACACTAACCGCGAAATGACTAGCGTTTTCGAAAGCGCCTAGGCTCGAAGAATAAAGCACCAGGCTCCAGAGCACGAGTGGTGGATTGAGCGACACCGAGGCGAATGAGTTGCAAGTTATGCCATAGGGCTTTCCGTCAGCCCCGGCGGCGGTGATGACGGTAACGCCCGTGGCGTAAGTCCCGAGGGCGTTGCGAAAATCTCGCGGATCGATCGGCGAATGATCGCTGGCCAATTCGTTCGCGGGATCCGGAGCGGTCGGATGCTTGGGCGCGTCAGTCATCCCCGAGCCTCAAAGCGTCAGGTTTTCGGATGGCAGACCAAGCGCTACCCGTCCGTAGTTGGTGCCCGCCGCATCGAAATTGAACGCGAGGTGCGAGTTGATCGCATGGGCATCGCGGAATTGCCGCTGCAGCACGCCGGTCGTGAACAAACCTCGCGCGCCGCTTGCTGCAAACAACATCGATACCGCTTCGGTGCAGAGATTCACGGAAAAAGCCCCATCACGGCGCGATTTGGTCTTGGCGGCGACATCTGGAATATATCCTTGTCTCGCGTCCGCCATCGCCTCAATGCATGCCGAACGCATGATCAGTCGCGCGGCATCGATCTTAGCCGACGCCTCGGCGATCTTGATCTGCGTACTCTGCATGTCGCTCAGCTTGGCGCGATTATAGGTCGACACGCGATACCGCGCGATATCGACATAATCGTCGAGACAGGCCTGCGCATTACCCAACGCGACGCCTGACAGTACATAGGGGAATAGCGAGAATACCGGCAACGCATAAAGTGGATTCGGATTCGCCCCACTGCCTGGCGTTGGCCCGCCGGCGAGATCGTTCACCGCAACCGTCATCGGCTCTGCCACAAAAGCATCCTTGACTTCGACGTCGTTCGAACCTGTGCCCCGCAATCCCACGGCGTTCCAGGTATCAACGATCTCGTAGTCCCCCTTATGCACCAGAAAGATCCTATATTCGATCCCGTCGGCTTCATCATCGGAGGAAACGACGCTGGCAAGCATATTCCATTCGCAGGAAGCAACCCCCGACGAAAACGGCCAGTTGCCGCGAAGCCGGTATCCGCCCGCAACTTTCCTGGCGCGGCCCGCCGGAAATATGAAAGAGGATGCGATCAGGACGTTGACATCCTTATCCCAAACCTCGTCCTGGGCGCGCTGGTCGAACATGCCCAGCATCCAATGGTGGCTTGCGAGATTAGCGAAATTCCAGGCCACCGACGCATCGGCACGTCCGAGCATTTCTGCGCAGTCGAGGAGCGAGACATAATCGAGTTCGGAGCCGCCTACCCGCTTCGGCTGCACGATCCTGAACAGACCTGCGTCGTGCAGGTCGCGTTCGGTCTCCGGCGGTAAACATCGCAGCTCCTCGGTCTTCGCCGCGCGGTCGCGCAGTTGCGGAATCATTGCCTTGGCGCGGGCAACCATGGTCATATAAGCGTGATCGCCTGGCTCCACCCCTGCGGCCTGACCTGTGTTTGGTTTTCGACCAACACCCGCCATCTCAGCGTTCCCCGTTATTTCGCCGGCATCGGGCCTGCAAATTCGACCATCGAGACAAAGGACAACACCTTCGTCGTGTTCGGCGAACTTGGACCCGCTTGACCAGTTGAAGTTACTTGGCGATTGTTTATCGCCTGATCACCAATTAAGGCGCGGCCCGGACGCGCGTCAATCGAATTCAACAGCCAGGAAACGAACTCGCATGGACAAGACTGTTGGAATCGTCGGCCTTGGCATCATGGGAGGCGCGATTGCCCGCAATCTCGTCGACCGCGGCTGGCGCGTCATCGGCTACGATATCGACGCGGCACGGCGAGACGAACTGGCACAGGCCAACGTCATGATCGCTGGGAACGCCGGTCAGGTCGCGCGCGACGCGCCTATCATCCTGACCAGCCTTCCGAGCGCCACGGCCCTCGATCAGGTCGCACGGGAAATCGCAGATTCCGGGGAATCTCGGCGCATCGTGGTCGAGCTCAGCACGCTCAGCATCGCCGACAAGCTTCGTTTCGAAGCCACTCTGACCAAGGCTGGCCACATCGCACTGGATTGTCCACTCAGCGGAACCGGCGCGCAGGCAAAAAACCGCGATCTCGTTGTCTACGCCAGCGGCAACGACGAAGCGATCGCGCAATGCGCGGGCCTCTTCTCCGATTTCGCCAAGCAAAGCGCCGACCTCGGCAGGTTCGGCAATGGCAGCCGGATGAAGTTCATCGCCAATCATCTGGTCGCCATCAACAACGTCGCCACGGCAGAAGCGATGATCCTGGCACAATGCGCCGGGCTCGATCCAAGAATGGTGGTCGACATGGTCGGCCCTGGCGCCGGAGGCTCACGGATGTTCCAGATGCGCGCGCCGATGATGGTGGAAGGCGTCTATCAGCCCGCGACCATGAAGGTCTCGATCTGGAAAAAAGATATGGCCATCATCGCCGCGTTCGCCGACGATGTCGGATGCCAAACTCCGCTGTTTACGTTGACGCAGCCGATTTACAGCGAAGCGATGGCGATGGGATTGGGCGACCAGGATACCGCGTCGGTTTTCGAGGTGTTGAAAAAGACCATCATCAAGCCCCCGAAATCCAGCGCGTAACATCTGGACCGGCGGAATGCCGCGCTGCATCAAACTGGATGGCGGAGGCAGCCTTGCGAGACCGATGTGCATGTCGCCACGCCTGACATGGATGCTGGTTATCACTTGATCATTTACGACTTCCGTTCGATAAATCACTCAATCAACAAAAACAGAGCCGATCTTAAGACGTAGCGTTTCGGGGAGGATACAATGACGATGTCGCGACGACAATTTGTCGGCAGCGCTGCCGCCGCGGGTATCGCTAGCCTGGCGACCCCTCATCTCCTCCCTGCCCAAAGCAGCGAACCGATCCGCATCGGCCTGCTCGCGGCCAAGACCGGTCCGCTGGCGTCGGGCGGCATCGACATGGACCTTGCGCTGACGATGTATCTCAAGGAGCGCGAGAACACGCTTGCAGGCCGCAAGGTC
>Ga0210406_10007154_pt1 | contig 11415 bp, 10 predicted proteins | sample IncBWC30MmetaG_FD_155454 | JGI IMG/M metagenome (GOLD analysis project Ga0210406, IMG submission 155454) | Forest soil microbial communities from Barre Woods Harvard Forest LTER site, Petersham, Massachusetts, United States - Inc-BW-C-30-M | ecosystem: Environmental > Terrestrial > Soil >... | reverse complement strand
TGCGAGAGCTGCCAACTCATCAAAGCGCCTAGAAACCGAAGAGGGCACTCGCGCTTTGAGATCGCCCTGCGCGACTCTTCTAGCCGTTGACTGGATACTGTGGATCGGCCAGGCAATATGATACGCGAGCCCGAGGCAAAGTACCGTGACCAAAAGAATCAGGGAAATAGTAAAAGGGAGCCCCCCGCCCAGCAGCGCGTCTGCTATTTGACGCAAATCGGACTTTAGGTAGAGCATCAGGATGTAGGGATGCCCTGAAGAAGAGACAAACTTGTAGGCTGCGATATGGCCTCGAAATACGACGAGTTGTCCGTCTTTTGCTGCCTGCGCGACTCGAAGACCGTCTTCTGATAGAGGCCGTGAAAGCACATCTTTATTGAATCCATCGAGCAGGAAGAGTTGCCGCTCGCGTTCGTGATCATTGCCTTGAGAAAAACGAGCAAACGCCTCAGCGCCGCCCGACTCATATGCCTTAACGGCCTCCGCCGCCAGGATAGGCGCTACCGTCGCATACATGTTTGGAGCTGAGACCTGCCTCATTCCCGTCAGACGAATGCCGAGAAGCACGATAGCGATCATGCCCCAGGCCGTCAGCCAATACCAAAAAAAGATCTTCAGGAAGAGCCGGTGCATGGGCGCTCTAGCGCTCGCCTTGAGGAGTCTTGCTTGAAGATTAAGAGGCAAAGCCTTCCTTTTCGATCAGCAGGTTTCATGTAGAGGTATACAATACAACCCGGTTTCCGAACAGCCCTAGAGCCAAGACCTAACAAATCCTTACAGACGCTTTACGCTTCCTGACTGCACCGTGCTCAACAGCCCCCTATCCTCCATGCAGGAATACTTTTCCTGCTTGGAGAGTTATGACTTACTGGCGCATCACCCTCGGGCGTTTATCCACCATCATCTTGTTTGCGACCACCACTTTTTGTCTTCATCCGCGTTCTACCCCCGCACAGGATTTGAAAGCCCAACCGGCACCGACCGATCATGCAGACGTCTCTCCTTCGTCCACATCCCATGGAGGTGAAGTCCAACGGATTCGGCAAGACTTGACTGGTGACTCTTTGCCCGATGCACCAGTGCCGAAGGGACAGGCACAAGGGCAAGACCAGAACCCCGTGGCGCCTGCGGGTCTGCAACCGAACCAGCTGGGGCTGCCTCCAACATTAACTAGGACCCGTTTAACGGGGGAAGACAAGCTTCAGATCTACATCCATAAAGCTTTTGGCCCGCCCGCTGTGATTCTTCCCGCATTTGGTGCAGGCTTCCAAATGCTTAATCCGCCAAACCGTTACCCAAGAGAATGGAAGGACGGAGCTGAGGCATTTGGCAGAACCTACGGGTACAAAGTTACCGATCGCACCTCGAGGGAGACTGCTCAGTTTCTCACGGGTTTCCTTCTGCATGAAGACCCTCGCTATCAACGCTCCACCAGCACTAATCCATTGCGCCGAACCTTCCACGCGCTCGCCTTCACCGTCATCGACAAGACAGATTCCGGCAGAAGTACTCTCGCGGTAAGTAACTTCGCTTCTGCTGCAGCCGGGGGGTTCGTGGGCATGGGCATCCTTCCGAACGGCTACAACGATGTAACGCATGCCGAACAGCGCATGGCTGGTGAGTTCTTGCAGATCGCTATCGGGAATGTAGCTACTGAGTTTGAGCCTCAATGGGGGCCATTGGCCAAAAAAATACACCTGCAGAAGATCCTTCCTGCTTGGTGGGTTCCGCGGCATTCACACTAGCCTTGGCATCGCCTGAGCTAGCTGCGGGATGCTCAGGTGATCTAGCCGAGCATGCGAATGAGCATGTACCTAAAGGTCCATTCTTTCGGCCGTGGACGGGATACAGGACGGATGCCTTTTTGAAGCAGAGCGGCCGAATGTCATGCTGAGCAACGGATTTTAGGTGACCGGCCTGCCCTAAATTGCATCGTATGGTTGACAGCAACACGGCATGGACGGTTGGGAAAAGCGATTTCTTCATTGGGATTTGTTTGGGCAGGCCGGTCCTGGTTCAGAAGGGATTCGTTGGAGTCGTTATGGACGATAGGGGCACGTTGAGTGCAAACGCAAGGGAAGTTGGCGGTAGGGCGACACAGCACCTCAAGCCGCACCTGCTTATAGTGGATGACGATCGCGAACTCTGCGAAATCCTGAAGCGCTACCTCGAGGCGGAGGATTTCCGGGTTTCTTATGTGCATACGGGTGACGCCGGCGCAAAGGCGGGAATTGAAGGTAGTTTCGAGCTAATCGTGCTGGACGTCATGTTGCCGGACAAGAAGGGATTTAACGTTCTCAAGGACATTCGACAGCGCGCGCGGACTCCCGTTCTGATGCTGACTGCCAAGGGCGAAGAGTTTGACCGCATCCTCGGGTTGGAGCTTGGCGCCGACGACTACGTAGCGAAGCCATTCAACCCGCGCGAACTCGCGGCCAGAATTTCTGCCATTCTCCGCAGATCGGGCTGGCAATCGGACAACAAGAACGGGCTTAGACCTCCAAAAATAGAATTTGGAGACCTGGAACTCGATTTGGGTGCACGCACCGTCTCGAAAGCGGGCGGGCCTTTGAATTTAACATCGGCAGAATTTGAACTGCTGCACATGTTTTTCGAATTTCCAGGCCAGGTGCTCACGCGGGATAAGCTGGTGGAACGTGTCCTGGATCGGAAATTTTCGCCCTTCGATCGAAGTATCGATTTTCACATCACCAATCTTCGGCGCAAACTTGGGCCGCATCCCGACGGCGGCGAGAGGATTCGTAGTGTGCGTGCGATGGGCTATCTGTATGCATGGCCCCGGAAACAGTAAGTCCAACAAGCCCTCCTCAGCTAAGTTCGATCGTACCGACAAGCGCTGAGCTGCTTAGCCTATTCTCTTTCCACTTCCGAACGTCGAAAGAATTAAACAGCAGAAATCGACAACACGGCACGATTGCAAGAGATAACCAGTCGAGAGGAGGATCCGCGCCTGCACACTGAGTGGGTTCCTCCGCACTCGCCTACAAACACTAACAGGAGAAATGCTCTTCCTAGCGGCACTGCCCCTCGTAATTCACGAGAATGCTGCAGAGAGGAGAACTCTGTATGAAATTCTGGACTCGTAGGACCGGTGCAACAGTGCCAGTTCAATTAGAAAATTGTAGCGAGTGGACCGCCGCTTGCGAGGTTCAGCGGCGGTTTAAGCATCACCTGAAACCGGCAATCGACAGTCTCAGTTACAGCGCACGCTGCCGACAGGTGCGCGAGCTGGGCGGGGATGCTTATGATTTTGTGCCCTTGCCCCAAAATCATTTGGCACTGGCCGTCGGAGACGCCTCCGGTAAGGGGCTCGCTGCGGCGCTAATGATGTCAAACGTCCAGTCCGCGCTTCGCACGGCGGCGGCGTTCGCCGGAAACGATGGGGCCGCTGTGCTCGGGGCAGTGAATCGCGTAGTACACGCAACGTCGCTCCCAGAACGGTACGTCACACTCTTCTACGGTGTTTTCGACGAAGCAACACGCGCGCTGCAGTACGTCAATGCAGGTCACAATCCTCCGATGGTCGTTCGCCGAGACCGCCCGGTCGTTCGGCTTGAATCCGGCGGCCCGCCGGTCGGCATGTTTCCGAATTGGACGTACGAGGAAGGCACTGTGCACCTCGGTCCGGGGGATCTGGTCCTTGCATACACTGACGGTGTCACGGAAGCGGTAAACCCGGCTGGCGAAGAGTGGGGAGAAGAGGGCCTCCTGAGGGCAGTGTCCGAACACACCGCACAAAATGTTGACGAAATGGTGGAAGGGATCTTTCGATCTATGGATGAATTCTCGCTAGGATGCCAGACCGATGACGCGACGGTCATAGTTTTGCGGGTGCATTAAATTTTCTCAATGCTCAAACGGTGCAAATCCTGGCCTTCCCTGCCCTCGTTTTAGATTCCCCAGTCTCTCCTCTTATGACCAGAGTCCATCACAGACGCGTCGTTTTCGACATGAGTTCCTAGGCCTAGGACGGTTACCTACAAACACTAACAGGACAAACACTCTTCCTATCAGCACGGCGCATCACAGACCAGCAGAATGAAGTGGATAGGAGAATTTTCATGACGTTCTGGTTTCAAAGGATCTGTGCGACAGTCCTTGTCCTCCTGCGGATGTTAGGATATTAGGATTCAACGTGCCGAAATTCCCTCCGTAGACCATTGAAAAAACGCTGGTCTTAAATCGCTGTGGCAGCGGGACGAGTCTTGACCAGACGGACGGCCGCCGACCGCCACAACAAGTAAGCAAGGCCTCCAGCATGCAAATCCTAACAATGAGATAGCCATTCCTACCGGCAGCTCATTGTTTCTTTGGCGAGAATCTATTTGTTGATCGTGTTGGAACATTGGGTCCGCGCCTTGTCTTTCTAGTCGGTCAAGCCCGAGAGGGAGGCACTACTCACTGTGCGTACCCTCCAGGGCTAGCGATGGGAGCACAACGCCGATTCGAATTATCTGAGGCTAACCACCATGGAACTGTCGAGAACGATATCATTGCCGGGTTACGTTTCCTGCTTCGCTATTCTCACCTTTGCTGCTGGCACGGCGTTGCCTTCCCAAACGGCAAAGGACTTGATCGGAGATGCGTGTTACAACGAACTACAAAAGCGCGAAAATGAAACATTGTGGTCCTATGTCGCCGAGCGCCACAGTAACAACCACGTATTTCGCGAGCAAGTCATCGAGACCGTGGACGGCCCAGTTCGTCACCTGCTTGCAGTTGATGGTCATCCACCCACAACCGCGCAGATTAAAGAGGAAGATGACCAGCACCAAGGGTTGCTGAATAATCAGTCTGGGAGGCGTGCGCTCCAGAAACAACGGGACGATGACGACAAAACAATGGAAGAACTATTGCGCATTATTCCTGAGGCCTTTGTTTTTGAGGATCAGGCTAAGGAGGGAGGTTCTGAAAGAATCGCGTTTCATCCAAATCCTGGGTTCAAGCCCAAGACCTATGAGCAGCGGATTTTGCACGCCTTGGATGGGATCGTTTTCATCGATCTTCACGACAGGCGAATATCGCGCCTTTCTGGTTCACTGGGAACACGCGTAAAGTTTGGGTACGGTCTGATCGGCCACGTGGAGCAAGGCGGCACGACGGAAATTACGCGCGTTAATCTGCCGCCGGGGGTTTGGAAAACTAGCGTGGAAAAAATCGATATCGACGGACGAATTGTATTGTTCAAGACAATCAATAGGCATCAAGACGAGACTAGAAGTGGTTTTGAGCCGGTGGCGCCAGGGACAACGTTTGCCCAAGCCCTCAACGAAATCAAAAAAAAATAATCCTGCAGCTGCTACGGGGGCGGCGAAGACCGTTGCTCAGCAAGACCTGCTGGTGTACATGGCCACGTCCATCGCAAGTCTGAGGGCCACTCGCGTCAAGTGAAGTGCTCTTCACCGGAACGGGCTTCGAGCAGGGGTCTTAGGTCTTAGGGTCTCCGCCAACTTGTATCGAGCACGACACATCCGCGCTTTCATAGCTGTCAGCGTGATACCCAGCCGTTTCTCGGCCTCTTGCTGCGAGTGCTCTTCTATCCCGCAAAGTACGAATGCCGTGAGTAGCGGGCACGATAGCTGTCCCACACGAGATCATCGGCGAAGTCCCTGGCTGAATTAGATAGCGTGGAGTAAATGGAGGAATCACGTTCAATACACGTTTTCATGAAGGGGACATTTCTAATGAGGTTTGACACACGTTTCCATGAACTCTTGACAAACCTGGCGGTCGCAACCGCCGAAGCTTCCGTGCGACCCGTGCGGTCAGACCGAGGGTCGATGTTGCTCCACTAACAATTAGCGCCACAAATGCGGCGCAAGCCGGACACATGACATTCCCCTTGTAGCAGTCGGTCACTCACGACGATTTTCATACGCAGTATTTGTGACGTACGCGTCGCGCGATAAGTTAGCAAGCCGCGGCGGCGACTGCCTCTGCCATTCCAAGAACCACGAATCTAATGCGTGCGCGCCGCCCTTCGCGACAGAGATGAGGCAGAGTGCGAGAAATACGGGACGAACGACTGGTTTCTTACGACGGGTGCGACGGCCGAGGGTGAAGCCTCGTGGTAATGTTTTTTTCGCGGTTTCGAACCTTTGTTGTGGGAGCGAAATGGTGAGAGCGAAGGTTCTTAGTGGACTTGCGATCGCACTTGCGATTTGTGGAGTGCTCCACCGGACCCGTACGGTGGAAGCCGGGAGCAGTTCGATCGCGGAAGATGCGAGCAAGAGGCTAGCTGAATCTAATCAGTTTATCGGCGCATGCGAAAAGATGGATCATCGCGTCCCTTAAGGCGTAGACACCCACGGCCGCGTCGCCCAGTCAGGTGGGTGTTCACGTTGTCCTACACGGCTCAAAGGTGTTTCTCGTAAGCTCGCTTCAATCAAAAGTTTCGTTTTCATTCTGGGGATTGTGTCGGCCTTTGTTGTTCCTGCTAGAGAGCGGGAAGGCGCGAACAACCGTTCGGATTGTATCTACGAACTTCAAGATGAGGTTCCGCTTTTCGCAACTCTGCTTCCAAGCCAATCCAATAATCCATTCCGATTCCCGCATCCCTAATTCCTGGAAGCGGACGCCAGGTACTTTCATCCTGGCGGCAGCGCTCTGAACCAGCGACACACCCAGTCCAGCACGAACGAAGTTCAAGACAGTAAACGTTTCGTTCGCTTCCTGGACGATGTTTGGCGCGAAGCCCGCGCCCCGACAAACACTGACCGCGTGGTCGTGAAACGTGGCTGAAGCGGAGCGCGAAATCAGTACGAATGGGGTATCTCGTAGGTCTGACAGCTTATCCCTGCGGCCGTACTCGACGGATTCGGGGACTGCCAGAACAAGCCGCTCGCGAATCAAGGGCAATGTCTCGAGTTCGGCGGAGGCAATCGGCAATCGCAAAATGCCGAGATCCAGGGTTTCCTCGAAGAGCGCGGTGAGTTGCGAGGGCGTGGACATATCGCACATCTGGAGTTTTATAGACGGGTATTTCCCGCTAAAACGCAGAATGGTACGCGGGAGGATGTCGGAAACGGTCGCCAGGCCGAATCCTATGCGGAGAGTGCCGGCACAACCCTTGCTCGCATCCCTGGTAGTCGTTAGTGCCGATTCCGACTCTTTCAGGAGTCTGTCCGCGAATGGCAACAAGACTCTGCCAGCTTCCGTCAGCGTCACCTTTCGGCGCGTTCGCGCAAAAAGTGCTCCACCAACCTTTTCTTCAAGTCTTCGAATCTGTTTGCTGAGTGCGGGTTGCGACATGGAGAGATGTTCCGCGGATCTGCGAAAGTGCAGTTCGCGCGCCAAGACGCTGAAGGACTTCAATTCGTATAGGTCCAGGTTCATGCCTAGATGTTATCACTGTCTGTACAATGATTCATTGGACGCAACAACATGAATGTCCGAAGATAACGAACGGAGGGCCGGTAATTGTCGACAAACAGCCGACACCGTCATTCCAAACCGTCGCCGATTAAGGCGGTGATTCTCGATTACGGCGAAGTCATCTGCTTTCCACCGGGCGAGAAAGATTTTGTCTTGATGGCAGCCGTGTTGGGCGTCGGTCCCGACCTGTTTCGCGCGATGTATCCCGCGGACCGGGCGCCGTACGACAAAGGTGATCTCACGCCGGCAGCCTATTGGCGCGAGTTCGCAGAAAGAGTCCATGTGAAGCTCGAATCGAACCAGATCGGGGAACTCCGAAGGTTAGACGTTGAAATGTGGAGCAGGGTGAACCCTGAAATGATTCGGTGGATCGAATGTCTCTCGGAAGCTGGAGTGAAAACCGCGCTGCTCTCCAACATGATGTCCGACATGGCCGTCCATGCAAGACAGGAATTCAGCTGGCTGGATCAACTGACATTCCAGGTTCTGTCCTGTCAGGTCCGGCTGGTCAAGCCTGGCAGGGCTATTTATGAACACTGTCTCAAGGGTCTGAGTGTTAAGCCGTCGGAAACGCTGTTCGTGGATGACAGTGAGGTCAACGTAGAAGCCGCCCGAGCGCTGGGAATCATGTCGATTCGCTTTCGGTCCATGGCACAGCTCCGGGATGAACTAGTCGGATTGCCGTTGCCTCCATTGCCACCAGTCTCTGAGGCATGCCTTTACAAGGTCTCACCGCCGAGTTGAAGTGCCAGTTCAAAACCTCTTCAGATTATTGCAATTCGGAGATTCGACATGTCGTTCGAACACTGGAAGTTGTTGATTGGAATGGTTGCAGCGCTTTGCGGCACAGTGACCCTGTTACCCCAGCTGCTCAAAATGTGGCGGCATGGTGCCCGTGACGTGTCCTATGCGATGCTGTATCTTTATCTCCTCACAGTCCTGCTCTGGCTGGTTTATGGAATGATGATGAAGTCCTTGCCCCTCACAATCTCGAATGCATCGGCGACATGCTTGGCGAGTGCATGTGTAGGAACCAAATGGAAGTCCGACAGAGGCGCTCGGTCTCAGAACAGCGCCGGTGGAAAATCTGTCACGGGATGACCGCCCGATAGTGGTCGAAAGCGCACGGTTCGAGCGCTCGATCTCCTTCCTCGAACCTCCTCATGACTTGATTTCTCGGTCTACATTCGTCAGCACACCCGAAGACTCAAGACTATCGCTCTTCCTTCGGAAGGCAGGACGCAGCATGTGGGAAGTGTAGGCTGACTTCGAGACGTGAGTGGTACACTTTTGCGCATCTACGCCGATGCGGGCACGCGTTCACCGAGCAGGAGGCGTTGGGCTTTTGCAGCCCACGAGGAGTACGACCGCGATGAAGGAAAGGATGGTTTCCTTGACATTAGTCTCCTCTTCGCAACTGTCTGCGAACCTCGAATTCTTCGCCTTTCGCGTCTTAATTACTCTGCGCTGACGCGGCGTTGGAATCGTCGGTAACCAGCAAATTCAGGAAGCGAATGATTTGTTTCTGCTCGCGTTCCTGTTCGGGAGTGGCGTACGTGTTTTGCGCGAGCTCCGCGAGCCGGGCCGACAAGACTTGCAAAGCAACTTCACGCTTGACGTAAACAGCTTCCTGGATGGGACTCATCACCCAGCCTCTTTTCGTTTTCTCGAATTCCAGAGACTGTTCTTTCCAGCGAAGCTGTGAGCCCGTTTGCGCATTCGGAGGAGCGCCTAACGATTCGATCCGAACGAGCGCAGTTCCGCGCTTGCCCTTGATTTGCATTGCTGAGACGTGTACCTCACGGTAAACGATTATGGGTTTGCCGAGACTGTTCAGACTGCGCGTGCGGAGGGTTGCACCGGAATCCTGATTCATTTCGACAAATGCGGCTACGACTTCGTCTGGCGAAGGATTTTTTCGGGCCACTTGCAAAACGATCACTCGAGGAGTTTCGACTGTTGCTGAACTGGTGGTTTCAGCTGCGGGGGCAGAGTTCGACACAGGCGCAGGTGCCGGCTTTGGCAGTTTGAAGGGTGGTCGATTCTCCGAACTGCGGCTGGCGGCCGGAAGAGGTTGTTGGTCCGCGTCACGCGTAGCTTCAAGCGTTCGGCCGGAACGGAGCGGCTTCTCGGTCACATAGCGGAAGAAACGAGCGATACCACGCGACCGCCAGTAGGGCGAGTCATAAAACTGCGTGTCGGGACCGGAACGCACGGAGCTGAAAAAAGAGTGTTCTTTGGGATCGATGACGATGCCGACATGGCCGCGCCAAACAACTAGGTCGCCCGCTTGGGGCGCGCGCACGCGCGTGAAATTTGTGCTGCCGATGTAGAGCTCGCGAGAACTGACGTAGTCGTATGGAAACCCGGCTTGTTCGTAAACGTCGTGAACTAGGTGGGAACAGTCCGTTTCGGATTCGGACTCGGCGTCTACCATGGGAATGGTAGCCAGAATCTGGCGACCCTCTATTGTGGCCATGGGACGCAGTCCGGGCGTTTCCGCGGAGGCTCGCCGGACATTCTGGCCGAGCGCCGCCGAGGCCATCGCTAGGCACAACGCTACGAAGATGCATCGACGCATCATTTTGTAAGTATCGCAGACCGCGGCGAAAGCCGAACTGGCCATGCCGCGAAGACAACACCGTCCGACGGTACAGGTCCAGAAAAAGGGGTTTTCCAGAAGAGTGTGGACTTCCGCGCAGTAACAAGACGCGCGTAAAGGCCGGCGTGCTCGCCTGCATCCAGCGCGAGGATTTCAGGAAGAAATCGCTGTTTGCGAGGATGTCTCAAAGGGTGGGATCAGCCTTCGCAGCAGGAATCATTGTCCAGAAGGCTCGGACGCAGCGCCATCTTCGTGCCTATCCTCATCAATGCTTGGCAGGTGCTTCCCTCCGCGGGCCTGTTTCACCACAGAGCTGCCCACCTCTAGCCGCCATCCGACTGAAGAACGGTGCATTGATATGCGAGCCGGTCACTTTCGATCATGCAGGATGAATGTGCCCGGCTTGCCGGTTAGATCGTTGTAGAGAGTTTCGACAAAAGCATCCGAGGAGATGATGCCGGACCATTCCTTCCACGGCTCCAACACCCTTTCCTGCTTGAGTTGATCGAGGCTTTTGCCTTGCTTCACGCCCTTTTCAACCACAGCCAGAGTTTCCTTGAGCATCTTTATGCGGACGCGGACGTCATCCAAGTTCGATATCACACCGTGTCCGGGGATTACCTTTACGTCCGGAGGAAGCTCGGAAATGATTTCTTCGAGCCCGGTGATCAATCCACGCACACTGCCGCCGCCCGCCAAGTCGATAAAAGGGAAGCCGATTCGAAGAAAATCGTCGCCCATGTGCACGACATTCGACTTGTGAAAAAAAACGATGCTGTCGCCGTCGGTGTGGCCGTTCTGAATATGCACGACGTGGATGTCTTCTCCATTCAGATAGATGGTGAGATGGCGGTCGAAGGTCAGGATGGGCAGGCCGGGTTTGGGCATTGGTTTTGTTTCCCAGGCTATGGAACTCAGGTTGCCGATCGTGCCACCCTGCTCAAGACGTTTACGCACGTTGTCATGGGCGATGATGGGCGCCTGCTGCTGGAAGAATTCGTTGCCGTCGACATGGTCCAGGTGATAGTGAGTGTTAATAATGAAACGGATAGGCTTATCGCTGAGGCTCCTCAAGGCAGTCTGGATCTTGCCGGCCAGGGGAGCGTACTCGTCATCGACGACAACGAGTCCGTCCTCACCGACGGACACGCCGATATTGCTGTCCTGACCCTGAAGCATGTAGACGTTGCCGGCGACACGGGTGACGGTGATCTGAACCTTGCTGAAATCCTGATCCTGCGCCGAGCACGGGGCGCACGCAAAAAGTAGAATGGGAAGGAAAACGCTGAGCTTTCGCATAGATTCACGCCCACAACGGAAGATTGGCCGGGAATTCTAGCATGACTTGGCAGTTGTCTAGGCGTAGACCTTCCCTACTTCGGAACGTCGAGCCTGCGGAGCAGAACTTGGAAGCGAGG
>Ga0210406_10007153_pt1 | contig 11416 bp, 10 predicted proteins | sample IncBWC30MmetaG_FD_155454 | JGI IMG/M metagenome (GOLD analysis project Ga0210406, IMG submission 155454) | Forest soil microbial communities from Barre Woods Harvard Forest LTER site, Petersham, Massachusetts, United States - Inc-BW-C-30-M | ecosystem: Environmental > Terrestrial > Soil >... | reverse complement strand
GGCGACTCCGACAGATGCAGATGATCGCTGTTGTAGGCGGCATCACCCGCCACGATCAAACCGATGGACGGAACGTGGAGGCAGGTTGTGCTGGCAGTGTCGGTGAATCCGAGTGGCACACTGACTAAGTCGTGCCCTTCCAGGTTGATGACGTTTCCGGCCAGCTCTTCGGCAATTGCAAGATGGCTGGAAATCTGGCCCGGAAAACGCGGATTCCAAAACGTAGCGAGAGACTCCGGCGATGCCTGCTGGCGCATAACCTTAATCACATCCGGTCGCGCGACAAAGCGGGCACCTGGAAATCGCTCCAGAACTGTGCTGGAGCCAAAGAAATGATCCCCGTGGCCATGCGTGGCGTAGATCGTCGTCAGATTCTTTCCGCTCGCCACAACCCAATTCGCCAGGGCGCGCGCCTGTTCGACCGTAATAGGGGTGTCGACCAGGACAGCGTCGCGCTCCCCAGAAATAAGCGTTGACGAAATGGGCGGCCATGGCCGCTCTTTTTCGCCGGGAGGCAAATCGCTCGTGATAGTAGGTATGCTGGACGCCAGAAATACGTCCCACCTCAGGTGAGTATTTGGAGTTGTGCGCCCGGAGTTGGAGGTACTGCTGTTGGATTCTCCGTGTTTCGAACGGACTTGGTCTGCTCGGATTGGCCAATTCCCAGCCGATACGAGCGCAATTCCGAAGGCATCCGACAGGAACTTACGTCTTGAAGTCACTATGGGCTTTTCCGATCGCATATTTTTGCTCCTTTTCTAAAGCATCCGCCTGCGAATTGAGTCAAGGATCAGAGTTTCATATGCTGTGTTCCGAGATTCTCACCTCGCGTTGTTCCTGTCAGATCTGGGCTCTGCCGCCGTCAACGAACAGTTCGATACCCGTGACGAAACTGGAGTCATCCGACGCCAGAAACAACGCCACCTTAGCAACTTCCTCGGGTTCCCCCATGCGTCCCATCGGGATGGTGGACACAATCCGCGCAATCACGTCTGCAGATTGCCGACTTACCATCGGCGTATTGATCGGACCCGGACTAACAACGTTCGAGCGGATGCGACGGTCCTTCAAATCTGTAGTCCAGGTTCGCACGAAAGAGCGGATGGCAGCCTTACTCGCGGCGTAGACGCCGAAGGCGGCAGTACCCTTAACACTCGCGACAGAGCCGTTGAGAATGATAGAGCCACCATCATTCAATAGCGACAGGGCCTTTTGCACCGTGAACAGCGTTCCCCTCACATTGATGTTGAACAGCTTGTCGAAATGCTTTTCGGTAATGGCCCCAAAGGGAACAAATTCGCCAACGCCGGCGTTGGCGAAAACAATATCGATTCGCCCCTTCACCTTGGAAACGGTCTCGTAAAGACGATCAAGGTCGGCGAGTTTGGCAACGTCGCCCTGAACACCAGACACATTGCTCCCGATTGCCTTCACGGCCTGGTCGAGTTCCTTCTGGCGGCGGCCCGTGATGAAGACATAGGCGCCCTCTTTGACAAAAAGCTTTGCCGCAGTCCAACCCAATTCCTTCTGTGCCGCCGGTGATGACGGCGGTCTTGCCTTCGAGCTTCTTGGCCATTGCCTTTCTCCGTTGTTGCCGAATGGAACTCCCCAGCTCCGACGTTTCACGCTCGATCACTTAAGTCACTACGAGTGCCTAATGTATCTCCAGCCACTTCCGAATATTCGAGACGGTATCTTCGTAAAACGTCTTGTAAAGACCCTGCGCTACGTAACCAATATGGGGCGTTGCCAGTACGTTTTCTAGCGTCCGGAACGGGTGAGACGGAGGCAGTGGCTCAATATCGAATACGTCGATCGCCGCGCCAGCGAGTCGCTTGTTCTGCAACGCGGTGATCAAAGCTTGTTCGTCGACGATCGGTCCGCGCGACGCATTGATCAACCGGGCCGTTGGCTTCATTTTCCCCAGCTCTGCGGCGCCTACCAGGCCGCGCGTACGGGTGCTCAACACCAAATGGATCGTCAGGATGTCCGCCCATTCGAACAGTTGATCCTTGGAAACCAGGATTGCGCCCGCGGCTTTGGCGGCCTCGGGTGTCAGGTTCTGGCTCCAGGCAATCAGATTCATTCCAAGAGCGCTGCCGATCCGCGCGACCTGTGATCCAATCCGCCCAAGCCCCAGAACGCCCAGAGTTTTTCCACCGAGATCGGTGCCCACGGTTTGCTGCCAGCCCCCGGAGCGGACGGAATTGCTCTCCGTCACGACATTTCGCGCGGAGGCCAAGATCAGTGCCCAGGTCAATTCGATCGTCGGGTCCGACCTGTACCCCGTGTGAGCCACTGCGATCCCCTGATCGCCCGCGGCGGCCACATCGATCGACGCGTTTCCAGATCCCGTCGAGGCAATGAGCTTGAGATTGGGAAGGCGCTCAATGACGTTGCGGGGCAGCGGAGTCCGCTCGCGCATCACACAAACAACATCAAAAGGCAGCAACCGCTCAATCACGGCGTCCGGATCGGCGAGGTGGTCCTGAAATATGGTGATGTCCGCTCGATCGCGGAGCACCGACCAATCGGCGCTCTCCAGCGCCACATTTTGGTAATCGTCCAGAACAGCGATCTTGTACTTCTTCATCGGCATCCATCCCGCGGTGATTCATTCGAGTGTTCGTCAAGGTTTGACATTAGCCTTCGCGCCCCGTTCGATTGCCAAGAGCAAGTTGGAGGATGGGAATTTTTCCTTCATGGTATTAATAAGGCTATCCGCATCTTTGGCTGTTTTGAGTTCTTCTTCAAAAACCAATAAATAGTTTTCTGTAAAATCCAGGGCCGTACTCGCGTCAATGGGAGCTCCAACCTTGCTATGTCCAGGAATAACAACCGAAGGTTTTAGTTCTCCTATTCTCTGTAATGAGTTCAACCATTTCCCTCTAGCCTTACTGTCTGTTTCTGCGGTGTAGACGTGCATGTCATTGAACACGACATCGCCAGCAATGAGAATTCCCTGTCCAGGAATCCAAAGCATCGTGTTTTCATCGGTGTCGCCTCGGATGTTCTTAAGGACCTCTATTTTTGAGCTCTGAAATTTAATAACGTTGCCGTCGAATTTTTCGATAGCTACAACGTGAGAGGCTGCACCTGAGCCCAAGATCTTTTGCCATTTATCTATTTTCTCTTGGTAGACATTGTTGATTCGATCCACTACGGCAGAGTTCGCAATAATCTTCACCCTAGGGTATGCCTCCTTAAAGACTTCCAGACCGAGGAAATGGTCGGCATGTTCATGGGTGATGTAGATAATGGACAGCGGCTTTTTAGTCGCGTTGATTTCCCGCAGCACTTTTTCAGCGCTGGTTTTTGTCAACTGCGCGTCGACCAGCATCACTTCATGTTCTCCCTCGATAATCACGGAGTTCGTCCAAAACTGATCGTCGGGGGAGGTGAACACCTTGATTGAAAAATCGTGGCGATCACCCGCAAATGCCGATGGACGCGAAATCAGAAATAAGAGACTGATCACCGCTGTACTCCGCAGCATTACTGCTTCTCATCCCATCGATCGGTAAATACCACCGGCACCCAGCTATACCCGCTCCCCTCTTTGCGCAAGCGACCCAGGGCAGGAAATGGCATATGCGGCCCCGCGATCAAAACATCCTCGCGCGCGAGCTTAGGTAGCAATTGAAGCCGCGTCGCGGCAGCCGCATTCTGGTCGATGTCAAAAGCCGCGGTGACTTCGGGGTGCTGCAGCTGGACGCGCTGTGCATGGATGATATCGCCCCAAAAGAGGATTTTTTGTCCCTTCGACGAAAATTCATAGCCGGTATGTCCAGGCGTATGACCATGCAGCGGGACGAGTTGCATGCCGTCGATGATTGGTTCGGAGCCGCTAAATGTGTGCCACTTACCGGCTTTGATGTACGGCGCTGCAATGGCTTGCGCACTCTGAAAAAATGATTGCGCATCCTTCGGCGCCTTAGCAGCGATTTCCGGTGACAACCAAAAGTCGCTTTCGGCCTTCGCGACGTAAACATCGGCATTTGGAAAGACGCGCTTTCCGTCCTGAGTGGTTAGTCCGCCGACGTGATCGGAATGGAGGTGGGTGACCAAAACGATGTCGATTTCTTCCGGAGTGTAGCCTGCGCTGCGGAGGCTGCCCTCCAGACGTCCGAGTGCTCCCCCACCCCACCCAGGTGCCGCACCCGCATCGACGAGGATTCGTTGCTTGCCAGTGTTGACCAGGAAGCCCTCATCGGAGACATCCAGCAAGCGCGGATCTTCGTGCAGTGCGTTTGCGACACCGTCCATCGTGGCCTTCGTTCCGTTAAGCCAGCCCGCATCGAATACTCCGTGACCATCGAATAGGGCCGTCACTTCGAGGTCGCCGACTTTGAGTCGGTAGAAGCCTGGCGCCTGATCACGATGCTCGGGCGCGGCATCCAGAGCTGCGTTCGGACCGGCTACAAAGCTGGCGAGCACGGCCATAAGAGCAGCGGCGATGCGCATCGAATTTCTCTTGAACACGTTCGTACTCCTGACAACAGGTGAACTCATAGCAGCACCTCCGTTGATCGTTCGCGTAACCATTCCGCGCTTCAGTCCAAGTCAAACAGCAGTCTACGTTTGGGGCTGTGGCTGCGACATCGAATCGTTGAACTGGGTGACGAGCACGCCTTCGTTCGGACCCGGGTTGTCGCGGAGAGGCTTCGCCCGCTCCACCAAGACTTCCTGCGCATCTGTCCCCAGAATGCCCATGGTCTCCTTGACGAACTGGGCGAGCGGCATCGCCCGCGGTTCATCGTTGCTACCCAACAGGTCGGTCTGCACCCACGGGGGAGCGATCTCAAGTACGCGGACTGCCGTGCTCTTGAGTTTGTAGCGTTGGGAAAGAACGTAGGAATGCAACGCCGCCTTCGTCGATGAGTACACCGCGGTGACGGCCAACGGAACATATCCGAGGACCGAAGTGTTGTAGATGATCGTTGCCGACGGTTGCTTCTTCAGGTGTTCGATGAGAGCCGAGGTCACTCGGATGGTCCCGAGTAGATTGGTGTTGACGGTGGAGACCAGTAGAGCGTCGTCGATGACGCCCGCCGCATCGTCAATTTGCATGATACCGGCGTTGTTGATCAGGACGTTGAGCTTCGGATACTGGGCGATGAGCTTCTTTGCCACTGAGGCGATGCTCTTCGGGTCTTGAAGGTCCAGCTCGACCGAGACCATTCCGGGATTCGCCTTCGTCGTTGCTTCCAGATGCAATCTCCGGCGACCGGAAATGATGACCAGGTTCCCGCGTTTGTGCAGCGCCTCCGCGAGGCCACGTCCGATTCCCGAACCACCGCCTGTGATGAAAATCGTGTTGCCCGTGAGAATCATGGACTGTTTCCTTTCCGTCAAACAGGGCGCAACGCATCCGGCCGATTTCAAGGCTGCGTTATTATGAACCGCTCAGTTCACTATGATGCGCGGAAATCCCTTCGGTTGCAAGAATATTGCACCGAACAGTTCAATACGTCATAATGAGCGTATGGGGCGACCGAAGAACTTCAGCCGGGAAGGCGTTTTGGACAAGGCGCTGCCTGTGTTCTGGAAACACGGTTTCGCCAATACCAGCCTGCATGAGTTGGAAAAGGCTACGGGCGTAAACAAGTCCGGTCTCTATGCCGAGTTCGCGGACAAGGGAGACTTGTACTTGGAGAGTTTGCGGCACTACTTGAGAAAACGGCAGGAGGAAGAATTCCTGACGGCCAAGCCGCTCGGCTGGAACAACATCGAGCGCTTTCTGAAACTCGCGCCCTGCAGCCTGGAAGGTGGGAAGGGCTGTTTCTCGGTCAATTCCATGAACCAGTTCGCGGTGCTCCCTCCCGCGGCACAGGAAATCGTTTCCAAGGGCCGCGCTTTTCTCAAAGATCTGATCGCGAGAAATGTCGAAGCCGAGAAACCAACCATGAAACCGACTGCGCTCGCCGAGATGATCTTGACCTTCTTTACCGGCATCAGCGTGGAGCATCACCTGAACGCCGGCAAGGCGGCCATGAACGGAAAAGTCGATGACTTCATGAAGGCGGTCCGCCAGTTGTGACTCCACAGTTCCGCGGAGGTCGGCCTGCTCAACAACGCCGGCGTCATGCAGATGCGCCCGACCAATAATGCGCTGGGATGGGACATGTCGTTTGTGACGAACCATCTCGGCCCGTGTGCGCTGACAGAGGCGCTTATGACAAGCCTCCCAATCCAGCTACACCGTGCACCAAAATGCAGCAGTTCGAATCCAAAGTGTAGCAATCTGGCCGCTAACTCACGGATTACGCTAGAATTAGAAACGGAGGAGTGGGTGAGCGGTTGAAACCGGCGGTCTTGAAAACCGTTAGACCCGAAAGGGTCTCGGGGGTTCGAATCCCTCCTCCTCCGCCAGACTTTCGCTGGTTGCGCGCCGCTCCAACGCGAAAGTGAAATCTGACATTCGTTTCTGATTGGGCAAGCCTGGAGTGATTGCCCGCACGCGAGCCTGCCCTGAGCGCCTAAACTGGAAATAGCCACGTTATGTCTTCATCCCGCAGAATCGTCTGGATGCTGGGGACTTGGTTGCTCATCCTGGTCATCTATACGGCAGTGTCGCTGTCGCTGCACCGCGGCTCGCCGGCGCTTACCACGTTTGGAAACGTGGTGCAGTGTGTTGTGCCGCTGCTGGCTAACGCCGGGTTGCTCCTGAATGCCGGCACTCCACATTGGAGAAGAAACGCTTTCTGGATGCTGCTCGCCCTGAGCTGCACTCTGTGGATGATTGGACAGTTCCAGTGGACCTATTACGAGGTCTACCTTCACAAGCCCCTGCCCAGTCTGTATCAGGGTGACATCGTATTTTTTCTCAAGGGCATCCCAATGATGGCGGCACTTGCCCTCCAGCCACACCGGAAGCGTGGAGAGGCGCACCTGCGGTTTGCGTATTTGGATTTCGTGCTGCTCCTGATCTGGTGGACGTTTCTGTACGTTTTCATCGTCCTCCCATGGATGTACGCGACACCCTCCCTGCCCGACTACAATCACAACTACAACGTAGTGATGGCCGTTCAGAATGCGGTCATCGTTGCTGGATTGGGCATTCTCTGGCTGCGTACTCGCGGCGCCTGGCGGACAGTTTATGCCAATCTTTTCGGCGCTGCGGCGATGTACATGCTGATCTCGCTGGTGCTGGACGTTGCCGCGGACAGGGGTGAGTACTACACGGGAAGTTTGTACGACCTTCCCATGATTTCCTCCTTTCTTTGGTTCGCGTTTGCAGGAGTGATTGCTTACCAGTTTCGTGACAAACTGGATGCTCCCGCCGGGGATTTTTACGCCTCCGAAGTGGACTCGAACTTGGAAGATCGAAGCGTGTGGACTTCTTGGCTGGCGATGGCCGCGGTCCTTTCCCTGCCGGTATTTGCGATTTGCACCTTGCGATTTGGCCAGAGGACGCCGGAGGTGCGCGATTTCCGTTTGATGACCACGTTTATCGCTGCCGTGCCGCTGGCGCTCTTGATTTTCCTGCGCACGCATCTGGCCGACCGGGACCGCTCGCGGCTTCTCGCTCAATCCCAGCAGTCCATCGAGAACCTGAAACGGCTGCAGGCGCAATTCGTGCAATCGGAAAAACTGGTATCCCTTGGACAGCTGGCCGCGGGTGCGGCGCATGAAATCAACAATCCGCTGGCAGCCATTCTCGGATTTTCCGATTTGCTCGCGGACGACCCGACCGTTCCGGAAAAAGCGCGCGCGACCGCCGCAAAGATACGCGACCAGGCGCGCCGTACAAAAACTTTGGTTGGCAACCTGCTGAGTTTCGCGCGCCAAGTACCTGCCGAGCGAACGCTCCTGGACATCAACACGGTGGTGAACAATGCCGTGCAGCTGCGCGCGCTGGACTTGCGTTCGGCAACGACGCGCGTGGAACTGCAGCTTGAATCAGTTCTGCCCGGAGTTCGCGGCGATGGAAATCAACTGATGCAGGTTTTCTTCAACATCATCAGCAATGCTCTGGACGCCATGGAGGCGGGCAAGGGCGGGGTTCTGACCATCAAGACGATACGCGACCGTTCCAACGTGGTTGTCCTGTTTTCCGACACGGGGCCCGGCCTCAAGGAGCCGCAGCGCGTCTTTGATCCTTTCTATACGACGAAGCCGGTCGGCAAAGGTACTGGGTTGGGACTCAGCATTTGCTTCGGCATCATCCAGGAACATGCCGGCAGGATTCTCTGTTACAACCGCCAGGAGGGTGGAGCTGTGTTCCGCGTGGAACTGCCCGCGGTCCTGGCCGCTTTCCCGGCCAAGGAATTGCAGCTCGCCGGCACATTGACGAACCCTCCGAAGGCATCCTGATCACGGTTGACCACCCCGCTTGCGGCGGAGGTGCTCTCAGGAAGCGCGCAAAACTCATGTTAAAGTTTTGCTGCTGCCATAGGTGTTTGGCCTGGGAGATGCAATGCCGGAAACCGCCATTCAAACCCAAAAGTTATCGCGGAAATTCGGAAACTTGATCGCCGTCGAGTCCATCGATCTCCAGGTCACTGCGGGACAATTCTTTGGTTTTCTCGGACCCAACGGCGCGGGAAAATCCACAACCATCAAGATACTCACGGGGCTGCTCGCTCCAACCTCCGGCAGCATGCAGGTACTAGGATTGGATTTTGCTGGGAATTCCGTCGAAGTGAAACGGCAGATCGGCGTGGTGCCAGAAGGCATGGGTCTGTTCGAACGTTTGACGGGAACGGAGTACTTGCATTTCGTCGGCCGCATGTACGGCCTCGACCGCCCCACCACGCAGCGCCGCTCGGAAGAGCTGCTGGACTTCATGCAGCTTGCCGACCGGCCAAAGACGATGATCGCGGACTATTCCCACGGAATGCAGAAAAAGCTCGCGCTAGCGGCAGCCGTCATCCACGGGCCTCGTATTTTGTTTCTCGATGAGCCCTTCGAAGGCGTCGATGCGCTCGCCGCGGGCGCCCTGAAAGCCCTGCTAGGACGCATGACGGAACGTGGCACGACGATTTTTCTGACTTCTCACGTACTGGAAATTGTGGAGCGGCTTTGCAGCCACGTGGCCATCATTCATAAGGGGCGGCTCGTAGCACAAGGTTCGCTGGAAGAATTGCGCGCAGGAATATCGGGTGAGGAAGGAAGCAAGACGACACTGGAACAAATCTTTCTATCCATCGTGGGCCAGAGCGGCGCGGAGCGAGCGCAGCTGGAGGAACTCTCTTGGCTGATGTAGCGCTCCCCACAGGCCTCTTCGAGCAGATCCGCCTGATTGCCGGACTCCGCTGGCGCATCCTGAGGAACAGCCTGCGCAAGAAAAACAATCGTCTCGACCTGATCGGCTTGATCTTTGCGGGAATCGGCGGCGCGGTCCTCGCTTTCGGATTGTGTTTTGCCTTTTACGCCGGAGCATACGAGTTTCTCTCGAAGGGCCACGCGGGCTGGATGGCGGCGTTGTTCTGGGGCATTTTTGTTTTCTGGCAGGGTTTCCCGATTTTTGTTGCGGGATTTGGTGCAAGTTTCGAATTCAAGACGCTGCTCCGCTTTCCACTGAACCTCCGCGCGTTTTACATCATCGGCTTGGCTTACGGGCTCTCGGACTTCTCCGCGTTGGCGTCGCTTTGCTGGCTGCTGGCCATGACCGCCGGCGCCACAGTGGCGAAGCCCGGCATATTGCCCGCCATGATTCTGATCTCCTCCGTTTTCGTGCTGTTCAACGTGACGCTTGAACGGCTGATCGGTTCCTGGCTGGAAAAGCTATTGTCCCGGCGCAGGTCGCGTGAACTCTTCATCGGATTATTTTTGCTTTCCATGGTTTCGCTGAATTTCGTGATGCCGCTGGTTCAACGCTATGGCACGACAGGGCGGCCCGTGCTTTTGCGCCTTCTGCCATATTTCTCCTGGCTCCCCCCGTCGCTGGCGGGCCGCGCCATTGCCGCAGTCGCGCAGCTTCAACCCGCGGGCTTCCTGGTGGGCGCTGGTGTACTGCTCCTTTACGTCTTTTTTGTCAGCTTGCTGATGTGGCGGCGATTCGCGGCACAATACCGCGGGGAAGAGCTGAGCGAAACGGCGGCGCCATTGCAGGCGAGCGTTCGTCACACGGCAAAAAAAGACGAAGGCGCCGATGGCTTGAGTCTGCTCTCGCCACAGGTGGCAGCGGTCGTACGCAAAGAGTTTCGCTACCTGACGCGCAACGGCTTTTCGTTTTTCACGCTTTTGATGCCGCCGCTGTTAGTACTGATCTTCACTTCGCAGTTTGCCGGCAAACATCCGACGGTTCCGATCAAGGGAATTTCCGCCGAAACGTTCTTCCCGGGCATGATGGCCTATCTCATCCTGATTCTCATGGCGCCGGCTTACAACAGCTTTGCCTTTGAAGGCCGCGGCATACAGACTTTTTTCACCGCGCCGGTGCGCTTTCGAGAAGTTTTTCTCGGAAAGAACCTCGTGCTTGCCGCTGTCCTGGCATTCGAATTCGCTTTGGCCATGGGGATGCTGACCTGGCGGCTGGGCTTGCCTTCCACGCCGCGCCTGGTTGCCACCCTCGCGGCCATCGTATTTACGGTCGTCGGCCAGCTGACCATCGCCAACTGGTCCTCTCTCAATTTTCCGCGCAAGCTTGAATTCGGGAAGATGGGCGGCCAAAGCCAATCCGGTATGGCTGTGTTAGTCGCGTTTGGTTCGCAGATCATCCTGGGCGGCTGCTCCGGAGTGATCTTTTTCATGGGACGCTGGACCGGAGAGCCGTGGCTCCCCGCCGAAGCGTTCGCGGTTCTCGCCGCAGCCGCGGTCGGCGGCTACGTTGCATCGCTCGATCCTTTGACGCAGCTCGCGGAGAAGAAAAAAGAAACTTTGATCGAAGCGTTGTGCCGGTAGTCCAGTCTAATTTGCCGTCTTTCACAGGAGTCCCGAATGAAAAAACTGTGGGTCGCAAGAGTTGTCGGTTGGTTTGTGTGCGCAGCAATCTTCTCAAATGCACTGATGCCGCAGCGAGCATTCGCGCAGCGTTCCGGCTCCGAGCAGGATTGGGAGTACCTTGTAAGAACGCCTGCTGTGAGTGGTTACGAACAGAAACTCGCCGGGGAGATTCGTGAGAGGCTCAAAAGTCTTTCTCCGCACACTGATAACATCGGGAATGTTTATGTGACTTTGGGAAGCGGCTCACCTAGCCGGTTGATTGTTACACCCATGGATGAACCGGGCTACGTGATCAGTGAGATTACGGCCGACGGCTATTTGCGCGTTCAACGTTTGCCTCAAGCCTCGCCGAATGCTGTATTTGATTTGCTGCACGCAGCCCAGCCGGCCTGGGTCATAACGCGCGATGGTAAGAAAGTGAACGGCGTCTTTGCCGGATTGTCCGTTCATCTTCAACCGCAGCGCCAGAATGCTCCTAAGATGGCGCACCCCGATGAGATGTTTGTGGACATCGGCGCAACGAGCG
>Ga0210406_10007150_pt1 | contig 11419 bp, 10 predicted proteins | sample IncBWC30MmetaG_FD_155454 | JGI IMG/M metagenome (GOLD analysis project Ga0210406, IMG submission 155454) | Forest soil microbial communities from Barre Woods Harvard Forest LTER site, Petersham, Massachusetts, United States - Inc-BW-C-30-M | ecosystem: Environmental > Terrestrial > Soil >... | reverse complement strand
CTGCGATTATTCTCTGACGCACCCCACTCAGAGGCGATCGCGCCTTCTTGCTCCAGCTTCAACAGCACGGGATACAGAGTCCCTTGATTCACGGCCAGCAGATCTCCGCTGATCTGCTCGATGCGCCGCGCGATTCCGTAACCGTGCAACGGTCCCAGGACATCGAGAGTCTTGAGAACCATCAGCGCCAACGTGCCCTGCAGGACGTCCGTTTTCTGTTTCATAGCACCGCCGTGTTGGTTTCCAACAGGGAATATGGCACAGGTCCTTTGGGAAAGCAACAGGTTAGTCGTGGAGCATGCCGCTGTGTGCGACGCTCCCATCGATTCATTTGTGGGCTGAGAAAGGGCTACCCCGCGCGGTCGCGTACAACGAAGTGCTCAATGTGATTCACGCGACGTCTCGTCCAGGCACCACGTCTATTTGCAATTTTGGATCAGCCGCCGGTATATGGGTCACAGGCAGTCCGAGCTCGCGCCGAACGATATTGCAGCCCTGCGCGATCGCACTCGCCTTGTAAAACGCGATCTCTCGGTTGCACCCCTGACGGCCAAAGCCACAATCGCTCGACACTATCAAACGCTCTGCCGGAATGTACTTCAGAGCCTTGCGGATCTCACCCGCTACGTCTTCCGGCCGATCCGCCTGCAGCGTGCGATGGCTGACGGCGCCCACAGCGATTTTCTTTTTCAGGTCGTGCTTGAACGGCTCAAATAGTTCGAGATCTTTCTGGCTGCGATCCTTCATTTCAAGCGTCCACACGTCGCCCCGGCACCGCTCTAGATAGATTTCGATGGACTTGGCGTAGCTCGTATCTTCCATCACGCGCTGCATGTTTGGATTTCCCCAACAGGTGTGAATCCATAGCTCCACGTCATCGAGTCCCTGGACCTCGCGGTTGAACGCGTCGACCATGAACTTTACCTCCTCGTGGTCTTTGCCGTAAGTGTTCGCCATGAAGTGAAACGTCGGCTCCTCGATCTGGATGCACCGGCAACCAGCATCGCGTAGCGCGAGCAATTCCTTATTCATCGCTTCTGCCATATCCCAGATCACTTGGCGCTTGTCCTTGTATTTGGGAGTGTGGATGTCCAGGAAAAGTGCCATGACCTGCGAGCAGCAAGTGCCAAACTTGACCGGCTTCGAAGTCTTTCCCTGCGCCATCCGCCACAATTTTGGATAGTCGAGAGGCCGGTGCTCGATCTTGTCAACTACGTGCGGCCATCTCCAGCCGGTATAAATCTCGTTCAAGAGCGTGCCGGGCGGGTAGTGAAGCCAGGGAGCCGTTGTCTTCTCAGGCTGCAAATAGTCTCCTTCGAAGCCGGCCCACCGCTGAAGGGGGTAGTGATGCCACGCGCGGCCTGCCATATCCTCATCGAGATGAAAATCGCCGTGCGTAAGGATGTCGAGTCCAGTGCGCTCCTGGTCGCTGATCACAACCGCCAGCGCGTCTTGAAACTTCTCGCGAAAGCGCACATCGAGCATGCAGGTATCGAGCGGGCGCCCCCACATGTTCGTGTCGAACCAGCGCGGTCGCGGAAACGACCCCGTGGTGGTGCTCGGAAGAATCAGATTGGCAGTGGCGGTTAGCATGGGTTCCTCCGGCCGGCATTGTACATCCAGTTGTCTGACCCGCTCTCTTAGAAGTGAAGCAATCTTGCCTCTTGCCCGCCAGTGGGTTCCAATAGAATACTCAGTGCACTTCATTTTGGAATGTGTGGCAAGGACGATGAGATTCATGCCCGGACTAGGCTGTGACAGAATGCCTATCGAAAATGCGCTGGTGAGCCTCATTGGGCATTTGGAACAAGATCGTTCGCTGGACGAACCGCGGCATCTGCGTCAACGTGTCGAGGCCCTCGATGACCTTGATGCCTGCTTCCTGGATGGGCAACCCATAGGAACGGCAATTCTTCTCCGGGCGAGCGCCATTTACACTGAGTTGGAGTCTGTCAATTTGAGTCTCTACGAAGCCATCCGTCAAGATATTCAGCGAGGAGCTGGCGGAGGTAGGCTGCTTGAGTGGATGCCCGATTGGAATGGTGCAGCTAGTCTCATGAATTGGGGAGGCTATGACTATCTGGACGAATTGATGAGCGGAGTCTTGCAGTTTGAAGAGCCGTCGGCTGAGGTCGTCCAGTTAGAGTCCGAAATGGTGTCTTATCAGCCGACGCCTGGCCGCCATATCTTTGATCTCATCCGGCGAACAACACTCGTTGAACGGGACTTCCTGATCGATCTCGGCTCCGGGCTGGGTCACGTTGCATTGATGGCTTCCATTTGCACCGGCGCTAGCTGCACAGGTATCGAACTTGAGCCGTCCTATGTCGATTGTGCCCGGAAGAGCGCGCGATCGCTAAACCTGAATAACGTGAGCTTTATCCAGGGCGATGCACGCGCGGCGGACTTGTCCGACGGCACCGTATTCTATTTGTACACGCCCTTTATAGGCACCGTCTTACGAGATGTGCTGAACTCGCTGCGACAGGAAGCCGTTAAGCGGGAGATTCGAGTCTGCACGTTTGGCCCGTGCACGCAGGTTGTCGCCGGAGAGCGGTGGTTAAGCGTCATTGGAGCGCTAGAAGCAGGCAGAATCGCTATATTCCGCTCTCGCGAGTAAACATCCGGATCCAAGGCCAAGTCACGACACAGCGCGGGCAAAAAAAGCACCGCGGCATGCTCACCGAATCTCAGGTCAGGCAATTTGCGGGCTACAGGTTCCGCGCATAAAATTCGCACCAGCGATTCTGGTTGATCTCATAAGGAGGACCTGTGGACTGGATCGGACGCCGCTTTGGCTTCGCTGCGGATGGCGGTAACGGCTCGCGGGTGAGTTTCCTTTCTCATAATTCTTTCCATTTCGATCGCACTGCATATTCGTGAGCTGAGCCGCTCCGCGCAGCGGCGCTTCCGTACATCCCGAATGCGGCTGTTTCGAGGGTTGGACCGCAAGAAATTCCTTCTTGATAGCGCTGGCGCAGGGAATTACGACAAGTAATTTCCTTCAGAAGCGATAGGGACAGCCTGGTCAACCGCTTCCCGGACCGCTGCGGAAAACTAAAGCTCCCAAGCTTCCCTGAATTCTCTTCCCCACAAGGGATTTCCAGTTTGCATCCAGTTTTTCCACGAAAACGGCGGCGATCCTCGGTTGTCCATCTCGCTGCCTGGTGAACCATCCGTAAAGTAGATGTTCTTCTCAGGAACTCCGTAATACCCTCGCAGGCGCGTAATATACCCGCTATACGTGGACAGTTTTGTGCCGATAAAAAGCTTGGCAAATGCGCAGACCACCTGCTCGACGCAGGCAATGAGTGCCTCAGAGAGGTCCTCCGGGATAACACTTCTGAAATCCTCAATAAAGCACACTTCGTACCCTTTTCTCAGGGCGGCAAAGAAGTTCCGATCTGTTTCATCCGAAGCGATGTAAAGGCGAGCGCCCGCCGGGACTCGCATCCGTACATTGCTCAAGACCCGGTCCACTGGAATGTCCTGTCCAGGGTACTGCTGAAGGAAATCGTTTCTCCTCACATGGAGGGCGTAGTAACTTCCCAGGCTTGCCACAATTTTGTCAGCGGTCCGAAGGATTGCCGGCCGAAATCTGACGTGTTCCTTGATCAATCGCTTGCATTTCACCGCATCTCTTTCTTCCGAAAAATAGAAGAACGAATAGAAATGTTCTAGTAAGGGTTCCTTGATGTTCAACGTACGGCACGCTTTCATCTCCGGGGTAATCTCCATAAGCTGCTGCCTGGTCGCTGCAAAATCGCGCAACCTCTTGGCCTCTGGCGTACCCCGAGGCGGAATTTCGGGGAAGCAAAACACCGTGGTTTGCGGCTTCAGAATCATATCGACGCGTTCGGTCCGTTGTCCTGGGGTAAAGGACTGCTCATATTCCTCGCATGAAAGCACCGGCACAATTCCATTCAGAGTCTCGAGTTCGAAGCACTCCTGAGGATGAAGTGGCCTAAACTTTCCCGCCTCTGTCTCTGGTTCGCCACCCCGCCGATACTCCCTTGGCATGACCAGACATCTTCCCGACAGATAGGCGAGCACTAAGGATGTTTCGAACGACATTCGAGTGTTATTGAGTTCGCCCGGCCAGGGCGTGTGGGTCAGATATTTTGTCCTGCTCTGCGGGTTCATTTACAAGATAGCCCTGAAATCAGCCAACTCTAGTTCAAGTGAAGCGTGCAATCGCGTACGTAATCGCTTCTATGGTCCACCTCTGTCGGCTAGGAAAGCGGATTGCTACTCGCTGCTAGGTGATAGCACATCACGGACACGATGCGTTCCTTGCCCGGCTGCATCGGAGCAACCTCATGCGGCACAATGCCACCAAGCAAAGCGACCGTCTCTCCGCGACCGAGAGGTACGGGCGTGGCGGCCCCCATGCCGGCCGCGCGGGCGCTCGTCAGCGGCTGCCTTATGTGCTCTGGATACACCAGCAGTCCACCGCCGGCAGAAGCCTCGGCTGTGTCCGCCAGACAGGTGATCACGGCCAGATCGCAGGTAACGATATCGCGATGTAAGGCCAGGAAGTCGCCAGGTTGCTCGTAGTACGTGTACGTTCCGCCGCCTGTCGGCACGGCCCCAATGCCACAGATTCTCCTCAGCGATGCGAGCAGAGCGGGCGCATTGAAGAGCCGCCATTGGACGGCGCCGCCGTGTGCCGACGTGAACGCGCGGCCGGGAGCGCCTCCGCGTCCCTCCGTCCCGTCGGAAACCGCCAGCGTGTTTCGCTGTGCCCCCGGCCTGGCGGAATACGCCTCGGCTATCAATTCGGCCAGACCGCCTGCACCTAGCAGATCTGGAATGATCACGAAGCCTCCCGAGGAGTACAGCTCCGAGGCCGCGATTTCCCGAGGAATCTCGATGTGGAAAGAGTTGTCGGCCATCGCGCTTCAGAATGTTACCCGTTCCGCGGCGATTGGAGACTTGATGCGGCGGTCTGTATTGACAGCCAGCCCCAGGTACTGGTTTCCTTCACACAGCATGAGCCGCTGGTCCACCAACTGCTGGAGAAACGATTCCACCGATCGCGATTCTGCGCCGCGTGCACCGGCAAATTCCATAAGGCTTGCATGGCTTTGGATTTCGTCGCAGAAATCGTACATCTCTCGCTGTATCCCGTTTAGAGCGTAGTGCAGCGGCGCTCCCTGGACGCGTGTGTCCACGAGAGTTAATTCGGGCTCGCCGCCGTAGAGCTTCAAAAGATCGCCGGTTTGATTCTGCTTCCATTTCCTCACCTGCTCGTGCACCGGTTCCATGTAAGTCTCGGGGAGACGACCGTCGGCATATTGGTATTCGAAGAAATACGCAAGGTTGGCCACGCTGTCGGGAGGTAGGGGATAAAGATAGGCATACATGGAGAATGGCTTGATCGTCACCAATCCAAATTGCTCTGCCTGATCATAATTCGGACTGAAACGGTCGAGGCGGATGGGAGCAACCACGCCAGGGGCCTTGAGATGGGAGATGGCCGCGATCGTCCGCGCCGTCTCGGCATAGTCCTCCGGCGTCTCGCCTGGGAAGCCGTACAAGAGGTTCCAGGCGATCTCAATGCCATATTCTCGGCAAAAGCGCAAAAGCTGGACGTTTTGGATCGCTGTCACACCCTTGCGCATGAGTCGCAAAACATGGCTGCTGAGGCTCTCGATGCCTGGTTGAAGGGCCAACACACCAGCATCGCGCAGCATTTCGACCTGATAGCGCTTGAGGTTCGATTTGATTTCGTAGAACAAGGACACACCCGGATTGCGCTCTTTCAGCATGGGAATTAGATCGCGAAAATATTGGTACGACATGATGTTGTCCACTGCAAGAAACCGGCCCACGCCATAACGCGCCTTTTGCCGTTCCAACTCGGAGTAGACCCGGCTGGCACTTTTGGCCCGGAAGGCCATGGTCGACCCGTTCAGACCGCAAAAGGTGCAATGCGATTTTGCGCCCCACCAGCAACCTCTCGCGCTTTCGATCAGCAATGCCGGTCTTATGCGCTGAGCGAGGCTGCTCTCGGCAAGTGCGTTGAAGTAATCGCCGTAGTCCGGATCGGGTAGACCATCCATATCCTGGATACGATCGGGCGGTGCCGCAAGGCGTGACTCTCCGGAACTGCGATGAATCACCCCCGCAACGCCGTCGGGAGGCTCGCTGGCCGCAAGCCGTTTCACTAGAGCAGGGAAACTGTTGTCCGACTCGCCGGAACAAACATAATCGATCCAGGGAAATTGGCGGTGAAGCTCCAGCCCCATGACGCCTTCGCAATTGCCGCCTCCAAACACAACCGTCTTCTCCGGATAGCGGCCCTTGATCAGCCGGGCCAGTGCCAGTGATGCTAGATTCTGCTCAAACGTCGTCGTAAAACCTATGATGTCAAACCTGGCGATTTCGAAGCGGTCGAGACAGGCTTCCAGGAACGAGTCGATTTTTTCGGTCATGGCCATCGTTGCTGCGAAATGGGCTGTGTCTCCGCCCAAATGCTGGCGCAGCGTAGCCAGATATACGGAATGATCGCGGCCGGGAAACAGCCATCTTGAGAATAGCCAATCGCCGGCGAACATCGCCGCACTAATGCGGTCGAGAATGATTTCGTAGGACCAGCAGCCGACCCACTCGGCAAAGAAGAGTGATCCATATCCAACCGAACACTCCAGCCCTTCCTCGGCCATGCGAGCTTTGAGCAGGCTGATGCCTATCGCCGGGCGTGCTAGCGACACAAACGGCATGTTGAGCAACAGGACTTTCGCCACGGGCGACTCTTTCCCGCGACTATTTTGGCTTGAGCGGTTTGGCCGGCTCGATGGGCTCGACGGGCACAACTGGCTGGACCGGCCCGATTGTCTTAATTGGCTCGATGGATCTGATCGGCTCAATCACTTTAATCGGCTCAATCACTTTAATCGGTTCGATCACTTTAATCGGTTGCACTGTGATTGGTCTGATCGGCGGAAAAACCGTTTCGGCAATGCTGAAGAAAAACGGGTCAATCGAAACCGCCACCGGAGTTTTATTGTCGACATTGAGCAGCGTCTGGGTCGTGAAATTGGCATTGCGCAGGTAGGTGACTCCGTTAGGAAAATGCGCCATGTTCGGCGTGTTGTTGGCCGAAAACACGCCGTAGAAGGTTTCCCCAATTGCCGTGAGGTAGATATAATCGCCCAAATACGGCAGGAATGTGGCCACCGGTGTAGCTGATGGAACGGTTGCAAGCACGATGGGCGTCGGCGCGGTGCTAAACCCGTTGCCCGAGATCTCGATGTGAGTTTCCCAAGTGCTTCCGCCTCCCGTCAGCGTCTGGTATAGAAATCCAACATTGCCGATAGCATCTATGGCCAGCGCTGGGCAGATTCCGTTCGCAACCGTGCGTAGATCGCCCGACCACGTCGCGCCACCATCCACCGAACTCCTGAGATGTATCGTGTACGGCGCTTTGCCGCCCGGGAAATCGGCCCACGCGAGAAAAACTCTACTGCTGTTTTTCGGATCGACCGCAATCGAAAGATGCGAACCTACGCGCTCCTGCCCGAGGAAGTTGCTGTTTTCCCATGGGATGCTGGTGTTTCTCACCACGCGCACACCCGCCAATCCATCGCCGACAGGTGGGGCGGGATCGAGCAGCGAAGTGTAGGGAGTCCCGCCGGAACCCCAATTGTCGTCGCGGCACACCACCACATCCGCTGTGACCATGTTTGCTAAAGAAAATGCGGTCCAATTGAAATACGCGGCATAGATCCTGCCACTCGAGTGGATCACTGGCCGAATAGATGGGGCGTTCTGACCCTGCGAGAAGGCTGGCGCGGCGCTCGGGGTTCTGCTGGCGATGGTAATCGGCCCAAATCCCGCGGGCGCCGCCCCCGTCGCCGCGTTGAGTGACTGATCGATCGTCGCCGTTTTCGGCGCTGTGTTGAAATCATTGTTGCCGATGTATACGCGGTCGGGGCTGCCAGAGACTCCCGTAGCCGTCGTCGCCTGAACCCACGGTTGATCCTCGCTTCCGCGGGTTTCGAGAATCGTCATCGGCGTAGCGCTGGCATAATTGCTCGTCCGCAGGACGTTCAAATCGAGATTGTCGGCGCGCATGATCCCGCCATACAAGACATTGGAAGTGCCTCCGAATTTGGCGGTGATGTCCGCCGTTGAAGCACCTGCGACCGCGCCGGGCACTATGGCGTTCAGCGCCCAAGTCAGGCCGCCGTCACTCGAGATGAAGATCGGGGCAAATGCGCCGCCCGTGGGATTGGGCGTGAACGCCGTCGCCGCAATCTGCAGCGGATTGTTGGGGTTTACTGCCAGATTCGGTTCGCTGTCCTGGTTCGTCTCACCGCTCATGGATTTCGGAATCATATTGACGACGGTAATCTTCATAGCGGCTCCCTTTTTTTGCTTTTGTCGGAATGCTGCCCGCTGTTGTTTTCCCGTTGGATGAAAACAAATCGGCGACGGCCGGCGCTGATCCCCGTTACTACTGGCCGCTCTTGAGCAGTGCACGGACGCGCTCGAGTAGCGCGACGGGTTGAAAATCCAGTGGGTGGACCACTGCGTGAGAGGGCACTGATTTGCTGTACTGATCGCGATTGTGGAGAAGCCAAGTACCCCGGTCGCCCTCTTTCACCTTGGGCGAGCGGTGCCATGCGATGTCCATGCTGTGCGGAAACAATATGTCTTTTGTCGCGCCAGAGTGGACGCCTTTTTCTACGCTGTCGACCTTGATCGTGGATACCCACCAATCTGGATCGTGCTCTGAAATTCGCCTTGGGCCTGCGGTAGGGTCGGCCACGTATTTCTTGGGAGCGCCGGCAACGCCGGTGACGACCAGGTCTGCCTGGGCCAGGCGTTGCGTCAAGTCGTTGTCGCTTCCCGCTTGTGCCGCGCTGTTCACCTGTGAGTCCATGGTCGCCTCCGGGGGGACGTTGCCAACCTCGCGCACCACCAAGCCTTCCCCATAGTGTAGCCCGTGCGTGAAAAAGGACGCCGACTGTCCTGCTTTCAAACTCACGGGGCTCTGCAGAACAACTGTGACGCGCTGCCCGGCAAACTGCGCGAGAGACGCTGGCCCTTTAAAAATTTTTGTAACGCGGACGACCGCCGTTTCGGATGTGGCCGCGAATCCGGAAGCCGTGGAGGCTCCCAATTGTTCCACTTCGGCTTCGAACACAAAGCCAGCCTGCTGGGTAAGATCGTGAACGGAGGGCATCACCGCACCTCGCTTTCAAGAGGAAGACCCGGTTCTTGGGGTCCGACGGGCACGTAGCATAGTGCGGAAGTATCTAGGGGTCAATACGATTGTATTCTCGATTGTATTCTCGTATCGTTAGCACGCGATAGGTCTGTCCTGTTCAATTAGCACATGAAATGTCCGCTTTTTGCGATCCGCTAAAACAACTTCGTTCTTTCGGAAACCCACGTTCTTCATCGCGCGCAATACCTCCATAGCGAGAGGACCAAAATGTCTTGCCCTGTAGCGCCGGAGAGACGAGAATAAATTTGCCATGGGCAAGCCCGGATCCATGACACTCATTTCGCCGCGACCGCAAGCTTTGCGCGCTTCCGGTCGTACATCATGCCATCCGCACTGCCTAGCAGTTCCTCGATGGAGAGTTGGTGCCTCGAGTCTACATGGACGGCCCCAACGCTAATGGATAGCGTCCAGGGCTTTTCCACATCGTTGATCACACGAAGCAGTTTGTCGAAGTGAGCGTTAATTCTTACCAAGCCCGCTGGAGAGCAATCCAGCGCCAGGACAGCAAACTCATCGCCTCCCAGCCGCGCAACCAGGTCCGTTTCGCGAAAGACGGCGAGAAGCACCTCGGCAGCTTTTTTCAAAGCGTGATCTCCCTCAGAATGACCGTATCGGTCATTGATGGCCTTCAGGCCGTCCACGTCGGCAAAAACCACCAAGAGTTCTCTGCGGCCCGAGCAGGCAATCTTGATTTGTTCTTCGGCGAAAGTAAGAAAACCTCGACGGTTATACAAGCCGGTAAGTTCATCCTTCACGGAGGCGTCGTAAAGGATCTTTTTCGCTTCTCGAACTTCTTCCAGAGACTCTTCTGTCTTATTCAATAGTCGGGCGTTTAACCACACCAGGAAGGACAACGTCACCACGTTTGTAGTGACATTTAACGCGAGGCCTAATTCTGTACCAAACAGGCCAGCTCGTTGCCCTTGTATCCGAATCCAGGCCGCAAGAAACGGAACGACGATCACGGTGGGGAGAAATCGTCGCGCGCTCGCACTTCCCGAGAATCTCCCCGTCAAATCGCTTGCGATTCCCACCCGGGGGCGCGCGAAGAAAACGGCGGCGCTCATGGTAAACAAGACCAGGGCCATGTATACCGCGGCTTGCGTGTAGGAGAAGATTCGGTAAGTCGCCGTAGCTCCATTAACGTAGCCGCTCAAGGACATGATGGCTGCGAACGCGCCCCAGAGACTCAGGATCTGCGATGGCTGCCATCGCGAGTGTTTCTCATGATCGAGCAGGAGTAAGGCCAGGCCAAGCGCCAAAAAGGTCGTAGCCGTGATCGGCGACATGCGCCCCGCGGAAGAAGTCGCGACGGCGCTGATGTCCTGACCAAAAAAAAGTCGATCAATACGCAGGTCCCTCCCAAAGATGTACTCGATCAGCGTCATTGCGCCGATGAAAGCCGCGAGGGCAGCAAAAAACAGACCCCCATAGCGGTACGCCCGGCGAGGCGGATCCGGGAGGAGCAACCATAGCGACATCCCCAAAAGGATTAGGGCAAAAGCCGTGCTTACGTCTATGCTCACCGAGCCCACAAGCGCCGACTGTAGGCGTTCGATGTGAAAAACCCAGCCGCCAAGAACCAGGCAGCCCACAATGATGGCCGCAAGACAAGACGCATTGCAATATAACCGCACGCGCGCCAGCCGGCGCCATCTAGGATCAAGCATAGAAGATCTGGGCATCACAAATAGTTCCGGGAACGAAGCATGAAATGGAGCAATCTGAAAGCGGCAACCGCCCACCGGGAAGGATACTTCAGTATCCACACCCTCAATTCTAAATGTTGGCGTCGCTGTAGCGCATAGTGCATCGGAGGCCAACTCTGACAAACGCCGAAACCGTCCAACGGAAGTACCGGAACTGGGCTTTTCGGCTACGCGGCGTTACCGGAACGTGGGCCACCAAAGGCCAATAAAGATTTCTTTGCATTTCCGCAACTAAAGACGTGGTCAAATCAAAGGAGTTACCGTCATGCTCAAGTCCCGTTGGCGGAAGGGATCGGGGATCGGCGAAAGATGCCGAAGCCGCCTTACGTTGGCCTGCCATTTTGCTGCGGAATTCGAATTCGATAAGCGCAGTGAATGTCGTACTCTAGTTGGTTCAACCGGAACCAGATGAGCGAATCTCTACATCAGGATGACCAGCGCAGGAATGGCCTCTTGCGCGGCGCAAAACGCG
>Ga0210406_10007149_pt1 | contig 11419 bp, 15 predicted proteins | sample IncBWC30MmetaG_FD_155454 | JGI IMG/M metagenome (GOLD analysis project Ga0210406, IMG submission 155454) | Forest soil microbial communities from Barre Woods Harvard Forest LTER site, Petersham, Massachusetts, United States - Inc-BW-C-30-M | ecosystem: Environmental > Terrestrial > Soil >... | reverse complement strand
TGGACTTGAGATGAAGTCGTACAGCGACTTTGTTATCGGCACTCACCGAGACCATCTCCGCATTCGCAGCGTGAGATGCAAGGTAGGGCCGCAATGTTTCCAGCGCGCGCGTCACGCGAGTATGTAAATCCAGGGGGTGCAGCCCGTAGAGAAGGAGCACGCTGCTCACCAACTCATCGCTTCCACATTTCGCGATGATTGCTTGCCCAGCCTCGCTGGCTTCGAAGGCCAATTCGAGAATTCGTTCCAACGCCGCCCCATGTAGCGCCATCAGTGACTCGACTAGCTCCTTCGCGATGGCTCGCGCGTTTGGGTCGGCTGCCGATTCCAACTGCTCGACAACTTCCCCGATGCGCTGAATTCGTTTCTGGAATGCAATCTCCTGCGCCATAGTCTCCTTCAGAAACAAACGGAAGCGGGTGGCCCAAGTCGGGAAAAAGAGGCCATTTGCCCACTTTCCGGTGCATGGCCACCCGCTCTTACTCCATGACAAGAACATCAAGCGTGGAGCCCAAACATCGGAGAGTGATGAGTCTCAAGCAACTTTCCGTTGCCAAGATACATATGTACGCCACATGGCAAGCAAGGATCGAAACTCCGCACCGCGCGCATGATGTCTATGCCTTTAAACTTGTCGGGGCCATTTTCCTCGAAAATTGGCGTGTTCTGCACAGCATCCTCGTACGGCCCTGGTGTTCCATAGATGTCGCGAGGATTGGCGTTCCAGGGTGTCGGCGGGTACGGATGGTAATTCGCGATCTTGCCATCGCGGATCACTACGTGATGCGACAGAACGCCGCGAACCGCTTCGTGGAAGCCGCAGCCAATGGCATCCTGGGGCACGGTGAAGTCCGACCAGGTCTTGGTCCGTCCGGCGTGCAATTCCGCTAACGCCTGCTCGATAAAGTAAAGGGCTGCCGAGGCCGCATACACTTGGAAGTACGTCCGAGCGCGGTCGCGCTCGATGGCATTGCTCCACTTTGGAATCTTCCATTCAAACTCGACTTCGGGAAGCGAAGCAGTTTTCGGCAAGTACATCTTGACGCTTCGCCCGGTCGACTTGATGTAGCCGATGTCCACCAATCCGGCCAATGCCGTCGCCCAGAGTCGCGCGATGGGGCCGCCACCGGTATCGAGCGCCAGGTGATCTCCTGTGCGCTTGTCGAGCCAGCGGGGCGACATCACCCACGTATATTTGCCGGCGAAGTCGCGCTTCTGGGGTCGCGGGATCGTTGTTTGATTCCAGGGATGTTTCTGATCCACGGGGTTTCCCAGCGGATCGGTCTTCACGAATTTCTCACCGTTCTGCCAGTCGTCGTAGTACGAGCTCCCCAGCAGGATTCGGATGTTCAAGTTGATGTCGACGAGGTCGTTAGTTACGAGCTTGTCGTCCACCACGACCCCAGGCGTGACGTACATCGCCCGACCCCATTGCGTCATATTTTTATATGTGTAGTCGCAAACCTTGGGATTGTTGAAGGAACCCCAGCAACCCAGCAATACGCGCCGGCGGCCAACCTCTTCGTAGCCGGGCAGCGCCTCATAAAAGAAGTCAAACAGGTCATCGTGCAGCGGAACCACTTTCTTCATAAACTCCACGTACTTCATTAGCCGCACTAAATAATCCGTGAAGAGCTGAATGGTCGGCACCGTTCCTACGCCGCCCGGATACAGCGTCGATGGATGCACGTGCCGCCCTTCCATCAAGCAAAACATTTCTCGAGTCATGCGGCTCATTTGCAGTGCTTCGAGATAGAACGATCCCGTAAACGGATTCAGAGCGCGCATGATATCCGCGATCGTCCGGAAACCGTGGGCATTGGAATGCGCGGCCGCGGTTTTTTCCGCCTTGGCGAGCACGGATGGATTCGTCTCTTTCACCATTTGTTCGCAGAAATCCACGCCGACCAAATTGTCCTGAAAAATATTGTGATCGAACATGTATTCGGCCGCCTCGCCGAGGTTCACAATCCACTCGCCAAGGTCAGGCGGCCGAACTCCAAACGCCATGTTCTGAGCGTACATGGCGCACGTTGCGTGGTTGTCGCCGCATATTCCGCAGATACGGCTGGTAATGAAGTGCGCGTCTCGCGGATCCTTGCCCTTCATAAAAATGCTGTAGCCACGGAAAATCGACGACGTACTGTGGCATTCGGCAACCTGTCGATTGTCAAAGTCGATCTTCGTGAAAATTCCCAGGCTGCCAACGATCCGGGTAATTGGATCCCAGTTCATATCCACGAGCTTTCTCGAACCCGTTGGCGTTCCCTTTGCTACAGATGTGATTGTGGCCATAATTTTCGCTCCTTATCTCTTAGTTAGTACGCCCCGGGTCTGTAGCCAGTGGTTAGTTCCAGGCGAGGATGCCGCCACTTCGGTTCCTTGTTCACGGTTTCGTTGGTAAATGCGCGCAGGGATCGAATGGTCTTGCCATATATACTGATCGCGGCCGATGACACCCTTGCTCCGGGCGGCTCATCCATGAACGGCATGAACTTATCGGGGAACCCGGGCATGGTGCAGCCAATGCAAATACCTCCAACATTCGGGCAACCGCCGATGCCCGCCATCCAGCCACGCTTTGGCACATTGCAATTGACGACCGGTCCCCAGCAGCCCAATTTCACGATGCACTTCGGGGAACCGTAAACCTCCGCAAAATCGCCCTGCTCGTAATAGCCGGCGCGGTCACATCCGTCATGCACGGTTTTTCCAAAGAGCCAGGTAGGCCGCAACTGGTCATCGAGCGGAATCATCGGCGCCAGTCCCGCTACCTGGTAGAGGAGATAGAGCACAGTCTCCATAAAGTTGTCCGGCTGAACCGGGCAACCCGGAACGTTCACAATCGGCAGACCAGCTTTGGATTTCCAGCCCCAGCCCAGATAGTCGGCTAGGCCCATGGCTCCCGTGGGATTGCCCTGCATCGCGTGAATTCCGCCGTAGGTCGCGCATGTACCGCAGGCCAGGACAGCCAGAGCTTTGGGCGCCAACCGGTTAATCCATTCGTTCGTTGTGATGGGTTGGCCACTCTGCGGGTCGGTCCCGAGAGCAGCCCAGTAGCCTTCTTTCTTGATTTTCTCGTTGGGGATTGACCCTTCGACGACCAGGACGAACGGCTCAAGCTTGCCTTGTTCCGCTTGGTACCAATACTTAAGGAAATCGTCGCCCACTTCGTAGGCGAGCACCGGGTTATGCAAATGTACCCGCGGTAATCCCGGGATCGCGCCCAGCAAGACGTCCTCAATACTCGGCTGGGTGGCTGCAGTGACGGAAACAGAGTCCCCGTCGCATCCAAGCCCGGCGGTAATCCATAAGATATGTATATCGGAGACGGGCGACGGCTTTTGCGTTTTTCGGCCGTAAGGAACGGCTTCGGGTGTCATTATTGGTGTCTCCTTTCGGATTCCAGCCCTACGCGACGATCTAATGTGCCGTAACGAAGCGAACGTACCGATACACTCAGACCCGCACGGCTAGAGAAGCGCTTGGCCCCACTTGCTATGCGCTACAATCAAAATTTCGATGTGAAGAATTACAGGTACAGCCGCCTTCTCACAATCGGGCACACGCGGATTTTGTTATAGGGGGCAGTCTCACAGCGGTGTAGGGGAATCCCCGATCTCAAGCTGGTCACGAAACGCGCTAATAACCGCCGCTCAGATTTACGGTCCATTCAATCGCATGCTGCACAAGCTCGCGCGCATTCCGCAGCGCCAGTTTTTCCTTGATATGCGCTTGGTAGGACTCAATTGTTTTCACACTAAGGTGCAACTCCTCCGCGATCTGCCGGGTTCCATGACCTTCGCCAATCAAGCGAAACACCTCCAACTCCCGATCGGTAAGATTTACAAGTGGAGAACCCTTGGCCGGAGAGGCTCCGCGAACATATTGCTGCAGCATCGTGTTCGTCAGACGATCGCTCAGATAAACTTCGCCCTGAAGAATCCGTCGAATGGCGACCAGCACCTTCTCGGTTGCTTCCTGCTTCATGATGTAGCCGTTGGCACCCGCGCGCATGGCACGCTCCGCGTAGATGGACTCGTCATGCATAGAGAGGATCAACACGGGCAGGTTTGTGGTATTTGCGCGGATTTCTTTGAGCACGTCGAGCCCGTCAGGGCCATTCAAAGAAATATCCAGGACCACCATGTCCGGCCTCAGGGTCGTGATGGCATGGAACGCGGAATGTGCACCCTCGGCTTCGCCGCACACGCAAAGATCGCTTTCGCGGTCAATCAGTAAGGCCAGTCCTTGTCGAACAATTGGGTGATCGTCGACCAGAAGGACCCTGAACTTTTTTGGCGTCGCCGAAATTTGAGCCTTGGCGGCCATCAGCTGATTGTCCTATTCAACGCCTCGAATGGGAAACATGCAAGTCACAGTTATTCCTCGGCCCTCGTTCGGCTGTACTTTCAGCGATCCGCCCACCATGTCAGCCCGGTAGTTCATGATGCTCAAACCAACTCCCGGTTGGCTGGCCTGCTTGTGTGTAAATCCCTCTCCGTCATCCTGTATTGTCAGCGTACCGGTGCCATTCCTGCCGGCCAAGCGAATGGTGATGTTCCTGGATCTTCCGTGTCGTATCGCGTTATTCACGGCTTCTTGCGCGATGCGATACAGATGTGTAGCCAGATTCACGTCGTGAATCGGAAACGCCTTCTCGCATTGGAAGCTGCAGCGGATATGAAAGAGTTGCTCTACCTCGCTCGCCCATTTTCTAAGCGCAGACACCAAGCCTAACGGCTCTGCCGTCACTGGGTGGAGGCCGCGAGCCAGTTGTCGGGTATTGTCGATCGCTTGATTCACCATTTTTACGATCTTGGCGGCTTCCGCGGCCTCCGGCAAAGACTGATCGGAGAGTTTCTCTTCAAGAACCTTGCTCATGAACGCGATGCCCGTAAGGTGTTGCCCCAGTCCGTCGTGCAGATCCTGAGCGATGCGCTGTTGCTCCCGTGCGCTGATATCCAAGATTGCCTCTTCCAGGCTTTTTCGCTCGGTTATGTCAAATCCCACGCCGTGGATGAACCACGGCCGTCCATCGTCTCGGCGAATCATTTTCGCTTCGCACTGGAACCAAAGCACCCTTCCATCTCGCGCGATGACTCGGTACGAAGACCGTAGCGGCTTGCCCGAGAGAAACATTTCCGCGGCTTCCACGCTCCATCTCATTTTGTCGTCAGGGTGAATCTGCCGATACCAGCGCACCGGATCTTCGAGCCATTCGCTCTGCGAAAAACCGAGCGTCGCTTCAATCTGCGGGCTCACATAAGCTTCGCCGATTCCTTTGTCCAGATAAGCCATGAACACGACCGCGGGAATCTGCTCTACGAGGGCGCGATACTTCGCTTCCATGTTGAGCAATGGAACTTCGGAGTTCGTTGTTGCTTGGGCGTCCCTTGCAGAATCGAAGCCAGGATTCGAAACCAAAGACCGTTGCTGCAGAAAAACGCCAGCGAGTTCTTGGAGAGCTCGCTCTGCCTCGGGCAGACTGTCGGCTTCGCCACTCGCGGTGACCCACGGTGGATCATCCCAAACTCCGGTGATTTGCCTGTGAAAATCCGGCGCCATCTTGCACCTCTACGCTGCCGGAGCGTCGCCCAATGAGATAGATTCGCCTTTTGGCAGCTCGGTTGCCATCTCGCACCCGTTCAGTCCTTGGTTCGGGTCCTCCACGGGGGTTCCTTATTAAGCGAGGATTGCGTGAATCGACGCAAAGCGTGGATCGCGCGGCCGTACGTCATCACCGCGCTGGAAGAAAGCAGCGAACCCGGTGGCTGGTTCATGAATGGCATGAACTTGTCAGGGAAGCCCGGCATCGTGCAACCGATGCAAATGCCACCAACGTTTGGGCACCCGCCGATTCCGTGCATCCATCCCCGCTTTCCGACGTTGCACTGCACCACCGGCCCCCAACAGCCGAGCTTCACGATGCAGGTCGGCGATCCATATTCTTCGGCGAATTGCGCCTGCTCGTAATATCCGCCGCGATCGCATCCTTCGTGCACCGTTGATCCAAACAGCCAGGTGGGACGCAAGGCATCGTCCAGCGGAATCATCGGAGCTCGCTGTGCCACCATGTTGAGCAAATAGAGCAGAACTTCTGTGAAATTGTCCGGCTGTACCGGGCAACCCGGAACGCAAACAATGGGAATCCCGGTGTGCGATTTCCATTGCCAGCCAAGGTAATCTGCGAGCCCCATGCAGCCCGTGGGATTCCCTTCCATCGCATGGATTCCGCCATAGGTCGCGCAGGTTCCGGCCGCTACCACAGCCCAGGCCTTTGGCGCCAGTTGGTCGATCCAATCGCATGTGGTGATCGGCTGCCCAGTCGTCGCATTCGTGCCGAAAGTCGCCCAATATCCTTCTTCTTTGTTCTTCTCGTTGGGAATCGAGCCTTCGACCACCAGGATAAAAGGTGAAAGCTTTCCCTCCGCCGCATCGCGAAAATAGCGGACGAATTCATCTCCGTTTTCGTAGGCCAGGAAAGGATTATGAAAATTTACCTTGGGAATCCACGGAAAGATTCCGAGAACAAGGTCTTCGATGCTGGGTTGCGTCGCGGCCGTGACGGCAATCGTGTCGCCATCGCAACTTAGCCCGGCTGTCAGCCACAGAATGTCGATCTCAGAAATCGGTTCCGAATCCGATCGAGCAACTCCGCCCTGTAGCATTGCAGATGTCATCTTCTCTCAGCGCGTGCAATGGTCTGTGACGCGAATTCTAACCAATTGTCGCAATTTCCGCCATGCATCGCTGATCGAAATTTCCGAGCTTCGCCTAAGGTTTAGGGTCTGATGATTCAATTCAGTATGCTACTACAGCGGGCGAAGGAGTTAGCCTGCGACAGATCCGCGGAGTTCTGGACAGGCGAGAGTCGTGGGCAAGCGTAGCCTCATCCGGGCTACACGATGCATACTGCGTTAGGCAAAAAGGCGACGCGCCATTTTGGGCTCAAACCGGCGTAAGCCTACATAGACCGGATTTTCATGTAGCGAACAAAATCGGGAAATAACATCACTGCCGAAATGGCAACCAGCGCGAGTAGCACGCCCTCAAGGATTGTCTTAGTTTTCATAGATTCTAACCTCGTGATCCACGATAACCACTCTAAACAATGCATTGAAATAAGGCGAATCACCGACGCAGTAATATTCAACAGGAATTCCTGTATTATTTTCGAACGCTCTGCGTTGCCTGTAGTGTACTAACTGCAATACGAGCAAAACAATCCCAAGAATTATCAGCGATACCAGAGATTCGGCCGAATTCCATATCAACTGCCTCATTTCTTAGACCTAAAGCTCATCGGAAAGAGCGGCAGAGGGAAATGACGGGACGTGAACGACTGTCCCGGAAACTGAACAGGAAAAATGGCGACTACTTGCAGGCTAGATCGCTTTCCACCAGCCTTCGAAACTCATTTTCGACGTCCGTAGTGCTCGCATATTGCCCAGTTTCGCAATGTTCCTTAATACGCACCAAAATCCGCTGGATGGCACGGCGGCAGGTCGCAGTCTTATTCGTCTTTAGTTGATTGGCCAAGCGGTCGAGGAAGCCAGTTTCCATGAGAGTTGGATTATTTGTCGCTGGAAAAGGTAGGCACTGTGTGCCCGTTATCGGACGGGCTTGTCCGGAAACTCGACAAGGTATGATGTCGGAAGTCCGTCACTTTTGCGGCCTGACCGCAGACTTCAAGGACGCCCGTCTTTCTAAATCCCGCTCGCTTCTTTAACCGATCAATCAAGTTCGTAAACGTTTCGGTGTTGCCTGCCAACGCGATGACCTTCGCCAAGCAACGAGCGAACCTGGGTCGCTGTCTTCGGGCTTAGTTCTAGCGTGAAGGATGTGTTTTGGCCCTATATAGAAAAGTTCGCTGCAAGAATCACAAGCCACTGTTTCCCAATTCTCCTGGCCCGGTGCGTAGACTTCATTTTGGTTGGCCCTAATCGCCACTGGACGAAGCGGGTCAAGCTTCTCTTTGTAGGCGTCCATCCGCTCGGCCTCTTCCGGGAACGGTCTTCGCGCACTCCATCCTTTAGCACGCTCCGAATCCGAATGACTTGGCGGGCACGGCATCTCAGTAGGGTCCTCACTCTTGCCAAGCGGAACTTCAAGGAGATTGCCGCGTCCGGTTTATAGATGCGCCGTGGAGCTTGATCGTTTGCGGGCAATAAGGGCGCAAACACCTCGGCGACCGCCCCGCTCGTGAGTCGGATCGCATTCTGGAGATTGTCGCGCCCACAAAATTGATGCTGCGTCCGAGCGTGTCGATACACAAATGTTCGGACCTGAGCGACGGCTTCGGAGTTGACGCGGTGATGTTGCGAAACACCAGGCGAGAAGAGGCTATACAAGGCACTTTGCGGGTGCAAGCGAACTGTCAGGCGGCGGCGACTATTGCGTAGAACTCTTCTCGCTGTTGAAGTGCTGTCAAAAGCGCGAGCACTTTGCCGTAAGCTGCTATCGCCCCGGTCAAGTTGTGGAATGCTTGGGAGTTCTTAGCCATCATACGTCTGGTTATTTGGGCATCCGCTGACAATTCAATTATTCGTTCTATGGCTTGCCCTGCGTGACCCGAACTGGACTTCATGGACCGAGCTCCTTCTAATCAATTAGACGCGCTCGTACCGACAACCGTTGCGTCAATAAATTGCGACGGGCATGTCGTAATTGAGTGTTTATTCGCTCGCAGAGGAGCTGAATTCGTTGATCATTAAAGGTGATTTTGGAAATGAAGAGATACTGACATCCAAAGCGCCTATTCAGATTGCGCCGATTCGAGAGTTTTTCGCTAACGGAAAGGGCACGACACCCGCTTAATGTCAATCTTCCAACTTCCCGCTGCATTAACGATTTGGGAAATGGATTCTGAATGCGTGTAATACGTTTTTCCGCTGATAGTTTGGGCGTAACCCGGTTTCCCGCAGTACGGGCATCTTTGAATCTCGCCCTCTTCTAGCTTTGTGCCAATTGGTAGGCGTGTATAGTCCGTGGTTCCCATTGTGTTTAGTAGTCCCACCAGGGAATGGCTGAGGTCAGCGAAGGAGAGAATCGAATCGAGACACAATGAGAACCCGATTGACGGTCTAAACGAGAAGGAATTGAATCTGAAGCCTGAAAACTCCACAAAAATCTACAGCTTCAGTGTCAAGAGGGCGCAAAGGCTCGACCTAACAGTCGGGTCCGTGCGAAATGTCTTCCCGTTGGCCCTGAACGGGTACCCAGGTTGTTCTCTCCATTTCTTAAAAAGTCTCGGATTATTCTTCAGTTGTAGTAATGCAGACTCTATAACTTCCTGCCTGGGCATGTATGGGTGAGTGGGGATAGAAAAGCAGGTCGATTTTCTGCCGTCGTGTGAAATAAGGCGAATGGTTCAATAGGTATCGCCGCATACTCGTTTTGCTCCGGTGAGCGCCACAATACGTTTCAGACACATTGCTGCTCGTTGCTCCGGGCAACCGATTCTCATTCTCAACCGCAAACCGATCAATAAAAAATCTGGCCATCGGCCTTAAATGATTCTCCGTTCTTAACGGCCCACTTGTCGAACAGCGTTGGGTCGTTCTTAAGCATCAGCAACGCGGTAGCAATCTGCTCCGCAATGGGCATCCCTTGGTTCGGTACGAAAAAACACGTCCCCACGTAACGGGATTTGGCGTCTTTCCCTCCTCGAAGCCGCCTGACATATCTATCGCGCACATGGAATGTGTTTGTACCCACATTCAGGATGTAACCGTCAACTGTCTCGGTGGCTTTAGTGAGGGCCACGGTGCGTCGCAAATAGCTTTGCGCCTGAGTTCTAGCATTGTCAGGAGAATTGTTCTCGAAGTAGGTGAAGAAACCCCAGGCGGGGCAATTGTTGTGTCGCCGTTGCGGTAAGACGATTTCTCCAAGGAACAGCCGCTGCGAGGTAACAAACACAATCCCCCAGACCAGAATAAGAAATACACACGAGAGAAGGGTTACAGCGATAGAGTGCATCACACAACGGACCTGCCAGAGCCTCTCGCCCGATCATCCGCCCGCCACGGGATGAACCATCAGCACTTCGTTCTGCTCACGCGTAACCTTCTCGATGCGTTCGCCCGTTGTCATGTCAAAAGGCTGTGCTCCTTTCGCTTCGTACTCCGATATCAGCTTGTTCACTTCGTCCATGTCGGCGGTTGCCGGATCGTATTCGAGAAGCGTCGTATCGCCGCGAGAGGAAAACGTAATAATCTTGGCATTCATATCCGGTCTCCTTTGGGGTGTACTTTAGACAGACATCGCACATCATTTCACTGCATCGCTTTCCGCTTGGGCTCGTTGGGCTTCGGCACGGGCCTTTTCTTCGTCTTCCTTGGCTTTCTTGAGGTCTGCTCGCTTGCGCTTGGTATTATCCTGAGCCTTGGCCCATTTTTCCTTGGCCTCCGCGGCTTTTTTCTCGATAATAGCGTCCTGCTTGATCTGTTCGCTTGATTGATTTGCGCTAGCTTTAGCTGACTCCGCCACCGGTTGTTTCAGCTTGTCGCGCGCATCCTGCGCCTCCTTTGCTGCAATGCGAGCTTGCTCCTGCTCCTGTTTGGCTTTGGCGAGATCCGCTTGTTTTTCTTTTGTATTTTCTTGTGCCTTGATCCACTTTTCCTTTGCCTCCGCCGCCTTCTTTTGCACCGTAGCCTTCTTCTTCGTCTGATCGGTTGGTTCCTGCGCGGCGCTGCCAGCGTTTTGAGCCGGAGTTGGAACATTTACCACGAAGCTGAGCCCAAGTAGCGTGATTGGGGCGAGCATCCATCTTTTTTCCATTTAGCACCTCATTTCGGCATGATCGTGTCTCAGCCACGGACGCTAGGGAAGGAATCATGCCAAATCCTCCCCACAGCAGTTCGTTAGAAAATCGTGAGTCGGTTCCGTTGCCAATTTTAAGACGAGGGTCGGAGGAGGGCGGCCTTGGTGTTTAGAAGGACCGTCGTCAGTATGTAGAAGTAATTGGGAGGAGTGCCCATCCTAAATTAATGCTGGCATGGATTTATGAAGCTGTGAATAAGGTCGTAGCTGGAGTGGATCTCAGTTTGGTTCCCTACCGAGAAGGGGATTGTTCACATTGGACATCCCAATCGCACGCCGCGCGGCGATGACCTTATCTTGGAGCAGCGTCGTCAATGCGACGGAGCAACAGTTTTTCACCAACAATGAATCCCAATACTGCGACCACAGTCCAACAACACCGAACTTCCAGTTAAGAGGGTAAGCCACAGCTAGGAGGAACAAATTCGCCACGACCCAAAAGACTATCAGGCGGGCCCGTTTCCGCGTGCACCACTCGGAGCACTGATCCATCCGGTAGTTCCTATCAATTCAAAACTGCCCCGTTAATCCGGCGAGTCATGTAAACGCACTCGTCCAATCACTGAGCGCCTCGGCGATCTGCGGGAATCGTTTG
>Ga0210406_10007148_pt1 | contig 11423 bp, 8 predicted proteins | sample IncBWC30MmetaG_FD_155454 | JGI IMG/M metagenome (GOLD analysis project Ga0210406, IMG submission 155454) | Forest soil microbial communities from Barre Woods Harvard Forest LTER site, Petersham, Massachusetts, United States - Inc-BW-C-30-M | ecosystem: Environmental > Terrestrial > Soil >... | reverse complement strand
TCGACCCAGCGGGCGCCGGGGAGGCCGCCCCTCAAGCTGGAGAGCGTGTGGCCGATTTCGGCCGGAATTTCCAGTCCAGTAAACAAACGCGGCATCGTTGAGGACTCCCGATGCTTGGGCGATGATCCAGGAAGCCAGCCCACCGGCAAAGAGCGCGGGTGAAGGCTTCGGGAAAGTCATGCCCGATATTCCCGGCGACGAATCACCGATAGCAATTTTTATCTGAGTTGTGTGACTCTGCGAAGCACGTGGCGTTAACGGGTGGGAAACCTCCTTGAATAAACCCTTACGGGTAAGGTTATTACAGCCTGTTTTTCAACGATGTTGCTGCTTTATCGTGCCGAGCAATGCCTCGACGCTGGGCAGGACCTTCTGCACGATGATGTCGACACCCTCCGCCGTCGGATGAATTCCGTCCGCCTGATTGAGCTTGGGGTCGGCGGCGACGCCGTCGAGGAAGAACGGATGGAGCGCCACGCCGAAGGATTTCGCAAGCTCCTGGTAGATCACATTGAAACGGTCCGCATAATCATGGCCGTAATTCGGCGGCGCCAGCATGCCGCACAGCAAGACCGCGATCCCGCGCGCCTTGAGCCGGCCGAGAATATCCGACAAGGCGGCACGCGTAACGGCCGGATCGATCCCGCGCAGCGCGTCATTGGCGCCGAGCTCGACGATGACGGCGTCCGTTCCCTCCGGCACCGACCAATCGAGCCGGTCGCGCCCCCCGGAGGAGGTGTCGCCGGACACTCCGGCGTTGATGATATCGACCCCTATCCCTCTGTCTTTCAACGCCTTTTGTAATCGAGCCGGGAACGCGGCGGCGGCCGGCAGGCCGAGCCCGGCGCTCAGCGAATCGCCGAGCACGACCATCTTCACCGGCTTGTTCTCAAGCTTGTTCTCGGCCCCGGCCTCGCCTGGGGCAGGGCCCGCCGCAAATGCCTGTCCGGCGGCCGTCAAGGCCAGCATCAACACAAGTATGTGCGCGAGCGCGGCAAGCCGCCTCTCGACCGCGCGAGCCGAAGTGCCATATGACCGAGCCATGGACAGTCTCATCGAAACCTTATCGCGCGCCGGCGCCTCGCCGGACACAATTTGCATTTCCAATGTCAATCTCTCGCTCGGCTCCGGCGCCGCGCGGGTTCATATCCTGAAGAATATCAGCCTGCGCGTGGCCTCCGGCGAGACAATCGGCCTCATCGGGCCGTCGGGTTCGGGAAAATCTACGCTTTTGATGGTCATGGCGGGATTGGAGCGTCCTGACAGCGGAGAGGTGGTGGTCAACGGAACGCCCTTCAATGCACTCGACGAGGATGCGCTGGCCCGCTTTCGCGGCCGGCAGGTCGGCATCGTGTTCCAATCCTTTCATCTGATCCCGACCATGACCGCGCTAGAAAATGTCGCGGTGCCGCTGGAACTCGCGGGCAATGCCGACGCGGCGAGCCGGGCGGCGCGGGAACTTGCTTCCGTCGGCCTTGCCGACCGGCTTCATCACTACCCGACCCAATTGTCCGGCGGCGAGCAGCAGCGCGTCGCGCTGGCGCGCGCGCTTGCGCCCGATCCCGCCATCCTCGTCGCCGACGAGCCGACTGGAAATCTCGATGAAGCCACCGGAAAGCAGATCATCGACCTCCTGTTCACCAAGCATGCCGAGCGCGGCATGACGCTCGTGCTGGTGACCCATGATACCTCGCTTGCCCAACGCTGCGACCGCGTGGTGCGCCTGCGCTCGGGCCACATCGACGACACCGCCGACCACAAAGCCGCTTCATGAGCCTCGCGTCCGAACGCCTTTCGGAGGGAATGGCCTCCCTACCCGCCAGCGGCGGCCGTCCCGCGTCGCTCAGCCTGCGCTATGCCTTGCGCGAATTGCGCGGCGGCCTGCGCGGCTTCTATGTTTTCATCACGTGCATCGCGCTTGGCGTGATGGCGATTTCAGGCGTCGGCTCGATCGCGGCAAGCCTGCGCGATGGGCTGGCGCGCGAAGGCCGCGCACTGCTTGGCGGCGACGTCGCATTCACCCTGTTCCAGCGCGAGGCGCGACCTGCGGAACTGGCTTTCCTGCACGGGCGCGGCCAGGTGTCGGCTGCGGCGACCTCGCGCGTGATGGTCCGCGCCGCTGACGGGCGGCTCGCCCTTGTCGAACTCAAGGCGGTGGACAGCGCCTATCCCTTGCTCGGCGAACTGAAGCTCAAGCCGAGGCTCCCGCTCGACGAGCTGCTCGCCGAGCGCGACGGCATGTTCGGCGCCGCGGTTGATCCGACGCTCCTGCCGCGGCTCGACCTGAAGATCGGCGATGTCGTGACCGTGGGCGAAGCGCGCTTTCAGATCCGCAGCGTCGTTGATGCCGAACCCGACAAGCTCGCCGGTGGCATCAGCCTCGGCCCGCGCTTTCTGGTCGGCGAAGCCGGCCTGCGCGCGACCGGTCTGATCCAGCCCGGCAGCCTAGTGCGCTGGTCCTATCGGGTCAGACTGCCCGATGGCACAAACGACGATCGCGCCGCAGCGGCGCTGATTGATGACGCGCGGCAGGTCGCGCCGGAAGCCGGCTGGGAGGTCCGCAGCCGCGCCAACGCCTCACCGCAGCTCGAACGCACCATCGACCGCTTCACCCAGTTCCTGACCCTGGTCGGGCTCGCGGCGCTGCTGGTCGGCGGCGTCGGGGTCGCCAACGCGGTCAAGAGCCATATCGATCGACGCCTCGATGTGATCGCGGCGTTCAAGGCGCTTGGCGCCACCGGACGCGACGTCTTCTCGATCTATCTGACCCAGGTCGTCGTTCTTGCCGGGCTCGGCTCGGTGGTCGGCCTTGCCGCTGGCGCTGCGCTGCCCTTTGTCGTGGTCGGCTTGTTCGGCCGGTTGCTGCCGCTGCCGGTGGTGCCGGCGGTACATCCCGGAGAGCTCGCCCTCGCCTTCGTCTATGGTCTGCTGACGGCGCTCGCCTTCGGCCTGTGGCCGCTCGGCCGCGTCCATGACGTGCCGGTCGCGGCGCTGTTTCGCGAAGCGGTTATCGCCGAATGGCACCGGCCGCGCTGGCGGACGCTCGCGCTGATGACGTCCGTGGTCGCAGTGCTGATCGCTGTCGTGATCGGCCTTGCCTATGACAAACGCATCGCGGCGGTGTTCGTTGCCTCCTCCGTTGTCGTGTTTGCGCTGCTGCGCGGCATCGCGGCCGCGGTGATGGGGTTGGCGCGAGGCGTCCCGCGGTCGCGCTTCACGATGCTGCGGCTCGCAGTCTCGAACATCTACCGGCCCGGCGCGCTGACGCCATCGGTTGTGCTGTCGCTCGGCCTCGGACTCACCGTGCTTGTGACGGTCACGCAGATCGACGGCAATCTCAGACGGCAATTCCTGGCCGCGCTGCCCGAGCACACGCCATCGTTCTTTTTCATCGATATCCCCTCGGCGGACGCGCAGCGCTTTGGCGATTTCCTCGCGAAAATCGAGCCGCAATCGACCGTGGAAGACGTGCCGATGCTGCGCGGACGCATCGTCGCCGCGCGCGGCGTCAAAGCCGAGGATCTCAATCCCGCGCAGGATTCCGAATGGGTTCTGCAAAGCGACCGCGGGCTGACCTATACCGGCGAAATCCCCAAGGGCTCCAAGATCGTCGAGGGCGAGTGGTGGGGCGCCGACTACGCCGGCCCACCGCTGGTCTCGATCGAGAAGAAGATCGCCGACGGGCTCAAGCTCAAGATCGGCGACGAGATCGTGGTCAACGTGCTGGGCCGGGATATCGCCGCGAAGATCGGCAATATGCGCAACATCGATTGGCAGGGGATGGGCATCAATTTCGTGCTGGTGTTCTCGCCCAATGCCTTCAAGGGCGCACCGCACACCCATGTCGCGACGCTGACCGTGCCGCAACCGGACCCCGCCGGCGACGCCAAAATCATCAAGCAGGTTGCCGACGCGTTCCCGATGGTGACCAGCGTGCGGGTGCGCGAGGTGATGGAGACGGTCGGCGAGGTGGTCACCAACCTCGCGCTCGCGATCCGCGGCGCCAGCGCCGTGACCCTGATTTCGGCCATCCTGGTGCTCGGCGGCGCATTGGCCGCGGGCCACCGCCACCGGGTCTATGACGCCGTCATCCTCAAGACGCTGGGCGCCACCCGGATCCGCCTGCTCGGCGCCTACGCGCTGGAATATCTGCTGATTGGGCTTGCCACCGCGGTTTTTGGCGTGATCGCGGGCTCGGTCGCGGCCTGGTTGATCGTGACGCGGCTGATGACCTTGAGCTTCGTCTGGCAGGCCGGCAGCGCCGCCGGCGTCGTCGCGGCCGCCCTGATCGTCACGGTCGGGCTCGGGCTTGCCGGCACGCTTTTGGCGCTGAACCAGAAGCCGGCGTCGGTGTTGCGGAATTTGTGAAAATTCGAGCCATCTCGTGTGGCGAATTTGACACTTCACGGCGGAATGCCGTGAGCGGCCACCACGTATCGCGCGGAATGCTCAAACTGCACAGTTAACAGGCGTTTTCCCCGCCTGGAGCGACATTCAGCCGCGCGTTGAAGCTTGCAGCGGGTGTGGTAGTTTCCCACATACCTCTCGGGTTCAGACACGGGTTGATGACGCAAAATTAATGTCCGCAATCCGCGCAATCTGAGATAGGTTTTTTCACCCGGCGCCACAGACCCTTATGACGCGCCGGGCCAACAACGGGAATTCGACCATGTCGGACCTAGACCGCAATTACGCTTCGCCGTTCGGCCGGGCCGCCGGACGCATTGACGCCGCGACCGTCGACGCCGGTCTGCGCGCCTACATGCTGCGTATCTACAACTACATGAGCATTGGCCTGGCCATCACCGGCTTTGCCGCGCTCGGTATCTACATGGCGGCGGTGACCTCCGATCCGTCCGGGGCCGCGGCCAAGATCGGCAACGCGTTCCTGACGCCGTTCGGCTACGCGATGTTCGTGAGCCCCCTGAAGTGGCTGTTCATCCTGGCGCCGCTGGTGATGGTGTTCGCCATCTCGGCCGGCATCAACCGCCTGCAGCCTGCGACCGCCCAGATGCTGTTCTGGGTGTTCTCTGCGCTGATGGGCGTGTCGCTGTCGTCGATCTTCCTGGTGTACACACACACCTCGATCGTGCGGGTATTCTTCATCACGGCTGCGACCTTCGGTGCGCTCAGCCTCTACGGCTACACCACGCGGCGTGACATGACGGGGATGGGCTCATTCCTGTTCATGGGCCTGATCGGCGTCATCATCGCGAGCCTGGTCAACATATTCCTGGCCAGCTCGGCGCTGCAGTTCGTGGTGTCGATAGCGGGCGTGCTGGTGTTCGCGGGCCTCACCGCCTGGGATACGCAACGGCTGAAGAACGAGTACATCTACGGTTACGCCTCGGCCGGCGGCGACATCGCCGAGCGCGCGGCGATCACCGGCGCGTTGTCGCTGTACTTGAACTTCATCAACCTGTTCACGCTGCTGCTGCAGCTCCTCGGTCAGCGCGATTAAGCGCCCAACCAGGACGAAACGATGATAAAGCCCCGGCCGTCGGCCGGGGCTTTTGTTTTGCTGGGTTGGGCGCGCAGGTAAGTCCACAGCGAACAGCGTTGATCCGATACCGCCGGCTGATATCTTCCTCTCATGTCGTCTCCCGAAATCCGGCCCGTCACGGCTGCCGATCTTCCGTTCGTCACCAGGATCTACGAGCATGCGGTGCTCCACGGCACCGCGACGTTCGAGCTGACTCCGCCGGATCTCGCCGAGATGACCCGGCGGTTCGATGCGCTGATGGATGGCGGCTTCCCCTATTTTGTCGCGGACCTTGATGGGCGGGTGGTCGGCTATGCCTATGCCGGTCCGTACCGGCCGAGGCCCGCCTATCGCTTCACGGTGGAGAACTCGGTTTATCTCGACCCCGCGATCCACCGCCGTGGCATCGGCTTGCGACTGATGCTGCGTCTGATCGGCGACTGCGAAGCCTGCGGCTTCAGGCAGATGATTGCCGTCATCGGCGATTCCGCCAATGCCGGATCAATCGGCGTGCACATGAGATGCGGCTTTCAAATGATCGGCACGCATCCCAATGTCGGCTTCAAGTTCGGCCGCTGGCTCGACACCGTCATGATGCAGCGCGCGCTTGGCGAAGGCGCGAGCACCGTGCCGGCAGCTAACCCCTAACGGCTGGTGTCGGGCTATTCCGGGACTCCGGAATAACGCCGAACGGCGGATCAGACCAACGCCGGCTTGCGGTCGATCGCAAGCAGCACGCGATCGAGTTCATGGCCGCGCCGCAGGATGAGGCCGGTGGCCGCGATCACGCTGTACATGCCCTGTTTGCGCGCTAGCCGCGGATCTTTCTCGATCCGGTAAAGCGGAACCTCGGAGGCGCGGCGGTACACGGAGAACACGGCACGATCCCGCAGGAAATCGATCGCATAGTCACGCCATTCGCCGTCGGCGACCATGCGGCCGTAGAGATTCAAAATGCGATTGAGTTCCAATCGATTGAACGTCACGCGGTTCGGCTGGGGGATCGCAACGGCGCTACGCACCGTTGCGTGCATACCGCTTGGATCGGCATCCTCCGACGTCAGACTCATGGAGCGCCTCCTGTCATGTCGCCGACATGATTGCGCCAACCGATCCACGCCGCAAGGGGCGCCTCGAAAATACGCGCCCGCGTCAACGGCGGCACGCCATACCTTTCTTAGCGAAACCACTGAATTGCAACGTCAAATTGCCACAGCCACCGTCACGGGATCGTTAGCGGAATCATAATGCCGCCCCACTTCCGCCAACCGCCTGCCCTCCTAGGTTGCGATAAGGGGATACTGCGTTGGCCCGGTCCTTTCGGTTTCGGATTCCTCAGCCCCCAGCCCCCCGGGATCGTCGGGATCGGGCCTAACGCAGGACGTAGAGTAGCATTGAGGACCAACGTGAGTTGGTCCTTTTTGTTTATGCTGCTTGGGGTTAGAGGGCCTCGGTTTTGAAAGCCGGATCGCATTTCCCGATCAAATCCGGATCGATCACCCACGTCATTTTTTGGCGCCCGCAGTATTTTTGGTGTCCGCAGTCGCGACCAGCGCACAGACCCCACGCAGGCGAATCGCGCCGTCACCAGTGTCCTGCGACGAAGATACGAATCAGGGCAGATCAGTGTGCAGGTCAGTGTAACGATGTGTAGGCAGCGCCCAGCATTGGACCAGGCTTGTCCCGGCTGCCGTCCTGCAGATAAACGACCGCGCCGTCGACACCCTCGTGCGCCACGCTCTCGATCGGCACAGTCCAGCTTCCCGAGCCGCCATTCCAGTCGCCAACCTTCATGAGATTGCGCACGACGTTATGGTAGGTGATCTCGCGGCCGCTGTTTTCGCCGCGGCTGATCAGGATCGGCACCGCCTTCGAGATCGAGCACAGCCAGACCTCGCCATGCGTCGCCGAGGTATTCTTCTCTGTCCCCGAGACTGACACGGTCAGCAACTTGCCGGCCTGCGTCATGGTCATCGGCACCGACATCACGCCGGCGGTCTTCGTTGTTTCGTCGATTGCGCTCTCGATGCCGGCCAGGTCGCTGCCGATCACGTGCGTCGATCCGTTGATAACGGCCTGCGGCGTGTAGACATCGCGATCACCGCGCACCCGCGAATAGGCTTTTTGACGCGCCGAGAAGCGCGAATCCGCCAGAGTGTCCTTCCAGCCAAGATAATCCCAGTAATCAATCGGCAGGCTCAGCGCGATGACCGATGGGTCCTTCGCAAGCTCACCAATGATCTTGTCGGCCGGCGGACACGACGAACAGCCTTGCGACGTGAACAGCTCAACCACCGCTCGGGGGTCTGCATGGGCCGGACGGATCATGGCGATGATCGCACACACGCCAAGCGCACCCGACAATTGCGAAAGACGATGATAGGCCATTAATGCTGTCATAACTGCAAATTATACCCGCTCTCGTTAACGCTTTTTTCAGCTGGTTTTCTGGTTTTCGCGCGCCCTTGATTTCACAGATCCCACAGATTCCGCGCTGTCCCTGAAGCCTCCGAACGCAAGAAGGCGGCCTTTCATAGGCCGCCTCCCCCTAAGCTGCTACTCACTTCGCAGTGAGGCGCCTATCACATCTGGCTTCACGCGGCGAGCTTGCGCAGCACATAATGCAGGATGCCGCCGTTGCGGTAATAGTCGAGCTCGTCGAGCGTATCGATGCGGCACAGCAGCGGAACGCGCTGCAGCGCGCCATCGCTGGAAACGATCTCCGCAGTCAGCTTCTGGCGCGGCTTCAGATCGCCCTGCAGGCCGCGGATCGTCACCGTCTCGTCGCCTTTCAGGCCGATCGATTGCCACGAGGCACCATCCTCGAAGGTGAGCGGTAGCACACCCATACCGACGAGGTTCGAACGGTGGATGCGCTCGAAGCTCTGGCAGATCACGGCGCGCACGCCGAGCAGCCGCGTGCCCTTGGCGGCCCAGTCGCGCGAGGAGCCGTTGCCGTATTCGGCGCCGGCGAACACGACCAGCGGCACGTTTTCCTGCTGGTATTTCATCGCGGCGTCATAGATCGACATCTGCTCGCCGTCGGGCCAATGCCGGGTCAACCCGCCTTCGGGAATGTTGCCGTCGGCACCCTTGAGCATGAAGTTCTTGATGCGGATGTTGGCGAAGGTGCCGCGCATCATGATCTCGTGATTGCCGCGCCGCGTGCCGTATTGATTGAAGTCCGCGGGCCGCACCTGATGCTCGCTCAAGAACCTGCCCGCAGGCGAGGTCAGCTTGATCGAGCCGGCCGGCGAGATGTGGTCGGTGGTGATCTTGTCGCCGAACATCGCAAGGATGCGCGCATCGATCACATCGGCGATCGGGTCCGGCTCTTTCTTCATGCCCTCGAAGTAAGGCGGGTTCTGCACATAGGTCGAGCTCATGTTCCAGCGATAGGTCTCGCTGCCTTCGGTCTTGATCTTGCGCCAGTTGGTGTCGCCCTTGAATACGTCGGCGTACCTCTTCTTGAAGATCGAGGCGGTCACGTATTTCTTCATGATCGCGTTGATCTCCTTTGCCGTCGGCCAGATGTCTTTCAGATAAACCGGCTTGCCGTCCTTGCCGTTGCCGATCGGATCGACCGCGAGATTCTTGGTCACCGATCCCGCCAGCGCATAGGCGACCACCAGCGGCGGCGAAGCGAGATAATTGGCCTGCACATCGGGGCTGACGCGGCCTTCGAAATTGCGATTGCCCGAGAGCACGGCGGCCGCGACGATGCCGTTGTCGTTGATCGATTTCGAAATCTCCTCCGGCAGCGGGCCCGAATTGCCGATGCAGGTGGTGCAGCCGAAGCCGACGAGATTGAAGCCGATCTTGTCGAGATCGACCTGCAGGCCGGAATTTGTGAGATATTCCGCAACCACCTGACTGCCCGGCGCAAGCGAGGTCTTGACCCAAGGCTTCGCCTTCAGGCCCTTCGCTGCCGCCTTGCGCGCCAACAAGCCGGCGCCGATCAGAACGCTCGGATTGGACGTGTTGGTGCAGGAGGTGATCGCCGCGATCACCACGTCGCCATGACCGAGATCGAAGTTGCGGGCCTCGACTGGATAGCGCTTCGCGGCGTCGTCGCCCTTCTTGTATTCGTTCGCCATCGCGGTCGCGAACCCTTCAGAGACCGACGGCAAAGCGACGCGGCCTTCGGGGCGCTTCGGTCCGGCCATCGACGGCACGACGTCGGCAAGATCGAGCGTGATCACCTCGGTGAACACCGGGTCGGGCGACTTCGCCGTGCGGAACAGGCCTTGCGCCTTGTTGTAAGCGGCGACCAGCGCGACGCGCGCCGAAGCGCGGCCCGAGGTCTTCAGATAGTCGATCGTCGCAGCATCGACCGGGAAGAAACCGCAGGTCGCGCCATATTCCGGCGCCATGTTGCCGATGGTTGCCTTGTCGGCGACCGAGAGAGTGTCGAGGCCGGGGCCGAAGAACTCGACGAATTTTCCGACCACGCCGAGCTTGCGCAGCATCTGCGTCACGGTCAGCACGAGATCGGTCGAGGTCACGCCCTCCTTCAATTGCCCCTTGAGCTTGAAGCCGACCACTTCCGGCAACAGCATCGACAGCGGCTGGCCGAGCATCGCGGCTTCCGCCTCGATGCCGCCGACGCCCCAGCCGAGCACGGCAAGCCCATTGACCATCGTGGTGTGCGAGTCGGTGCCGACCAGCGAATCCGGATAGGCGACCTCGAAGGTGCCGGTCTTCTTGCCGACCGTCATCTTCTCCTTCTTGGTCCACACCGTCTGGGCGAGATATTCGAGATTGACCTGATGGCAGATGCCGGTGCCGGGCGGGACCACCGAGAAGTTCGAGAAGGCCTTCTGGCCCCATTTCAGGAATTCGTAACGCTCCTGGTTCTGCTTGTATTCCTCGACCACGTTCTTGGCGAAGGCCTTGTTGTCACCGAAGAAGTTGACGATGACCGAGTGGTCGATGACGAGATCGACAGGCACCAGCGGATTGATCTTTTCCGCGTCTCCGCCGAGCTTCTGCATCGCGTTGCGCATCGCCGCGAGATCGACCACCGCCGGCACGCCGGTGAAATCCTGCATCAGAACGCGCGCCGGCCGGAACGCGATCTCGTGCTCGAGCCGGCGCTTCTTCAGCCATTTGGAGACCGCGACGATGTCGTCCTTGGTGACGGTGCGGCCGTCCTCGTTACGCAACAGATTCTCCAACAACACCTTCATCGAATACGGCAGCTTGGAAATCCCCTTCAGACCGTTCTTCTCGGCGGCCGGCAGGCTGTAATAGACGTAGGTTTTGCCGCCGACCTTGAGGGTCTTTCGGCTCTTGAAGCTGTCGAGCGAAGTCATGTGAAGAAATCCCAATTATCAGTTATCCCCGGAGAGGGTAGCGCGGCACCGTCAGCGGGGGTCGGCCGATTGGCTTGCAGCCAGCGATTGTGTGCCGCATCAAGTTCCGGCTTATAGAAGCTTTCTAACGACACTGCCACACCGACAACCATGCTACGAGGTGCCGTTACCCATGAATTCTCGCACGCTACCCATCAATTTCAGAGGGCTGTGACAACGAACAATGCGGCTGTTGGGGCGCGGCGTCAGATGTGTGAGGGGCGGCCGGGACGTGTTCTCCGATCTCGATTTCGAGGTGGCGGCGGGCGAGGCGCTGGCCGTCACCGGCCGCAATGGATCGGGCAAGACCTCGCTGCTCCGGCTGATCGCGGGCCTGCTGACGCCGGCTGACGGGTCGATCGCGCTGGAGGGCGGCGAGACTGAGCTGACGCTGGCCGAACAGGCGCATTATCTCGGCCACCGCGACGCGCTGAAGCCGGCGCTGAGCGTACTGGAGAACCTCGCTTTCTGGCGGGATTTTCTGGGGGGCGAAATATCTGATGCAGGCGTCGACGTTCCCCCGAGTCTTGCTCAGAGCCTTGCTCAGAATCTTGCTCAGAATCTTGCTCAGAATCTTGCTCAGAATC
>Ga0210406_10007147_pt1 | contig 11423 bp, 8 predicted proteins | sample IncBWC30MmetaG_FD_155454 | JGI IMG/M metagenome (GOLD analysis project Ga0210406, IMG submission 155454) | Forest soil microbial communities from Barre Woods Harvard Forest LTER site, Petersham, Massachusetts, United States - Inc-BW-C-30-M | ecosystem: Environmental > Terrestrial > Soil >... | reverse complement strand
CTGCAGAGGCCAGGGCTCGTGATGAATCTCTCCCCGGTAAACGCGGCCGTTGACGGTCGTGTAGAGGCAGTACCGTTCCGTCAGCCAATGCTCCAGTGTCGCGGGTGAGCGGCGGTGCATTTCTCCCAGCGGACGGTATCGTCCTTCGAATTCGGCTTCGTTGTGGCGCCGCTTCGAGCGATAAACGATTTCCTCGCCCGTGTCGTCGGACTGCATGTCTGCATGGAAGTAAGGCAAGTGATAGAGCAGCCGTGCCGTTTTGACGGGCAGTCGATTCGCCGCGTCGAGGCTGAAGAAGTACACTCCCGGCTTGCCGCCGCACACCACGTAGGTTCTTACGTTCAGTTCGGGGAAACAGGACGTACCTGCAATGGCCGGAAGCCAGCGCGCCCGCACGCCACTCATGCGAAATGGCACAACTCCCACCCAGCATCGCTTGTCGAACGTCTGCAGCTCGAGTTGTGGCGGAATAAGAGAGCGCAGCGCCTCGGGAGCGACCGGCCAATGCGCAAACAGCAAATCATGCCAGCTCTGCGCCATTACCCAGGGGCCGGGAGACAAAGGCCATGGCCGGTGCGCGAGCGATCGAAGCGCTGGATGCATGCCCAGATTATAGGGACGATACTTCGGAGGATCGGTCGTGGAATCGACTACGCAGAGGAAATCAGAACCCGGAGCGGATTCCCAGGTGCGCCGGTAGCCCCACGCGTGCCGTGATCGAGGGCACGGTCTGATAATCGCGATGCACGATGTCGACGATGGTCCGCCCTACGATGCGCGCCTTGGCCACTGTGTGGATGTGGGCGGGCAAGGTGAACGATTGCACATCGGTATAGTCCTGCCAGAACTCGATGTGCTTCACAAAAAACGACGGCGACTTCACCACGCTGCCTTCCACTCGCACCAGCGACCCGTTATGCGCATCCAGATAAACGCGGCCCTTGAAAAGTCCGGGACGCTTCTTGCGCGGCTTCACCTGGTAGACATGCACGACCCGCTCATTGACTCGGCTTAAGCCTCTATACGTGAACCTGTAGTTCGTGAACGTAATCGCAGTCTGCGAGGGATCGTCTTTCTGCACGTGATCCACTTCAGTCTGCAGCAGCCGGGTGATGACGTTATTCTTCACGAAGCCGTCGCCGGTGTAGTGGACGGGCGTGAATTGCAGCGTGTGCGGCGCTTCGAACTTGCGCTGCAGTTCGAATTCTCCGTGTTGCGAACTGTCGGGCAATTCGGCGCGAACAACCGTCACCGCCGAGTACGAGGCCAATGCCGCCGCTTGTTGCGCGGCATGCTTCTGGTACGAGGCGAGCGCCAACTCCGGCGCCATCAGCGGCAATTGCGCCGTAGGTCCAAGCGTGGGAACGGGTTGCGAGTCCGCCAAGATAAGCGGGAAGGGCGGCAACACTCCCTTGCCAGACGGCAACACTGCCGCCTCGCCGTCGGGAAACATTGCCTGTGCAAAAACGGCTCCTGGAGCCCAAAGCCCACAAAGGAGGACTATGAGAAAAATGCGCTTCATCAATAATAGTAGGGTCTACTCGGTTATATATGATTCATCCGCCGCCTGAAAAGACACAAAAGCTTACCCGGACCACAGGTGGCACGTCCCGCATACCGTGTACCGAATGCCCCGAATCTCCACAGGCAGTCGCATTGCGCATCCGCACCTGGACAGATAACATTCGAGCACTCAAATGTCTGAAGTGATGACCAAGCCAGAGCCAACTCACCAAAGTCCTTCATCCACAAACGCTCCCGCCGTCGAAGTCTTCGCCGTGTACGGTGTTGAACCTGAGGTGCAGGCCTACGCCATGGCGAAGTATTCGCGCTCGGCTCTGTCCATGAAAGAGTCGCTGAAGGAAATCACGGCCCAGAAGGCAGAGAAGTTTCTCAACACTTTCTACTTTCAGTACGGCCATCGCTCGATTGCAGATCTCGCGCATATTGCTCTCGCCATCGAAAAGCTGTCCATCCTGGCGGCCATCGCCGTCGCCGACGAGCAGCGTTGGGATGGGCAGGAGCGATCCACCCGCTATCAGGATTTCAAAAAAAGCGGCTACTACGTGCCCGATTTCGGCGGCGACGACCAGGCCAAGTCGCTCTACCGTGGCACGATGGATGGCCTGTTCGAAGTGTACGAGGCACTTTCGCAACGGACCTACGAATACCTTGCCGAGATCACTCCACGCCCTGAGGACATGAAGCCCGACGCCTATGAGCGCACCTTGCGCGCTCGGGCGTTCGACATCTCGCGCTATCTGTTGCCGCTCGGCACCAACACTTCGTTGGGAGAAATCGTCAACGCGCGCACCCTGGAAACCCAGGTCGCGCATTTGCTCTCGCAGTCGCACGCGGAAATCCGCCATCTCGGCGAACTGCTCAAGCAGGCAGCCCTTTCTCCGGCCTACAACGTCAACCATGAAGCTCTCGAAGAGCTCGTGAGCGAGATTCGCGAAGTCTCCCCGGAGCTGGCGTCGAAGGCCGAGGAGCAACTGCTGAAAGAAGTGCGGGTGGCACCAACCTTGGTCAAATACGCGAATCCCAATCCCTACGAAATTGAAACCCGGCGCTCCCTGCAGCAAGCAGCGGTCGAGGTGATCGGACGAACGCAGATCGCCCCTTCGAAACTGGTGGACTTGCTCGACGAAGAGCCGCTCGAAGTTGAACTCGCGTCAACGTTGTTGTACGAGCACTGCCACTACTCCTACCGCCAGGTGCGCCAGGCCGTACAAGCCGCGGGTGAAAAAATCAGGCGCGAGATCATCGATCTCGGACTGCGTGGCCGGGGCTCGCACGACGAACTGCTGCGCCCCTTCTGTGCCGGACAACAGTTCCGCTTCGACATCCTGATGGACATCGGCGGCTTCCGCGACATGCATCGCCATCGCCGCTGCGTGCAGATCGGCCAGGGCTTTACGACTCGCCACGGCTACGACACGCCATACGAAATCGACGCCGCAGGCGTGCGCGGGGGCTACGATGCCGCCATGAAGAACGCTGCACTCGCCGTCGATCAGATCGCGCGTCGACCCGGTGACGAGACGGTCGAGAACTCCCAGTACGTGATTCCGCTCGGCTACCGCAAGCGCACGCTCTTCAAAATGGACTTCGCCGAGGTGGTCTACATCTCCGAACTAAGAACCGGCCCCGCCGGACATATGTCCTACCGCAGCGTCGCCTACGCCATGTACGAAGCCGTGGCCAGAAAATACCCAACCCTGGCGAAATACTTCCGAGTGCACGATGTGAAAGAGCCGATCGATCTGCTGAAGAGGTAAACGGGCGAATCGCGTCGCACAATCCAGAGGCGCCCATCGTTATTTAAAGAGCGGGACACTCGTCTGCCTGGTTCTTTTGTGCGACAATGCCGCGCTTGATTGGGGAGACATCTTCTTGCGGAGGATTGCTATGCAGAAGTTGCGGATGGGAAAGAGAATCGGGTTCTTTTGCCTGGTGGCGGTCTTGCTGTCGAGTCTGACCTTGGCTCAAAGCAAGAAGGGCGCGGCCAAATCGGCGGGCGGAGGGCCCGACAAGGCGCACCTGCAGAAGATCTGGGATGCATGGAGCACACTCGATCCGGCGAATGCGGCGCAGTTTTATGCTTCCGGGCCGCATGTGTTTTTCGATCTCGCGCCTCTGAAGTATGGGAGCTGGGAGGAATATCAGAAGGGCGTGGTCGCGGTGCTGGCTGATTTCAAGACGGCGAAGCTGACCGTGAATGACGACGCCGAGATCCATGCCGCCGGTCCGATCTATTGGGCGACGGCGACGGTGAAGGAAGACGCGACCATGAAGTCGGGAAAGCGGGAGATGGGGAATTTTCGATGGACCGTCGTGTTCGAGAAAGAGAATGGGAAGTGGTTGATTGCGCACGAGCATATTTCGGTGCCCGCGCAATAGCGGAGGCCTTCGCCTTGGGAACCCCACGGTTTCGCGCCGTGGGTTTCCTTTTTGTGCGCTCGTTCTGGAGCCAGCAGGGTCCGAGTTTCCATATTCCCACGATTAGATGTGCGGGCGGCGCGAACGTGCGTCCCGGGCGCTCCTTCCGATAGACTATTGCCTACCTAATTTTCAAAGGACTCATAGACCGATGCTCCGCAAAAACCGGCTGTTCACTCCTGGCCCGACGCCTCTTTTGCCTGCCGCCCAGTTTGCCGAGGCCGCTTTCACCGCCCACCATCGCACAGCCGACTTCCGTAATCTGTTCACGCGGGTGCTTTCCGACATGAGGGAGTTCATCGGCACGAAGAACGACGTGCTGGTGCTGGCCTGTTCGGGTTCAGGTGTAATGGAGGCCAGCGTCTCGAACCTGACGTCACCCGGCGACAAGGTTCTCGTCCTGACGGCTGGAAAGTTCGGCGAGCGCTGGACGGCGCTGGGCAAGGCTTTCGGCTGCAACGTGGATGTGCTGAGCAAGCCATACGGCCAAACCTTCGCAATCGACGAAGTGCGCGCGCGCCTGACACCCAATGTCCGAGTCGTGTACATGCAGGCCACGGAGACTTCCACCGGCGCGCGCCACGATGTGAAGGGGATCGCGAAACTTGTTCGCGGCACTGGGGACGAGACGCTGCTCGTCGTCGACGCGATCACGGGACTCGGTACAACTCACCTCGACGTCGACGCCTGGGGTGTGGACCTGGTCGTCGGCGGGTCGCAGAAGGCGCTAATGATTCCGCCCGGTCTCGCCTATTGCGGTGTCAGCGAACGTGCGTGGCAGCGCATGGAGACAACCAAGTCTCCGCGTTATTATTTCGATCTGCGGAAGGAGCGCAAGTCGGCAGCCAAGGGCGAGTCGGCGTACACACCGGCCACCTCGCTGTTCGCGGCGCTGGGCGCCGCCCTTGACTACCTTCGGCAACTCGGCAGCGGCAATCTTGCTGCTGGACGCGAAGACCTGGTGAATAACGCCGAGTTGGCTGCGGAAATGACGCGCGCCGGCGCAACCGCACTGGGATTGAAATTGTTCGCGCCTTTGTCTCCTGCCGCAGCCGTCACTGCCATCGAGTCGCCTGCAGGGGTAGACTCCGGCGCGATTGTGAAGGAGTTCCGCGAGTCGTTCAATGCGGTCGTCGCCAACGGGCAGGGAGAAATGAAAGGCAAGCTGTTTCGCATGGCGCACATCGGCTACTACGACTATCTCGACACCATTGGTGCGCTGGCCGCACTCGAACACGTTCTCGCACGAGTGAGCAGCAACTCAGTGGAATTTGGATCGGCGGTTCGGGCGGCGCAGGAAGTCTTTGCCCGCCAGACCGAGACGGCCGGCGCGACTCGATAACTACTGTCGCCGCCGCCGTCAGACCACAACCATCAATCCGGGGAGCGGACTCGTCCCTCGCTCCTTCACCTCAATCCCCCCAATACGTTGAACTGGAGTGTGTATGCGACTGCAAGGTAGTACGGCCCTGTTTACCGTGATTGGGGTGCTGTGCGGCACGTGCCACGCAGACTTCAAGTACTCGGAAACCACCAAGGTGACCGGCGGCACCATGATGGGCGCCGTCAAGTTCGTCTCGGTCTTCAGCAAGAACGCCAAGCAGGCCATGGCTCCGACCACGCGCACGGTTGCCATCAAGGGAAACAAGCTGCGCGAGGAACAGTCCGACGGAAAAATTCAGATCATCGATCTCGATAACCGCCGCTTCATCGAAATCGATCCGCAGGCAAAAACTTACGGCATCATGACCTTCGACGAAATGAAGCAGGCCATGCAGCGCAAGCAGCAGGAGATGCAGGCGAAGATGAAGGAAGAACAGGCCAAGCATCCTGACAGTGTGCAGAAGACCAACGTCAAGATCACGCCAAAATTTGAAAGCAGCGAGACTGGGGCGACGCGCACCATCCTGGGATTGCCGACCAAGGAAGTGAAGGCGAAGGTCGAGATGCTGATGGAGTCGGATGATCCCAAGACGCAAGGTCAGCAAGTCTCGACTGTCGTGAACACTGATCAGTGGATCGCGGAGGACATCCCCGGGTATAGCGAGATCCGCCAGTTTTATCTCAAGATGGCGAAGGAAATGGACTGGGTCCCGGGTCAGGTGATGCAAGGCATGGCCAACAGCAACGTGCAGGTCAGCCTGGCGGAACTGCGCAAGAACAACGTCGCCCATATCACTGGGATGCCCATAGTTTCCTATACCAGCATGACGCTCGGCGGGAACGCCGCCGCCGGACAGCCCGCCGCGCAACAGGCGCCGCCGCCGCCTCCGCAGAAGCATGACGACGATGCCATCCCAACCACCGCGAGTGGCGCCGTCATGAAGGGACTGGGCGGCATGTTCAAGAAGAAGAAAGAGCAGCAGCAACAGCAGGAACAGGAGAAACAGGCGTCGGGCGGGGACAATCCTGCATCGACTCCCGGGTCGTTGATGGACATGCAGACGGAAGTCACCAACTTCTCGAGCGACAGCCTGGACGCTGCCTTGTTTGGTCCGCCCGCCAGTTACACGCAAACGCAGAAGAGCGCCGATGATGTACTGGGCGGAGGCGCTCACAAATAGAAATCACGGCCACGAATCGAGCCTTCCCCATACGATTCGTGGCCATTTTATTTCTCCGCGATGCTGCCCTTGTTGTTCGGCCGTTCAACTCTGTTACGATTTTAGGTTCCCAGGAAAATCCAGAGACACATGAAAATCGTAGTCGCCGAAAAAATCTCTCCCTCCGCCATGGCCTTGCTACAAGAGCCGCGTTGGACGGTCGTTACGCCCGATCAGATCGAGGGCAAACTCACTTCGCACCTCGAAGCGGCAGACGCGCTCATCGTGCGTTCGGCCGTGCAAGTCGATGAGGCACTGCTTGGGCACGCGCCCAAGTTGCGCGTGATCGGCCGGGCCGGCGTGGGAGTGGACAATGTTGACATCGATGCTGCTACCCGCAAGGGAATCGCGGTGATGAACACACCGGGCGCCAATGCGGTGGCGGTCGCGGAACTCACCCTCGGCATGATGCTCGGCATGGCGCGATTCATTCCCCGAGCCGATGGACTGATGCACGCCGGCAAGTGGGAGAAGAAATCTCTGCAGGGCACCGAGTTGCGCGGCAAGACGCTGGGTGTCATCGGCCTCGGCAAGATCGGCATGGAGGTGGCGAGGCGGGCGCGCGCGTTCGGCATGGAGATCGTCGGCCACGATCCTTTTGTCTCGGCGAGCATCGCCAAAGAGAACGGGATCCGCATGGGCAAACTGGAGGACGTCTATGCGGTGGCTGATTACCTGACGCTGCACGTGGGCCTGACGCCGCAGACCACGGGAATGATCAACGCTGAATCTATCCAGACGATGAAGAAAGGCGTGCGCATCGTGAACTGCGCGCGCGGGGAATTGATCGATGAAGCTGCGCTGACCCACGGGCTGAAACAAGGACAGGTCGGAGGAGCCGCGTTGGACGTTTTCCAGGAAGAGCCCCTGAAGAATTCTCCGCTGACTTCCATGGAAAACGTCATCCTGACGCCGCACATTGGCGGTTCTACGCATGAGGCGCAGGAGGCCGTGGGCGTGCAGGTCGCGCACCAGGTGAAAGAGTACCTGAAGAGCGGCGTGATCCAGAACGCGGTGAACGTGCCTTCCGTCTCGCACGAAGAGTACGTCGAAATGCAGCCCTATGTCGTGCTAGCCGAACGGCTGGGGTCGTTTCTGGCACAGGTCAGCGACGGCATGCTGGAAGAAATTTCATTGCGCTACAGTGGGCACATTGCCGAGTGGAAGACGGAGTTAATACGCAACGCCGCGATCAAGGGCATCCTGAATCAGATGCTCGACGAGAAGGCGAATCTCGTGAATGCGGCGACCATCGCTTCGTCTCGTGGCCTGCGGGTGCACGAGGAGCATAAAGCCAAGAGTTCCACGGGAGGCTCCGGTAGCGTGCTATCGGTTCTTCTGAAGACCGCGGGGCAGGAGCACCGCGTGAAGGGCGCTGTCCTCCATGGGCACGCTCCGCGCCTGCTCTCGGTTGATGACATCGATGTGGAAGCTCCGCTGGAGCGTAGCCTGATCTATCTACGCAACCGCGACGTCCCCGGAGTGATCGGTAAGGTTGGCACCATTCTCGGCGAACACAAAATCAACATCGCCGACTTTTCACTCGGGCGGCAGTCCGTTAACGGCGCGACTGAGAAAAAAGGAGAGCCGCGCAAAGCCGTCGCCGTTGTGCACATCGACGGCAAAGTTACCGACGATGTGCTGAAGGCTTTGCGGAAGATTCCTGCCATTGAGCAGGCGAAAGCAATTCGGCTGTTCTAGGCCCCTTTGAAAATTCGAGAAATCTTAAAACGCAGAGGGCTTGGAGAAAGGCCACAGAGAGCCATCGGGATGAACCCAGGTTAGCGTCCAAAGGACGGATGCGAACCTGGGGCACCGTGCACCGTGCCGAAATAAAGTAGGCGCACAGAAGCGCCCCCTTGAAAATTACTTTCTACAGGATGTAGCGCGAGAGGTCTTGATCCTTGACGATGTCGGAGAGCATCTTGCCTACGTAATCGGCGTCGATGGTAATCTGCTGGCCCTTCTTCTCGGGCGCCTCGAAACTGATCTGATCGAGAACCCGCTCCATGATGGTGTGCAGGCGGCGTGCACCGATGTTCTCCGTGCCTTCGTTTACGCGGAATGCGAAGCGGGCAACCTCTTCGAGCGACTCAGGCGTGAACTCGAGCTTTACGCCCTCGGTCTCGAGCAATGCCGTGTATTGCTTCACCAGCGACGACTTCGGCTCGGTCAGAATCCGGATGAAGTCTTCCATGGTGAGCGACTGCAGCTCCACGCGGATCGGAAACCGGCCTTGTAGTTCCGGGATCAGGTCACTGGGCTTCGAAACGTGGAAAGCGCCGGCGGCGACGAAGAGAATGTGGTCCGTCCGCACCATGCCATAGCGCGTGTTGACCGTGGTCCCTTCCACGATCGGCAGTATGTCGCGCTGCACGCCTTCGCGTGAAACGTCCGGTCCGTGGCCGCTTTCGCGACCGGCAATTTTGTCGATCTCATCGAGAAAGACGATGCCGGAATTCTCCACACGGTCGATGGCGGTGCGCGTTACGTGATCCATATCGATGAGCCGCTGCTCTTCTTCCTGGATCAGGTACTCGAAGGCTTCGTTGACCTTCATTTTCCGCTTCTTGCTGCGCTGCCCGAAGATGTTCGGCAACATGTCCTTGATGTTGACGTCCATCTCCTCGACGCCCTGGTTGGAGATAATCTCGAACGAGGGAAAATTGCGTTCGCGAACATCTACCTCCACCATGCGCTCGTCGAGCTTGCCTTCCCGTAGTTGCTGGCGAAGCTTCTCGCGTGTGCGCGACTGCGAGTCGCCATGCTCGTGGGTGGATCCCTCGATAACGACACCCCCAGTAGGCGCTTCGGGAGCCCGCGGCGTTGGCGGGGGCAGCAGCAAGTCGAGCAATCGCTCTTCAGCGTTCAACTCGGCCTTGTCGGCGACGTCTTCGAGTTTCTCCTCGCGGATCATGTCGATGGCGATTTCGACCAGGTCGCGGATCATGGATTCGACGTCCCGCCCGACGTAACCGACTTCGGTGAACTTCGACGCTTCCACCTTCAGAAAAGGCGAGTTCGTGAGCTTCGCCAGGCGGCGAGCGATTTCGGTCTTTCCCACGCCCGTGGGACCGATCATGATGATGTTCTTGGGAATGATTTCTTCCGCCAGCTCAGGCGTCAGTTTCTGGCGGCGCATGCGGTTGCGCAGGGCAATGGCAACGGCGCGCTTCGCGTCTTTCTGCCCCACAACGTATTTGTCGAGTTCGGCCACGATCTCGCGCGGAGTCAGATCATCCAGCGCAAGCTGTTCTTCTTCGGCGGTCGGAGGAAAATAGATAGCCATAAAAATCAGTCGTTAGTCGTTAGCTTATAGTCGTTAGCAAAACCGCTCGGCCACCTGGCATCAGCCACGAGCCAACCTACAACTCCTCAATCGTAAAACTATCGTTGGTGTAAATGCACATTTTGCCAGCAATCTTCATGGCCTGCTCGGCGATTTCACGGGCAGAAAGCTTGGTGTGCTCCACCAGAGCCTCCGCAGCCGCCTGAGCATAGGGTCCGCCTGAGCCGATCGCGGCGATTCCGCCATCTGGTTCGATGACGTCACCCTGTCCGCTGAGCAGGAAGGTCTGATCCTTGTCGCAAACCAGCAGCAACGCCTCGAGATGCCGCAGAAACTTGTCGGTGCGCCAATCCTTGGCAAGCTCGACGGCCGACCGGCCCACGTTGCCGTGGTACTGCTCGAGCTTCGACTCGAAGCGGCTAAACAGCGAAAAAGCGTCGGCCGTGGACCCGGCAAAGCCGGCCAGGATCTTGTCCTGATAGAGCCGGCGGATCTTCTTGGCCGTGTGCTTAATGACAGACTCGCCAAGGGTTACCTGGCCGTCGCCGGCCAGAACGACCTTCCCATCGCGACGTACGGACAAGACCGTGGTCGAACGTATCAGTCTCTTTTTCGTCATGAGCACAATTTTTTATTATAGCAGCCGATGGGAATTCGGATTTTGGCGCGCGGGCAGGCTCGTCGCAGAAACAAAAGTTTCTAACCGCTTTCTCGGCGCCCTTAGCGGCTTAAGTGTTCTACGCGTGCACGGTCTCCGACTTCGTTGCCAGCAATTGCCGCAGCACGTACTGCAGGATGCCTCCGTTCGCGTAGTACTGCGCTTCCTGTGGCGTGTCGATGCGAACGATCGCCTCGAACTCCGTCGTCTTACCTTCCTTCGAGGCCTTCACCTTGATCTTGCTTCCGGCAGCGAAGCGCTCGATCAAGCCGCGAATTCCGACGATCTCGAATACTTCCTCGCCCGTCAGCTTCAACGACTCGGCGTTCTGCCCGGCTAGGAACTGCAGCGGGAGAATTCCCATGCCCACCAGGTTCGACCGGTGAATACGCTCGTAGCTCTCAGCGATCACCGCCTGCACGCCCAGCAGGCGCGGCCCTTTCGCTGCCCAGTCCCGCGAAGAACCTGAACCATATTCCTTGCCGGCCAGAATCACTAGCGGCACGTCTTCTGCGATGTATTTGGCCGATGCGTCGTAGATCGACATCTCGGCGCCGTCGGGCAGGTGGCGGGTAAAGCCGCCTTCGGTGTTGACCATCTTGTTGCGCAAGCGCACGTTGGCGAATGTGCCTCGCACCATGACTTCGTGGTTGCCGCGCCGGGAACCATAGGAGTTGAAGTCCGCCGGCTTGACGCCGTGCTCGACGAGATAGCGGCCTGCGGGGCTCTCTTTCTTGATCGAGCCCGCCGGAGAAATGTGATCGGTCGTGACGCTGTCACCGAGAACCGCGAGCACACGCGCTGCCTTGATGTCCTCGACCGCCGATGGCCGCAAGGTCATGTCGTCGAAGTAGGGAGCCTGCCGGATGTAGGTCGAATCTTTCTCCCACACGTAGGTCTGGCCCTGCGGAACGGGCAAAGAGCGCCAGTG
>Ga0210406_10007146_pt1 | contig 11425 bp, 25 predicted proteins | sample IncBWC30MmetaG_FD_155454 | JGI IMG/M metagenome (GOLD analysis project Ga0210406, IMG submission 155454) | Forest soil microbial communities from Barre Woods Harvard Forest LTER site, Petersham, Massachusetts, United States - Inc-BW-C-30-M | ecosystem: Environmental > Terrestrial > Soil >... | reverse complement strand
CGGCGGAAATAGCAATGGGTCGTTGCGCCTTGGCGCGCGGCGCCGATGGCTTAGCCTGCGCGTGCATTCGAAGCGGCGCGCCATCCGCTTAACGCTTTGTTAGTCGTAGCCCTCATTAAGTTGTTGAAATAACTTGATGCGATGCGCCCGATGCGCCGGTGATGCGCCAACCTCATTTTTCACCGAACCGTCTTCCTTGCGGCCGCGATGCGGCGGTGGGCTTCGAGCTTCGCGCGGTCGTATACCTTGGCGGTGGTTTCCGATCGCGCGGTATGCCCCATGACTTTTTTCATGTCGTCGATCGGAGCGCCGGCGGCGCGCGCCTCGGTGGTGCCGGAGGCCCGCAGGTCGCGATTCCAGACGTCGCTCGGGATGCCGGCCGCCTTCCTGACCTTGGCCCAGAACTCCTCGAAACCGCGCCGGCTGAAGGGCTGGCCGGTCTTGGTGTCGGTGATCAGCGGGCCACGGCGCTGATCCTCCGGTACAAGCGCCAGCTCCTCTACCACCATCGGGCAAGCGGCAAAGTCGATCACGATCTGCTCGCCGGAGGTGTCCTCGGTCTTGGTCGGGGTCCAGCGCAGGATCAGGTTGGAATCGATGTTGGCCCAGGTCGGGCCGCGCCATTTCTCGCCATTGCGGATGATGGAGGATGGCTGCTTGTCGGAGAGCGGCAACCACTGTCCGCGGACGTCCCACTGGCGAATAGCGCCCTCGAACTGCATCGCATAGCAGAGCGCCGCCCGTGGCTGTCCAAGATCGTGCGCGGCCTTTCTTGCGGCGATAACCTGACTGGCCTCAAGAAACTGCTCGCGCGATTTGAGCGCCTCAAACTCGGTCACCGTCATGATAGTGCGGAATTCCGGGCAGCCAGGCAGCCGGCGCTGAACGCCGAAGGTGACGGCGGCCTTGATGATTGCGATCAACATGCGAGCCTTGGCAACGGTGCGCTTGACCTTCGGCGGCGTCGGCGTCGACCAGAACCGGAACCAGCGCTTCAGATCGGTGCCGTCGGTACGGTCGATGTGACAGTGTCCGATCTCGGCTGCGAGCATCGGCAGGTAGACGTTGTAGGGCTTCAGCGACGATGCCTTGAGCTCGAAGTAGCTGCTCTCCGGGTCGGACTGGTAGACCGCAAAGAGCGAACCGAAGGTGCCGTCGAATCGCGGCTGGTGACGCTTTCCGTTCGACATCCATTCCAGCATCTCCTGCTGCAGCCTGATGCAGCGTTGGCGCAGCAGCATAGGGCTGTCGGCCAGTTCGGACAGATTCACGGTCTTGACCGGATACCCGGCCGCGCTTGCCGACTTACTGGCCCGCCACATCGGGCGGCCGTTGCGGTCGAATCTCAGCCCCGACGGGCGTTCTTCTTGCTGTGCCATGATCCCAACTCCGCAGGTGCATGCGGCGCCGCCGCCACTTGGCCGTCATCTATTCTGTAGTTGTGATCGAAGAACTTCCGGACAGCCGGTGTGTAACGCCCTCCCATGAGACCGTCGATGGTAGGGAATCCGCGCCGTTCCAGTAAAGGCACAATCTGATTCCAGTGCTCGACTTTCCCAGGCCCCAACAGGGCCGTGGCAAGCGCCTGTTCGTTAGCGAACAGGGGTAATTTGTCGAGCGGCTGGAAGCGAGACATCAGCCGACAGCCCCTTCGCGGGCCGAGACCCCATCATCGTAGTGCACCAAATCTCCGGCGCGCGCACCATTTGGTTCACTACGCAATGATCTCAAATCTCGCAACATCTCCTCGACCTCACGGTCGGAGCGCTCTTGTTCTTCCTGCGAAGGACGCGGCACCCGAATGGCAAGAGCTGCCTCAATCTTGTGACGATCATCCAACGATATCCGGTTGCCGAGCCTATTGAGCCGCTTGTTAAGCTGACGCCAAAATCTGCATTGGGCCCCGAACTGCCGCCGTTGCCGCCATTCCGGCATATCGGGCTTGATCGCAAGTACATCGGGTTCAAAGCTCGCCAGGAACGCGATGTACTGCTGCTTTGGCTTGCCATCGACCCTGACGCTCTCGACCAGGATCGCCCGGCAGCGATTGACCTTGCCGGGCTGCTTCCGCTTGGCAACGGTTTCGCTGTTCTGCCAGCGTACAAACATCAGTGCACTCCTAACCCGGCTTCTCGCGCCATTGCGGCTAGAAAGGGCATGAGTTTGTTGATCTGTGTTTGATCCAACTGCTCGAGGTAGGCTTGCAAGTCTCCGAACTCACCAGCATCTACGAAATCCTCGACAAGCTCTCTAAGCTCGCGGTCGAGGTTCGGGTCGGAGGTGTAGTCGTGTTCGGGCTCGCTCATTGGGGAAAGTCTCCATCTGGGCGCTCGGCCTTGCCAGCCACAGCGCGATCGTGGTTTCGATAATTCGAAAACCGAGGCCCAGATGAAGGTTCAGGGAAAGGTTTTCGCAGCTACCGGTGGCAAACCGGGTCACTTTAAACGTCTACGCTCGATCAGCGGGAACCAAGGCGAAGTAAGGGCCGATCTGTTCTTAAAGTCGAAAACCCGACGGCGAGGCGACTCCAAGAATGTTCGTTCTATAGTGTGACCAATTGAGAGTATGAACGGCATCACGATGTAGCGAACTGATCCGGGATGAACGAAACCCGCCGGGCACATGACGCAACCGGCGGGCTTGATGGGCTTGGGGACCGGAGTCGGCGTCACGCCGCGCCATCATCGGGTTCGTCGTCATACAGCCGACGCAGGTTGATCACCATCCCGCAGAGATGATTGACGGCCCAGTCAATCCGCTCGAAATTTCGCTCGTCGAAGGCGGCATCATTGATGATCATCAAAACGACCTCGGCCATACGCTCCGCGTCGTGGAGAGGATCGTCCATTTTGAGATGGACCTTGGAGTGGCGCTCGATCCGGCGTGCGATGTCCGCCTCTCGGTCCTCGCGCTTGGCTGTGGGTTTAGTATTGGCCATGGTCACGCCCCCTTCGCAGCGGGGTCGTCGGCAACACCGACGTCCATGGCGGCTTTAAATACGGAAGCAGCGTCGTCGACGTTTCCGCCCATTTCAAACGCGGCATCGACAAGCACGCGGACAAAATTCTCCCGGCCGTAGCCGTCTCTCGGCGGGCGCAGGTCCTTCAAGGTCTCTGCGACAGTCCAAGCTTTCGCGATCAGTCGGCCGCCTTCGGCTCCCAGAAGGTCCTCGATGCCTTGCGCTCGGGGTTGATTTTCGATCCCGAGGATCGCATTCGACGCGGCCATATATGCGTCGTACAGCGCGGTCAGTGATTGAACGTCCTCGGGGTGGCGCAACCGACGCAGTTCGCGCTTCAAATCTAGCGCGGGCGATGATTTTCGTTGGTAGGACGCATCGATGAAGGCGAGGCCTTCGCGCGGAGCGGTTTTGGATTTCGCTTTTGTGATATTCTTTCGGGCAGCCTTAGCCATGGGTTTCGTCCTTGGTTAGGGTTAGGGCCGGGGGGAAGACTGAACCCTTCCCCTCGGCTTGCAGTTATGTTATCATAAGGAATGGCAAAAGCAAGTTATGTTAACATAGCGAAGGCCGCCCGAAGGCGATCCGCCGCGACAGGCACCCTAGTAGGCGTTCGGCTGCAGGATGACGAGATCAAGGCGATTGATAGGTGGGCCAGAAAGCAGGAACCACCGGTCACGCGCCCCGAGGCCATGCGCCGCCTGGTCGAGATGGCGCTGAGGGCGAAGAAATGAGAGGCTGGGTTTCGCTGCCACTATTCGGTCGGATGCGGTTGGGACTTTCGCCGACCAGGTCGTGGCTTAGCTTTCCGATCGGACTGCCAGCCAAACCACGGCCATCGCCCGCTGACCGGCGTTCATGTGGCGGCGGTTGATATTAACCGAGAGGATGTAAGCCTTCTGATCTTGCCCGTTGATTTGAGACGGTCAATCAGCGCCGATCGTGGCGGCGCCGTGGTGGTCCCTTTGCGGGGGCTACGTCCGCGATGTTGATCTTGATGTCTTCCTTCGGAAACAAAATATGGACGTCATCCCGGCAGACTGCCAGCCGATGCCGATGACCTCCGGCAAAACTGTAATGCTGCTTGATGTCGATATTGTAGGCGACGACGTCTATCCGCTTGATTCCACAAAAGCCTAAAGCAGCCCATTGCTGCTTCTGCTCGATCCTCAAAGGAAAGGTGAAGTTGACCTGCTGCATCAACCGAACTTAACGCCCTTGCTACGGAGGGCGCTGAGTGCGGCGACTACGAGCGGGGTCGCGATGTGGAGGGCGCCCGCGACGTCGGAGACGTTAAGTTCCGTGCGGCCAAGCGCGCGAACAGCGCGCAAATAGCTGTAAACCGCCCTCTCGATGTCCTTCGACGAATTACGCGGCGCGGCCGGCGCCTCAACGTTATAGGTCACGGTTAGCGACGTGGGCGTCGAAACCGAATACGTGACCGTCTCGGACGCCGAAGAAGGCTTGGTCAAGGTGACGTCGGTCATTATCCCGGTTCCTTCATCTGCAATTCTACAAGCTCGGTGCCCATCGCCTTCTCGTATTGTTCTTTCTGGGTAGTTAGGGCCCGGATGAGACCAACCAATAGGGTTGGCGGAAAATTTACCGTTAACTGCGCCTGGAGGGGGATCGATCCCGTCGCCTGTATTTCCTCAATCTTGGCCGCGCTAAGCTTCGCTGGCATGGTGGCAAAGATCATCGAGAAGTCCCAAACTGTGTTCGAGACTTCGATAAAGTTCGCGTAATATTGGGGGGTACCATCCGGAACCTCGACGACCACTCGGCCGCCGATCGCTTTCGGCAACGGACCATTGCTGGCTTTCTTCGCCTTCTTTACCGACTTCGCCAAGCTTGGATGCCCTCTCTTTGGCGCTACCCTATATTGCCAGCAGAGGCCCTGCAATTGAACAAAACGGGGCCACGCCACAGATGGCGGGCGGGTGGTCAGGCCAGCCTCACATTCACGGCGCGCGTCTTTCCGGTGCGTGTGTCGGTCGCAATTTCGTAGCTGACGCGCTGGCCGACCTGCGGTTCATCGCCGTCAAACGCTTCGATATGAAAGAAGATATCAACACCGCCAAGGTCAGGTTTCAGGAATCCAAAGGCGCGATCCGATAGCCACTTTTTCACTACTCCAGTTTCCGTTGTTGCCATTTCCATTTCCTAGTTTGAGTGTGTCCCCGGAGCGCAGCCATCGGTACATCCGCGAGTGGCTGGTCCGGGTATTGGCGAGGCGCAAAGGCCCCGCCAAACTTTAATGGGACATCCCTTCACCGCGGGTTAGCTCTACGTTACAAGCCGTGCCGGAATCGACTTTGACCGAGACGGTCTGCACGTTGGCGCCGATCTCCACCACCGCCAAAGTTGACGCCGGCACGCCGGTGCTTCCAGGCACTCCGACCGCGGGCGTGGTCGCCGTGTTGCCTGTGGCGTCGATGCGGGCGACAACGGCGCAGCTATTGAAAACCAGCAACGAGCCACCAGCGCCGTTCAATGTGACGGGGGCAGCCGTCGTGGTCGCGCTGACCAGAACGGTCTTGCCGCCCGGTTGAAATGCTTGCCGCGTTGCCGCATAGGCCGGAAGCAGGGCGAGAGCCAGCAAAAGCACGGCCTCAAGCGCCAAGATCATACGCTGTGAATTAGCAAGCCAACCGCAAAGTGCTATAATTGAATTTCTCAGGAGGAGGCCAAACATGCGTCTTTTCCTTCTAGGTCCACGAATTCTGGGAATTCGCACCGGCATCAGTTTCGGCGCAGAAGATTTTGGTAAAGGCCGGCGCACCCAGCGCGCTCCATCTGCCGCGCCGATGGACGGCGGGTTCGTTTACGTGGTCAGAGGCGACCACAATTTGGTGAAAGTTGGGATCACTACCAACCCGCGCGCCCGCTTGGCCCAATTGCGCCCCGGTTCGGCGTTTCCGATCGAGTATGCCTATCTCGCGGTGTCGTCAGGTCAGCCGGCCGAAGTCGAGGCCGCGGCGCACAAGCTACTAGAGAAGCATCGCTGCAACGGAGAATGGTTCGACGTGCAGCCGGAAATGGCGGTCGCGGCGATTGCGGGTGCCGCCCACAAGCTCGGGCAATCGCTCTTGCCGGTCACGGTCGACAGGGCCGACCAGATTATGCAAATCGCCAGCGCCGGCGGTGCGTCGGCGTCGAACGGGTACCTATTCGACGGGCTACCTTGGCCCTTACGATTGCCTCTTCAAATCGTCTGCGGAGCGGTGTGTGGCGTCATCATCTATGCTGGACTTACCCTCATGTACCTCATCGCAACATCACCATGACGCCGGCCTAGAGGCGACGTCGAAGAAGGGCGGCAAACATGGCCGATGACCGCGTGATCACGACCTCCGAGGAAGACATGTACATGGCAACGCTTGCCCGTGCACTCAAGGATTTAGAGGCGTCGACGATCACGCCAGATCAGTTTTGGAATCGCCTCAACCGGACTCGCGAACTGCGCTTTGCTATGATGTTCAGCCTCATTGCCTGCATTAAGAAGCTGACCGCCTACCGGGACGAGGCGCCGCCTATGCCGCCGCTAGACGCTGAGCCCCGCTCCCACCTGTGAGATAGGGCCCACGCCCGCCGCGCCGTAGCCGCGCCCATGCGATCGAACGAGACCGCGATAGGCGGTGTAGTGCGTGCGTTTTCCCAGTTCGGGTTGTAAGGTGGACAGCGGTGTGAAGGCGGGAGTTCCAGTTTTGATTGACAGGAAAGAGATGGAAAAAGGGCTGTGGCTGTTTGTAGCCCAAGACATAATTTTCAGAACCTTGATCGAACTGCATCAGTTGAAGGGCGAGGAAGGTGACAAGTGGCTGTCAGACTTCGAGGCCGAGTTAATTAGGGATACGAAGGACCTTGTTCCCCAAGGCCTTGGCATGGAAGACGAGATCGCGGGCTACGAGAGCATGATTGGGTACATCCAATATCTCTTTGGCGGTGTCCGGCGGAAGATCGCTAAGAAACCCGAAGGTCAATGAGTCCCCGGAGACGATCATGAACGAATGTCCGAAGGCGTAGATTTTCACTTGCTCGGCTCTACTATGCATGCATCACCCTCCGTTATTCCGCCATCCGCCGTTACCTGATTACGCCGCCATCCGCTCTGGCTGACCGGCCGGGCGCCGCTTGGGGCCCCCTGCTAACATTCGCATCGGAAACCCGCGGGTACATCCGCCGCTGGGAGTCCGATGCTGGCGGCCGTTGCCGGTCACCAAACTAAAAGATCAACGCGCGCACGCGATCACAAATCCGTTCGTGGTCGGCATCGGAAGGCGATACATCGAACAGCTCATAGGCGTTGGTGAACTTCCGCAGCAGCAATGCATGCGTGGGGGTTACGCCAGGCGCGCAGCAGGCTAGAATGGCACCGGCGATCTCATGGGCTAGAATATCCACCATGATTTACCTCAATTTGAAAAAACGCTAGGCGTTGCGCCGGCGGCTTCAATCTCGCGCCGCCGTTTTTGAATTTCAGCGATGATGCTATCGACGCCAGCGGCCATTGTCTCGGGATCGGCGTTCGGAAAAACCCTGACAAATTCAGCATTCAAATTTTTGCGCATGCGTTCCAGCGATGTCTCGACGTTCGCATCGGGTTCGTGGGCAAACGCGAGCGCTAGCTCGTTCGCTGCGGCATTCCACCGCTCCATCAATTCAGCTTCGGTCATCGGCGTTTCCTTGCCCTTTCCTCATCGGTCTCTAGCGCCTTATCGGCGGCCTCTTTCAGCGCATGACCGGCGTGTTTCAGAAAATGGATCAGCTCGGAGAGCTCCGAGCCGTGCAGACCGCGGCCCATCAGTACAGCACGCACTGCCTTTGCCGCTAGCTTATGGATCTCGCCCTCCATCTGCGCCGCTGCAGAGCTGAGAAACGGGCGGGCAGGAACGCGCGAGGTGCCGAACTCCATCCAAACTGCCCGGTCTGAATTGCTGCCGACTTCGCCCTTGAGGCCGTGTGCTTGCCACTCGATCGACGACCGCAGCTCGCCGGTTTCGAGGAGAGGACTGTCGCCTCGCATTTTGCGAGCGATCGTTTCCGGCGCAAGACTGACCCAGCCGAATTCGTAGGTTCCGAGCGCATCCTTCGCCGCATTCGCCACCATTTCGCACGCCCTGGCGACTATGGCCTCGCTGGTTATTTTCAAATCGGCGTCGATCGCCTTCAATTTCGCGACGAAACCGAGAAGGGTGAATACTTGCGTCATTTGGCAATGTCCTTGTCGGCAGCGTTTGGATCAACAATCTGCCTGACGAGTTCAATTCGAAACGGAATATCCACGTCGCCGTGAAACAGGCCGGCGGCTTTAGATAGCAGCCGTTCCAACAGTTTTAATTCGTCGTCGCTTAGTCGTGACAAGTCCACGTCATTTCATCCTTTTTCAAAAAGAGCTGAGGGCCGCCGCGACAGGAGTTTCGCGCGCCCTCATGTCGAGTGTTGTTGATTCGGACACTTGCTCGACTTGTCCGTCGCCGGCGGGGCATATCCAGAAATTGCCGGCGATCCCCAATGGGAAAAGACCCGCCGCGGCGCATTAACTTCCGAAAATGCAGCCGGCGGCGGGCAAGTGTAGCGGTGGCTGATGACGGCCTCCGCGATTTCATATCAAGCGGCCTTCTCCGACTCGGTCGGCGGCGATAGGCGCCAATACTGAGCCTCGCTGGCGGCCAGCGATCGGCTGGTAGATATCGGCATAAATGGGTAGCGCTCTTTGATCTGGAGGAACGGCCTGGCCGGCAGCGACGCCACAAGGCGGGCCTCGCCCGAGATCGTTTCGGCGAGGAAGAGCGCGTTCGCACCTGGCTCCTGAGAGGCGAGATCGAGAAGCTCGCTGCCCAGCGACGCGAAGGTGTCGAATGCCCTGCTGAAATCCGCGAAAGCTGAATCGATCGCAGCCGCCGCGGCAACGCGCTCTCGGGCCAGCCGATTCACCTCTGCCTTTCGCCATTCGGCTTCCGCGGCGCGATGTGTAGCCTCCGCCTCCGTGAGTTTGGAGGTGGCCAGCGGAAGCGCCAAGCGTAGACCTTCCAATTCGCCGGCCGCCAGGCGATCGTCTTCGAGGACCGTCGCCAGATTTTCCTTGGCGGCGTCGTCGCCGAGTGCGGCATTCAATACGCTTTGCTGGCGGGCCCGGGTGCTGGCAGCGGCGACAGCTTCGGCTTTCGAGATACTCTCGTTGAGGGTTCTCACGCGATCGCGCCACATGGCGACGGCGGCCGCGGCTTCATTCAGTCTGTCGCTCATCATAGAATTCATCGTCTAAACTCCATTGGGATAATTATTCGTTCGACTGGTGCGTGCCGCGCTTCCAAAAGCGCGATCTCGGCCGGGTCGGTGACGATCGCGTCTTTTTGCCATTCATACGAATGTTGCGAGCCGATCGAGTCATAGTGAAAAAATCGCTCGAGCAGGCGCAAATGATATTTCAGGTTATCCGTCATAGCGGCCTGTCCCTGAATTGACCGAATCGCAGCTGCGGCAGTTCGGCCGGCGCTGGCAGAACCTCGATCTCAAATGAATCCGTGATCGTGGTCCGGTCGACGTGGGTCGAAACCGTCACGATGATCCGGCCGTCCCACTGATGGGTTATGATTCGCGCGCTCAGACCGTCTGACGAAACCTCGATCGCGGCAAGATCGTGCGATGGCTCACCGCCTCGTGAGCTGCTGATTGACCAAGTCGGCTTGCTGGCGGTCGGATGAAGTCCATCGCGGCCAACGTCGCAATGGTAGACCTTCCTGGTACCGGCGAACTGGACATATGGTTTTTTCACTGCTTTCTCCGTTTTTATATTCATCGGAATTTTCTCCGGTAATCGGCCAGCCACTCGGCGCGCTCATGTTCGGACATGTCTCTCGCGTCCTTCTGCGTCGTCTCGACCGGCGGAGGCGATGCGCCGGCGATCTTCCTGCATTGAGCGAGGAACGCTTGCCGCTCTGCCTCGGTCATGTCCGAGGCTCGCTTGGTCGTGTCGATATCGGTCATTCCATTGTCCTTCTGTTCATCGGGCCATCGTGAATGTGATTTTTGGCGGCGGCATCATTTTTTCACCCCACCACGCGGCGATGCAGACCGCGCGACAAAGGTTGTCAGACTTCCAGTCGTCATCGGCGGTGCCGAAATTGCCGAGTTCTGATACCAGCTTCTCGACTTCATTAAGATCGGGCGAAATTTCGAACCGGCGCGACTGCAGCAACACCGCCAGCGTTCCGATCAGGTCTTTCTGGGGAACACGAAATTCACCCTGCGCGACGCGGTGCTCGGCCTCGCCGGCGGTTGCCGTGACAGCGACCACACCCAGGCCATGTTTCGCCATCAAAACGGCGACCGGCTTGCCGGTGTGGGTGACGTTGAGAATTATTGCGGGCTTCATCCGCGCCTCTGGCAACGAAGCCAGTAGCATTTGAAGGATTTCTATTATTTCCGGATATCCGGACGGCAGCCGTTGCAGCCAACGAAGGCGATGGAGCTTCTTCTTGGTGCTGACGACAGCCGGCGGTTCGAACTTCGTCTGCCGCTTCGGCATCTCTTCGGTCGTGATGGTGAGCCGTTCCAAAACGCATAACGCCGCGAAATCAGGCGCCAGGTCTATGCCGACGCAAAACGCTTCGTGCGGCGCCGCAACCTTCGGCACCGGAACCCGTTGCTGAATTCTCCTTGCAATGTCGTGAAGATGGCTCGGGCCGAAAATAGTCATCGCGGCACCCCAAATATCGCCGCGGTTTGCTTCTCATCGAACAGTGGCTTCACGCTTGGATTGAGAGCAGCGCGGAGCACTTCGTTGCTGAACATGCGATTTGTTTTTGAGGTAACGAGCCGTCCGAATGCACCCGACGAAGCGTCAACCTGATCCTTGAATTTTCCCGACGGAAACACGCAAAGCTCGTCGAGATAAGCTTCGTTCCACCCGCCTCGGACCAGAAAGACGTTGCCGATTTGGCATTGCGCCGCGAACGGTTGCGCGCGGGTTTCCTTGTCGCCGGTCTCGGGTTCGGCGCTGACAACGAAGCCGGCGAGCATCGCCGCCAAGTCTTGCGCTTGCACCTTGCCGGCCTGGCCGGGATCCTGCGGCAAACTTATTTCGACGCCGAGGCCATCGGCCTGGGCCGTAGCCATGATGATCTGGCGAACCACCGCACCTTCTTCCAAAACTCTGATCACATTGGCGACATAGAACTTGCCGTCCGGTGCCCGGCCGATCTTGACGCCTGCGGTGGCGGCGCTGGTGCTCTTTTTAGATGCCGCCAAGTCCCAATGCCGGATCCATCGGCAGTTCGGCGGCGGTGCATCAACGAGCTTGTCGACGAACCAGGCGCGCTTAAACATGTTCCCCTCTCGGGGCGCCGGTCGCTGCTGGTATTGGCTGGCGAAAGCGTAAGCCGTCATATCGCGCTTGAGGTCTTCGATCACCTCACGCGGAAAACGCCCCGGATCAAGTAGTTCACCATCGGTGCTTCTAGG